>Ga0228536_1000958_pt1 | contig 37373 bp, 29 predicted proteins | sample SJ1Smetagenome_FD_168611 | JGI IMG/M metagenome (GOLD analysis project Ga0228536, IMG submission 168611) | Enriched culture of PCE-dechlorinating microbial communities from Ithaca, New York, USA - SJ1.S | ecosystem: Engineered > Modeled > Simulated communities (microbial... > Unclassified...
ACAGGCTCATGCACTTTATCATTGTATTGCCTCCGTGTTTTCTTTGGGAATTTTTGGTTTCGCAACTAAATGATATCCCAATTCCGGAGGCTTTACTATTTCATTTTCCTATCTTGGACACGTGTGAAATATCATAGTATTATACCTATATATTGGATATATGAGGGAGAACAAAATATGACGCTTAGACATTTAAAGATATTTATAACCGTGGCGGATCTGGGCAGCATGACCGCTGCTGCAAAAGCATTATATATAGCTCAGCCTACAGTCAGTCAGTCTATATCGGAACTGGAAGATTATTACGGTATAAAGTTGTTTGACAGGCTTTCCAAAAAACTTTTCATAACTGAGAAAGGTTCGCAGCTTCTAAGCTATGCCAGACATATCACGGATTTGGTCAATGAAATGGAATACGTCATGAAAAACCCTGATAAAAGCGGCACAATAAAGGTCGGGGCAAGCCTTACAATAGGAACTTATTTACTTCCCGAACTGGTGAACGAATTTATCAGGCAATATCCATTTTGGCAGGTAAAGGCCGTAACCAAAAATACTCAGGACATCGAACAGCTCATCATCCGGAATGAGATAGATTTTGCTGTGGTTGAAGGCATGGTCCACACTCCCGATATTATAGCGAACCCGTTTATGGACGATGATCTTCTGCTCGTATGCGGCAGAAAACATAAATTGTACGGAATAAAAAGCATCTCACCTGGCGAATTGTCCGGCCTGCGTTTTATCGTGCGTGAAAAAGGCAGCGGCACAAGGGAACTATTTGAAAACATGATGGCAATGAATGAAATCAAATGGCAGCCGGATTGGGAATGCAATTGTTCAGACGTTTTAAAAAGCGCTGCAGTCAGTGGCATCGGTGTTGCAGTCATATCAAAGCTGCTGGTCAAAAAAGAATTGGAGACCGGCGAACTTTCCGGCATAAAAATTGATAACATCGATTTGAAGCGTAAATTCAGTGTCATTTATCATAAAAATAAATTTCTCACCAATGGCATGAAAGCTTTTATGGACTTATGCTACAAAATTTCATAGTGAAAGTGCAGCAGCAATAAAATAATAAAGTAAGCGTCAAACGAACCGTACCTGTGCGTAATAATATACAGAATATAAACTCTTCCAATGGACTTAACAAAAGGGGAGTTTATTCCATGTTTGATTGCAGAGGCAAAGAGATCTGCCTGATATGCGGGGCAACGGATATGCGCAAAGGAATAGACGGGCTATATGTGGCTCTTTTTAGCGCGCAGGGTGGCTCTATTCGAGCGCGCTACTGGCTCTAAAGCTCCGCGCCAGTGGCTCTATCTTATGTTTTGCAGAGAATAAGCAGCAAACAAGCCCCAATGTCCCGATGACTAAATAAATATCTTTCTGTCAATTGTGTAGGTCTGACCCCAATGTCCATTCCGTAGGTCTGACCCCAATGTCCATTCCGATGAATTTTCTGAGCTGACAAAGTATGTGCTCAGCCATCATGAAAATTGGGATGGCAGCGGATATCCGAATGGACACAAGGGTGAGGCAATTCCTCTTGAAGCAAGGATAATCAGCGTTGCCGATGCCTACGATGCGATTACGAGCGAAAGAAGTTACCAAAACAAATCGAGCAAAGAGGAAGTCGTTAAAGAACTGGTGAGATGCTCAGGAACGCCATTTGACCCTGAAATCGTAGATGTGTTTGTAAATCAAGTATTACCGGATAATAACTTCAGGTGATTTCCATCTGACGGGAAGATGTTGTTAAACCGGGAAAACCCATACACCTTATCGTCTCCCCGGCTCAGGGGCATATTGTCATAGGGACAGTTACGGTTTTACGTAAAGGATCTCGTCGACAGGATCAGCTAAAGCCTTGGCATGCCGATCCTGTTTTTTATATGGAAAAGGTCTTTTTTTCAATTTTATCTTTGTAATATGATGCATTGAATTTTTCGCATATAATATTTCAAGTTGAAAAAGTGTTTTTTCAGAAAGGGAGTTAATAATTTATGAAAAAATTAGTATTGATCTCATTCTTTGTTCTCTTCATTATCACCTCTCCATTTGCAGCATTCGCAGACCCGGCGCCCGACATGGAAACGCTTTATCAGGGGTCAACGATAGAGGCATTGCTGGCAGGGAATTATGAGGGTGTTGCTTCTGTTGAAAAAATAAAATCGCAGGGGGATGTCGGTTTGGGAACTTTTGCCGGACTTGACGGAGAGATGATCATACTGGACGGCGTGGTATATAAGGCAGCCCGAACAGGAAAAGTAACCGCGGAAAACGATAATGTGCAAAGCCCCTTTTATGCAGTGACCTCTTTTGAGGCAGACATAGCCGATAAAATAAATGGCGGCGCTATGGATCTTGCTTCCCTGAGAACAACGCTTGATGGACTGCGAAAACGCAATGATTTACCTTACGCTATTGTCATTAAGGGGAAATTTCAATCAATAAAAGTACGCAGTGTCGGCCCATATCAAAAGCCGTTTCCCCTCCTTTCCGACGCGATAAAGGAACAGAGCGTATTCGATTACCACGAAATATCAGGAAGGCTGGTGGGGTTTTGGATGCCCGCATACATGGGCAATACAAATGCTGCGGGCTATCATTTGCACTTCCTTTCAGACGACTGCCAAAAAGGCGGACATGTGCTTGATCTGACCTTAAGCGATGCTGAAATCAGCATGGATGAAACCCCTGTCTTTCATATGGAATTTGCGCCATATCCAACAAAACAACTGGAAAAACCGGACAGCTACAAATCGTAATTGCATTTATCCAGGTATTTCGATCAAAATCCCGGTCTGCTCTTAAGATGAAGAAGTGCGGCTTGAAGATGGCGCGAGAAGTGGCGATTCTATCGCCGAAAAGAGCCGGCCCGGCCGGCGAGAAGATGTTGTTTTGACCTAAGGGCCTGACCCTCTGATCGTCATCCCGATATGGGATTGACAGGTAAACGAACGTTGACTATAATGTTAAGTAAACGATAGTTTACTGAATAAAGGGGAGTCTTGATGGCTGAGACAAAAGAAAAGATTTTGCAAACTGCACTCCGCCTGTTTGCCCGGGATGGATACGATGCCGCTTCAGTCAGCGATATCGCCGGGGAGCTAGGCATAACAAAAGGGGCGTTATACAGGCACTATAAGAATAAGAAAGATATATTTGACAGCATTGTGGAGCGCATGTATCAGATCGATGCTGAAAGAGCGAAAAAGTTTGAAGTGCCGGAGGAGACATTTGACAGGTCACCCGAGCCATACCGCAGTACCGATATGGATAAGGTCCGGGCCTTCATGGAAGCGCAGTTTGATTTTTTGACGGAGAATGAATTTGCCTGTAATTTCCGAAAAATGCTGATTTTGGAGCAGTACAGGAACCCGAAAATCGCCGAGCTCTACCAAAAATGCCTCGTAAGCGGGCCGGTCAGTTATATTGAAGATCTGTTCCGTGAAATGGCTGAAAGGGGTATCTGGGATAAGAGCGACCCGAAACAGCTTGCCCTCGAGTTTTATGCCCCGTTTTATCTGTTGCTCAGTATTTCGGATACAGCGTCTGACAAGAAAGAATCTGCAAAGTTGCTAAAAAAACACATAGAGCGTTTTATTGAAAAGAACTCCGCCCCGCGTAAAGACCAGTAATGACCGGTTCGACATAAATCACAAGATAAAAATTAGGAGTATGACAATGGAAGAAATAACGATCCACGAAATTGATTTTGCTCTCATCAACGAATTTTTCATAGAACTTGAGCGCCAGGGCCCCGGCAGTGCGGAAGAGACTGTCAGGGCATTAAGCTTTATCCGGGGCCTTTCTGACAAAACAAAAATTGCCGATCTGGGATGCGGCACCGGCTTTCAGACAATGGTCCTTGCACAGAATACAGAAGCCGACATCACCGCACTCGACCTTTTCGCCGTTTCGATCGACAAGCTTAATGCAACAGTCGAAAGGCTAGGCTTGCAGAACAGGGTAAGGGGTATTGTCGGTTCTATGGATGATCTGCCCTTTCAGGATGAAGAGTTCGATATCATATGGTCTGAGGGGGCCATTGGCAATATCGGTTTTGAAAAAGGCCTGGCTCACTGGAGGCGTTTCCTCAAAAAAGAGGGATACGTCGCGGTGACATATGAGTCATGGTTTACAGACGAGCGTCCTGCTGATATAGAGAAATGGTGGACGGATGCAGTTCCGGAGATCAGCACGATAGCCCATAATATTTCAATCATGCAAAAGACAGGTTACATTCCCGTCGCCGCATTCGTACTGCCTGAGACCTGCTGGACAGACAATTATTTTATCCCGCAAAAAGCAAGGCATGAGGAATTCCTTAAAAAACATGCGGGGAATAAGACCGCAGAAGACATGATCGCATTCATGAGGCGCGAGGCCGAGCTGTATGCAAAGTATAAGAGTTACTATGGGTATGTATTTTATATCGGCAAGAAGATAAGCAATTGGGGCATATAACGGCGCTAACTTAGCAAGGCTTGCGGACTCTCGTTTCGACGTATTGATGGTACTTTAGCGAAGTGCGGCATGGTGATGCCGCGCGAAGTGGCGATCTCATCGTCGCGAAGCAGTGGGGAAGCGGTTGTAAAAGCAGGTGTAACCTTCCTCCGCCACTTCATCCCGGTATGTCCTTACAATGGTCAAACTGCAACAAATATGGTCGTGTGAAGCCGTGGTGAAACGATTGTTTGAATCTGAGATCCTTTAAGGGAATCTTTCTTGTCAGGGAAGAGCTATAATCTGAAAACATTAACACTTCCTCAAAATGCTTTTCTGATATGCAATCATCGATCATGGTCATTGTGAGCAGCATCCTCCTTGGTGATCGTTGCAATCCCAATGGTAGCTATATGGTTGGGGTGGGTCAATTTCTTTCCGGCTTTTTCGGTCAATTATAGCCCGGCGGTGACAAATTCTCATAAGCCCCTCCCCGGAGTGTAATAATCCTTATTCCTCAAACCTCGAATCCTGCAGCCACAAGGTTCGGCAGTTCTCTGTGATTGTTTGCACGGTCTGCTGCGTAAATCCGTCGTCGGACAGTGCTTCGACTTTGAGCGAAACCTCGGCCATTGTCCCTCCCACGGAGGTTAGGTGCTGGATTATTTCATCGATGTAATTCTAAACGTAGCGGTTTATCTTGTGTTACAACAGTATTAGGCATTGGCACGTCCCGCTAAGGTACTTATATTCAATGGTCACCCAGTGCTGCGTCCTCAGTTCAGTATAATTTCGGCTCTGCTACCACCTGTGCGGTCTTTGGTCACGACGATTTTGCGGCCAATTTTTTCATCAAGCCCGGTAACGTGTGATATTATCCCAATAAGGCGATTGGTCTGCGATATACTCACCAATGCGTGTATCGCTTGTGACAGCTTCGTATCATCTAGTGAATCGAAGCCCTCATCAACGAACATCGAATCAAGACGTATGCCTCCGGCGTTATTCTGTATCTCGTCGGAAAGGCCGAGTGCAAGCGACAGTGAGGCAATGAACGATTCACCGCCTGAGAGTGTTTTAGCATCGCGCTCCGTACCGTTATAGTGGTCGATGACATTCAAGTCTAAGCCGCTTTGCCCCTGCTTACCGCTTACATCTCGCCGTTTTAACTCGAACTGGCTATTTGAAATCTGCAAAAGTCTAATATTTGCCCGCGCAATTATCCTGTCGAAGTACGCAGCTTGGATATAGGTTTCCAGCTTGATTTTTTCCTTACCGCTAATATCTCCGTTTGCTGTATCAGAAATTTCTTTCAACCATTTGTAACGAGTTTCGAGTTCAATGATGGTTTTAGCCGTTTTACTAATGGCGTTCAATGCAGTCTGGTTGGCAGACTTGCGTGTGCCGATAACGCGGTTGCTTTCGCTCAATCCACGCTGTGTAGCTTCGGCAGCCTCTTTTTCTTGTTTTAGTGCAGCTAAATCCAAAGGCTGCGAATCACCAAGTTGTGCTTTCAATGTCCGTATCTCCGTTGCCGTGCCGTCCGCTTTCGTTTTCGCTGTATCATATACAGTCTGGACGGTTTGGAGGGCATCCTCGTAGCCTTTCTTTTTGGCGTTGAGAGCGGAGATTTCCGATTTTGCGTCAGCCTCACTCTTGAATTTGAGTTCCGCTGCCTGCTTATCCCTTGTTTTGCTATCGGCGTCGATCTGCGCGGTCAGTGCAGCGACTTGTTCTTTGGCCTTACCAATAGCCTCGCCGACTTCAATAAGGTTACTCTCAAAAGTAGGGATCGCTTCGTCAAGTTCCTTTTTATGAGCTATTCTTTTCTCTTGCTCGGCGAGTTGCTCTCTGATTTTCACAAGTCCTGTTTTGACCTCGGTTAATGCACTCTCCAAGACCGTCGGGATGTCGTCAAACGGAGTGTCTCCCAAAAGCGACGTTGCAGCGGCTGTGATTTCATCTCGCTTAGTACCACTTTGCCCGTTCAAATTGCTTGCCAGAACACTGGCAGTAGTCATTTCTGATTCCGCGGTCTCAGCGGCTTTCTTTGCCTTATCAAGTGCCGCCTTTGTAGGAGCTTTAACGGATAAAACCGCCGGTGTTGGATGCTCTGTAGATCCGCAGACAGGGCAGGGTTGTCCATCTTTCAGTTCTACCGCCAATATCCCCGCTTGCTCGTCAAGGTAAGCCTTGTTTAGAGCTTCATATTCATTCCGCTTAGTCTTTGCAATTGTAGACTTTTTGGTGTAATCGTCTTGTGCCGCTTTGAGTTCAGAAAGCAGTCTGCTATAACCTTCGAGCAAAGCGGTTAACGAACCAAGACTGCTCTGCCTTATGGTCAGCTTTTCTTGTTGGCTACGCAATGTTTCGGCTTTGACTTCGGCATCCTCTAAAGACTTGAGTTCCTCCTTTGCGGCTTCAAGCGCAGATGTATCGGAGGTTTGTTTCTTTTGTAAGTCTTCGGCATTTTGCTTCTCGGCAGATAACTTTTCCTCGTTTACCTTTATCGAATCGATAAGATTTTGCAGCTCCTGATATTTAGTCAACGACCGCTCTATTTCAGAAATTTGAGTTTTTACGGACTCATAGTCAGGTTGTTTCCCTTTTTCCGCATTTAAAGCGGATTCGGCTTCATTCTGAGCCACCATTTCAGAAGGGAGACGCTCTTCCGCCACTTTTAAAGTATCACGCGCTTTCTTATCCTGCTCGGCTTGTCCAACCCTCTGGTTTATTTCAGCCAGTTTGACACCGACTTCCCCCCACAATTTCTCATTTGCGGAGAATCCTTCATCGTCGGCAGAAATAATCTGTGTAAGCCATTCGATGACATCACCCGGCAATAAGGTCCCCGACTTGGCAGCTGAAAGTTTCTGCGTATTTTCGTCATCGTTCGCATCTACTTGGACGTTGCCAAGACTATAGTCGTAGCCGCGCCGTTGCTCTTTGATTTCCGCAAAGAGTCCGTTCGCGTCCTTCTTAACCCGGTCTTGCAATGTTTTGTAGGCGTCCGTATAAAAGATCTTACGGAATATCTCGATTCGGTCTTCGGTGCTGGCGTGAAGGACTTTCAGAAATTCGCCCTGTGCTATCATCGCAATCTGGACAAACTGCTCGCGGTTGATACCAAGTATTTCCTCGATCTTGGCGTCGACCTCTCTAAGTTTAGTCACAGTGCGGCCGTCAGGCAGGTGCAGTTCGGCATCAGCCTTTTTCTCTGTTGTGCCTTCACCACGTTGCTTTGCCCGCACATAAGCCGGATTACGTTTGATAAGGTAGACCTTATCATGGTATTGGAATGAAAGCTCAACGTAGGTTTCCGCATTCTCTTGAGCGTACTTGCTGCGTAACATCTCTGCTTTCCTGTTATCTCCACTCGTTTCTCCGTAAAGAGCGAAGGTGATGGCGTCAAATATTGTCGTTTTTCCCGCTCCAGTATCCCCGGTGATGAGGTATAGCCCCTCATTTCCAAGTGTTTCAAAATCGATAGTTTGTTTGTCGGCATAACAGCCAAAGGCAGACATTGTAAGTTTGAGAGGTCTCATGAGTTCGCCAGCTCCCCCCAGATTTCATCGAACAGATTCGTAACGTATTTTGATTGGTCTTCGCTCATCGGTTGCCCGTTTTGCATTTCGAACAGTTCTCCAAAGAGTTGAGAGGGCGTTTTCTTTTCCGTGGAAGCTACGGTTTCGAGAGAACTCGCTGCCTGCGTGCGCCTGTTGTCGTACTCCAAGCGCATCAGATTAGGATATACGTTTCGCAACTTTGCCATCGCGTCCGGCTCATCCTGCTCATCTGTCAATACGATATGGATATAGTCCTCAGTGTTCGTACCCCGGTAGCTATTGCGGTTCATAATCTCGTTGTATGTCCCGCGAATCTCACGCATATCTCGGAGCGGTACAAGCGGCAGTTCAGTGATTGTTATTACACCCTTACCATCCATATCAACGACTGTCACAGATTTTGTATGGCTTGCTTCCGAAAACGAATACTTGAGCGGAGTACCGCTGTATCGAAGGGTTTCTCGACCGATCTGCTGCGGGCGGTGAATATGCCCCAAGGCAACATAATCAAACCCATCAAAAATCGAGCTGTCCACATTCTCTGAACCGCCGACAGAGATTTCCTCAGATTCGCTTGTAACTGCCCCGGTAACAAACTGATGGGCAATCAGTACATTTCTTGCCGAAGCGTCAAGATTCGCATTGCTCAAAGCTGCGGATATGGCGTCAGAGTATGTAATTACATCCCTGTCAGGAAAGTGCCTGCGGACAAGGGAGGGCTTTAGATACGGTAGCATCCAGATGTTAATGTCGCCATACCCATCGGAAAGAGTTATAGGAGCTATTTTGCCATTATACGACTGTACGATATGAACGCTGCTGTTTTTCAGCAGTTCCGCACCAAACGCCACGCGCTCCGCATTGTCGTGGTTGCCGGAAACGATGAATACCGCAATCCCCAGTTCGTTGAGCCACACAAGAAATCTGTCCAATAGCTGGACGGCCTCCACGATGGGCATGGATTTATCGTAGACATCGCCCGCTATGAGGACGGCGTCCGGTTTATTCTCTTTAGCAAGCACGATGATTTTCTGCAGGATGTCCCCCTGGTCTTCCAGCATGGAAAACTCGTTGACACGCTTACCGAGATGCAGGTCGGATAAGTGGAAAAATTTCATGTGGCAGCTCCCTCCTTAGAAGTGTTTACTCTATCGATAACTGCTCGTGCGAAGCTTGTTTTACGAGATAAGTAAAACTCGACTGCAGTCGAATTTCGTCATGAGAAATAAGAACATACTTCCACGGTTTACCGCCGTTTTCGGCGTTGAATTCACTTGCGGCACGACAGTATTCTTCTGCGGCTTCCTGTTTTTCAAGCACGTCCGTATCTTGCATCTTGTTGCTTGCTTTCAGCTCGCACATATAAATTATGTCTGTGGTTTCAACTATGAAATCTGGCTCATAGCGGTTCACACCACCTTGTCCCCAATAAATGTTAAACTGGCGCGGTGCGGGACGCAGCCACCGCAAAACAGCACTGTCGTTCTCTAGCACAACGGCAAAGGTTCGCTCCGTGTCACTATCAAACTTATATAGCGTATGACCTGCTTTCCTAAATCCACTGAATATTTTCGACTTCACATCCGATGCCGCCATCGGCGCTCGCAGGTCGTATATCTCATCTGACTTGAACTTGCCGCCGAAACTCGGTTCAATCCTTGTGAATGGGCGCATATTCGCTGCCATATAGCAGACTTCCTCTTTATAAAAATGCTCGTTCATCTGCGCGTAGATGATTTCTGCTATGGTGCGCTGGCGATCGCGCATGACCTTTTCCGTTTCCTCATCATTCAAGTACGACAAAAAGTGCCGCTTGGCATCTGCAATAAGTGAATAGATGAGGTCTGAGCAAGTTGCGTAGTCCACGTTATCATGGACGATAATATGTCGGACAATCTCATTTTCCACTGTATCAATCTTTGCAAATGCGACTGTTCCTGTTTCCAACGTGAAGGTTTCGCCGCCCTCCATTAGTTCCGTGCCGATGAGTGTATCGTCAGACGGATGCCAACGCATACGGCTCGTATCAAGCGTGAAGTCGTAAAACCCGTGCTTGACCTCTGTATGGGGTTGAATGACAGACTGTGGTATCGGAATTACGTTTTTTGTGAGGGCTTGAGCACAAGTTTCGATTGCCTTCGCGACAACTGCTGTCAAGTCCTCTTCTTTAAGCCCGAGTTCGGGGAGTTGCTGTATGGCTTGCGAAACAATGCTGTTTTGCACCCACTTACGCGTATGTTCGTCATTGATGGCATTGATATTCCGAACCTGCCTGTTGACCTCAACCACCGTTTTAGCGGTTATACTTTGGACAATGCTTGCGATGAGCATCGTCTGGTCGGGTGTTTTTTCAGCTTTGTATTCGTCCGTCGCCGTTTCACGCAGGGTAAACGCCAACTGTTGTGTGAAGCTCTCGCCAGAAGTCAATGTGTCATAAACTGTCGGTAGAGCCACGGTCTCACGCCCTTCGTCGCTTTCGGGAATTTCTTGTTCCTCAATGTAGTAAACCTTGCGTACGAGTGAATTCGGGTCTTTGGCAAGGTCTACAATCGCCTGATAACGGTCGTGGCTGACAATAGAGAGTCTGTCAACCTCGTCCACACCCGCCCTCTGACCGTATGGCAAACGCAAGCCACGCCCAATGGTCTGTTCCGTAAGCGTTTCTGATGCCGAAGCGCGGAGCGGAACAATGGTATAGAGGTTTGTCACGTCCCATCCCTCTTTGAGCATATTGACGTGGATGACAATTTCAATTACGTTGGTGGTCAGCTCAAGCGATAGCAGTAGCTCGATGTTCTCGTCCTTTTCCGAGCCACGCTGTGCCGAGTTGATTTCTAATACCTTATCTTTGTAATATCCATGAAAGAAAGCATCCGATGTGAGATACTCAAGTATCTCCCGAGAGTGGTTTGTGTCCTTTGCAACAACAAGCACAAATGGCTTGACGATAGGCTTGCCGTGGGTACGGGCGTACACATCCAATCTGCTTTTCGTTTCTTCGTGCAAACGGATGCCATCGTTGAGTTTCTCGCGGTCAAGCTGTTGAGGGGTGTATTCCTCAGGGCGAAAATCACGGCGGGTAAAAACGGCAGGGACTTTGACGTACAGCCCGTCGTTCAGCGCATGAGCAAGAGAATATTCATACACCACGTTATTGAAATCGATCTTCCGTGCGCCTTTTTGAATTTGTGGCGTGGCGGTAAGCTCCACACCAAGAACAGGGTGAAGCTCGTTGATGGTGTCAAACCCTCTGTCTGCGTGGTAGTGGTGGCTTTCGTCCATAAAGATGCAGAGGTCGGGCAAGGATTGTAAGTATGAAAAATAGGACTGACCAAGAACCTCCTGCAAACGGCGCATACGTCCGCTTTCCGAGTTCAGTTTGCTAATGTTAAAGACGTTGATGGTAACGCTGTCTCCAAACAGCGAGATTTGACGAAACTCTTCGTAATTGTCGCCATCGATAATACGCGGCGCGTTAACGAACTTATCTAAACCTCGAAACACGTACTTTTCGTTGTTCTGGTTACCGAGGTCGTTCTTCAGCTTTTTATAAATCGTGAGGTTGGGAGCCATCACGAAGAAATTATTAATGCCTTTCTCGTAGTGCAGATAGGCAATCATTGCGCCCATCAGTCGGGTTTTGCCTATGCCCGTGGCAAGGGCGAAGCATACCGACGGAAAGTCCCGTTCAAAACTGGTGAGTGTCGGGAACAGTTCACGGATTTTTATAAGCTCCTCATCCAAGTTCGGGGTTTTAGAGAGGGAGAGTATATCCACGATCCGCGCGAACCGCTCCAAGCTCTCCTTCTGCGGCGGGCGGAGAGCAAGGCGATTGTCGATGTATTTTGAGTTGTAGGAGTATGATTTCGCCGAGTAAGGTTCTCTAAGCATCTTCTTCGTCCTCCCATTCGTCTTCGTCAAGTTCGGGTGGATTTACGATATTCAAGTTGTAATTATCCGCACCGTACTCGCACTTATCCAGAACCGACTGTGGTATTTTACGGATGTTTATGTTCTCGTAGCGTTTGCTAAGACCAATGTCAAACGCGGAGGCGCATATAAGCAGACGTTCGTACTCCGGCAGATCGCGGGAGATATCGTCAAGCTGTGCCGCTGTAAGGTATTCGGTAGTTACGAATATGTAACTGCCCGCTTGACTTTTTCCTTGTTTCCAGAACACATCGGCATCAGGAGCGTAATCGTAGCCATTGAGTTTGGCTATTGCAGCGACGAGCATTTGCGCATTATATTTGTCGCTGATGATAGGCTGGCCGTGCGCGTCCTTGACGATGAGTGTCGGCGCAAGTTCATAGAACTTGAAACCGCCGCCGCCTTGCCAGTCCTGCGCCTTGGAGATACCACCCTGCTCTCCGTCCACCACAGCTTTAAGGCGTGGCAGGCAATGGGTGTAGCAATGCTCACCCAGTTCGATACCGATATACTGTCGCCCCATTTTGTGGGCGACAGCAGCGGTCGTGCCGGAACCGAGAAAAGAATCAAGAACGAGGTCACCGTGGTTGCTACCAAGTGTGAGAACACGCTCAATCAGACGCTCAGGCTTTGGAGTGGCAAAAACAGATTTTGAGTTAAAAGTACGGGCTTCTCTTTTTGAATCTTGATTGTCTCCAACCATCGTTCGAAACCAAATTGTCTTTGAAACTGTACCCTGCTTTACTTCGGAAAGAAACCTTTTCATTCGGGGCGAGTTGTTTCCATCTGGACCAAACCACATTCTGTTATCAGCAATTAATTCTTCTAATCGCTCTCTGGATACAGACCAACACCTACCTTGTGGAGGATTAAAAACTTTTCCGCCGGGCGTTGTAATTGGATAATCACAATTAGCGTTATATGTCCTTACAGACAAATTATCAGAAGCCCAAGGCCCGCGTGGGTCGTTGTCAGGATTTTTGTAAATGGAGTTTTGTCCCTCTGTACGCTCCAGTAAATTTGGTCTCCATGTTAGTTTGTGTTTCGCATATACTAAGATGAAATCATGGTTATCTGAAAACCACTTAGCATCGTTCTGTGGAGCGTATTTCTTTTCCCAAATCAATGTTGAGCAAAAATTATCTCGCCCAAAGATTTCATCACAAAGCACTTTGAGATAATGCCCCTCGTCGTCGTCGATGCTAATCCAAATACTACCGTCATCACTCAATAAGTTACGCAAAATCCGGAGACGTGGCACCATAAGCGACAGCCATGTCGAATGTTCGAGGTTGTCATCATAATGCTCAAAAGCGCTGCCTGTGTTATATGGAGGGTCGATATAGATGCACTTCACCCGTCCGGCAAACTCCTGCTCCAAGGCTTTCAGCGCGAGCAGGTTATCGCCGTGGATGAGCATATTATCAGCGGCGGGGTCGCCGTAATCCTTTGAGGCGTCGTGAAGCAATATGCGTGGCTCGACAACGGGTTCATCTCCCTTGCCAATCCAAGTAAGTTCAAGTTTCTGCATATATAAAATCCTCCTACACTATCTCGAACGAGAATGTCATTATTGTTTCGGTTTCAATTTCGCCGTTTAAGCGGGTACGAATATTTTCTTGTAAAGCCTCGTTTTCAAGGGTGATCCTGTCCTCTTCAAGGCTTATCTCCCTCTCCATCTTTTTGCGTTTGTCTTCCAAAGCGGTGATAATAGACCGCTTTTCCAACATCTCGTCGAGAGAGCAGACATCCTTTGAAGTTCGAAAATCCTTACGTTTTTCTGCTATTTCCTTTTTCAGGGCTTTCAGTTGCTTTTGTAATCCTTCTTTCAAATCTTCACTGAAAGCGTCCAGCTTCTCGACCTGCTCCAAGAAATATATCTTGTTTCGTTCGGCAATATCATCCTTTTGCCGTTGAATGCCTTCCTGTCGCCGTCTAATCAAGGTTTCTGTTTCGGGCGAACATTCTCCGACGACAGTAGCTTCAAGTTCCATAATACGCTCGACCATCTTGTCATCGACAGGAGTGCCATCATTCGTGATTACCGAAATAATCAAATGCTCTTCGTTATCGATGCCCTTGTGGGTCAGCTTATCGATAGAAATAACGCCACTTTTCAAGTCAGGATGGCTGTCCAAAAAGCTGATATGGTCGGATGCCGGCAAGGTTGAGTGTGTGAACTGTATGGACACCGATGGCGTTTCAGTGCCCATCGCCTGCATAATCCAATCGCCACACAATTCACCGTCACGGCGCAGGAATTCATCGTTCCGTTCTTCAGCATCGCGCCAACGAAGGTTATAGATTTTACGCTCGCCATTGTCTATGTATGCAAAGCGCCATTGGTCAAGCGGCTCTACCCGCTCCGCGCCTTGCATAACAAAGAAGTTACAGAGCCACCGTGAGAACTTATCCAGTTCGGTCTTTGTTCCTTCGTGGCAGTTTTTCAAATGTGCTGATACGTCTTCGTCGAAATTCTCAAGGATGGACTGTCGCGCCTTGGTGATATTTTCGCTTATCTGTTCAGACAATTCCTCCTGCAAGCGGTCAAAAGCCACTTTAATGTCGTCGGGATGCCGGCAGGTCTGGTAAATATCAAGGATACGCTTTTCAAAATCCACGCCATCCTCAATAGCGCCAAGCACTTCATCGGATGAGCCGAACACACCATCAAACAGCCTAAACTTCTGGGACAGCAGTTCAAAAACCCGCTCATCGGCAGCATTGGCGCGATTAAGAAAGTTGATGACTATAACGTCATTCTTTTGCCCATAGCGGTGGCAACGTCCAATCCGCTGCTCTATACGCTGAGGGTTCCACGGCAGGTCATAGTTGACTACGATATTGCAAAATTGCAGGTTAATTCCTTCTGCAGCTGCTTCCGTCCCGATGAGAATGGAAGCGCGGTCACGGAACTCCTCAACAATCGCAGACTTTTTATCCGCTGATGTTGAGCCTGAAATTCTACCGTCGTCTTTGTGCCGCTCGCGCCATTCTTTATAAACGCGAGTGGATACAGGATCGTTGTTCGATCCGTCCAGAAAAACAATCTGTCCTTCGTATCCGTTTTGGGAAAGCAGGTTCATTAGGTACTGCTGCGTCCGCTTTGATTCAGTAAATATAACTGCCTTTCTTGCACCGCCAAGGCGTTCGTTCATTTCAAATCCGCGATTAAGGGCAGTCAGGAGGTTGTCGCCCTTGGCGTTGGTTGTAATTCTTTCGGCAAGAGCGGCATATTTTTTCAGTTCCTCAATTTCCGCCCTTATACCTTCGTAATCTGCCGCCATTTCATCCACAGCGCCGTTATCGTCGCCATTAGATTCCTCGTCAATGAGCTCCTCAATGCCATCGTAATCGTCAAGGTCTGTCAGCGTCAACTGGGCTTGATAATCACTTAGTTTAAGGTTTAGGCGGTCAATAATGGTGGATAGAGTGCCGTGAATCGCCATTGAGGATGATGCAAGCAGTTTTCGTGCCACTAACATCAGGAGTTGGCGTTGTCCTTGCGGGAAAGCGTGAAGTCGTTCCCGCTGTAAATAATCAGACACGTCCGAGTACAGTTGCTCCTCGTCGTGGTTTGGTGTATATTCCTGTAAAATAGCCGTTCGGTTGGTATACGGCACATACTCTGTCACTTGTCGGCGCAGGGTTCTTTTGCAAAAATTTTGTAAGCGAACTTTCAAGTTCCTATTTCGGCTCTCTATATTAGTCACGTTAACATATACTTCACGAAATATATCAGGATCGCCGAAAACTTGCTCATCAATAATGCTGACAAGGCCGTATAGTTCCATTAGATTATTTTGTAGTGGAGTCGCCGTGAGGAGCAGTTTTTTTCGCCCACGGAGAGCAGTTTTCAGATTGTTGCCCATCACGTTGTTTCTCTTATAGACATTGCGAAGTTTGTGCGCCTCATCCATAATAACCAAGTCCCAGTCTACCGACCGAACATCCTGCATCTTTGCCGATGCGAAGTTATATGAACAAATCACCACCGCGTCTTGCGCAAGAAAAGGGTTGCAAGATGGGTTCTCTTTTTTCGCCTTGTTATAATTCTTTGATTCCAGTATTTCGGAACGGATAAAAAATTTCTCCTCCAGTTCGGCTCTCCATTGTATGCGGAGGGTGGCCGTGACAATCAAGAGGATTTTCCGTTTACGCTCCGACCAGCACTGGGCAAGTACAAGTCCTGCCTCTATCGTTTTACCGAGTCCGACTTCATCCGCAAGTAACGCACCATTTGACAATGGCGACTTCAGAGCAAATAAAGCCGCATCTACCTGATGTGGGTTCAGGTCTACTTTAACTCCAGACATAGCAGAAGCAAGCCCGTCAATTGAGTGCTGCGGGCGTTTCAGCATAAGCTGTTCTGCAAAAAACTTGATTTGATGTGCTGTATACGGCATGGCAAGTAGCTCCTTTATTTGTCTTCGTTCATTTCCATAATGTCAGAGATATCGCAATCTAAGGTTCGGCATATTTTTTTCGAGAATTTTCGTGTTGACATTTTCATTTTTCCCTAATTTATTTAGTTATAGATGTGGAATTAATGCCAGCCAAAGATGGCAGGTCTTTCTTTTTCAGGTCACAGTCAATCGGTAGTTTCCATAGCTTCTTATAACTAATAGCCATTTCTTAGGCTCACCTTTCGGAATTTTGGTGTGTTTGAACCGATTTGTAAATTATATCACGCATGTAGCCGAAAAAAGCAAGAGAAAATAATGATAAAACCTGAATTTATATTCTAAACGCAATATTTCGCTTTTTATTAGGTATTTGCCATAGTATTTGAAAGAAAGTGTTGACAAACATATACCCAAAATCACTGCTGTCCAAGATAGCCGGAATTTCCAAAGAGAACACCAATGGGAGAACACCAATGGGGTCAGACCTACACAATGGAAACACCAACGGGGTCAGACCTATACAATTGACAAAAAGGCTAACTTGTCTGCCGCCTGATGCGCCTGATGGACATCATTACACTGTATCCGGGACCCAACCTGAGCAAACGGTATCACAGGCAGTATGTACGTCCATACCTGCTTCGCAATATTCAGACAGACCCCCGAAGGATACGGGGAAAAATTGACTAAATGCCAAACTGCCGCAGCCTCCAAATTGCGGCGGCTGCGGGTGGTCTTGCTGCTTCTTAAAGATGCGGTGCAGGCATTCGCAACGCCTCATAATTTCAAAACACGCCCGGCCGGCCCTGAATTTAATACATTGGCAATGCCGATGGGGTCAGACCTACACAATTGACATAAGGCTAAAGGGCAATGCCGATGGGGTCAGACCTACACAATTGACAAAAAGGCTAAATGTGCAGATCGGAGGAGGGGCGCATGCGCCGTGTCAACTGAATACTGCGACCGCATAAGTTGAACACCCTGACCGCTACAAATTGAACACCCCTGCCGGGCCGACTGAACAATCCGAGTAGATGCTATCGCTACGAGCATAAGACCTACACCGTAGCCGATGAGTATGCCGCTGCCATCGTCATGGTAATGACAGTGAGGAGGCGGCCCGGTGATGCGGATAAGGATGTCCGGTAGGATTAGTGCCTGTCATTATGGCCGGAGCAAGAATAAGCGATATGATCAGGGAAACGGATATAAAGTAAGCGTCAAACGAACCGTACCTGTGCGTAATAATATACAGAATATAAACTCTTCCAATGGACTTAACAAAGGGGGAGTTTATTTCATGTTTGATTGCAGAGGCAAAGAGATCTGCCTGATATGCGGGGCAACGGATATGCGCAAAGGAATAGACGGGCTATAGGTGGCTCTTTTTAGCGCGCAGGGTGGCTCTATTCAAGTGCGCTACTGGCTCTAAAACTCCGCGCCAGTGGCTCTATCTTATGTTTTGCAGAGAATAAGCAGCAAACAAGCCGCAATGTCCCGATGACTAAATAAATATCTTTCTGTCAATTGTGTAGGTCTGACCCCAATGTCCACTCAGGAATGCTGATAAAAACCGGAGGAGGTAAGCAGCCCTCTGAAAAAGTATTTAATCCCATTTGCATATAACATATTTGTTTCATGACTTGACTGTAAATATCTGTAATATATTCAGGCACAGAAAAACCCCCGACATGGCTGATCGGGGGAGTTTCCTGTATCTGATGCAATTGAGAGGGAAGAGGTCAATATTTATTTTCTTTTTTTAAGTATCACAATACCGAGCGGCAAAAACATAAGCAAAGGAATTACAGCTCCTGAATTGCAGCCGCCGCTGCTTCCGCCAGAGGTTTCAAGCTCGAAAGCGCCTGCATCACCGGCTGCTCCCTGCGGTCTTGAAACACCGCGTGCGTCTTCGGACACGAGCAATGAGGCAGCCGGGATAATATTCTGAGCATTGCCGTTCTTAACGATAGCAATGGTTTTAACGCTGCCTCCGTTATCATTAAGCATAAGGGCGCCGTCAGAGAAGGAGAGCACTTGATCAGCTTCAACCCCGCTTTTGTCTGTGCCGGTAAGAGTTATTGGAGCATCAGACGGTGCCGCGCCATCTTTAATAACCACTCTGCCAAGGACATTGTATCCGCCGCTTACAAAATTGCCGTCGTAACGTGCCGTCCATGATGGGTCGTAAGTATGGTCTTTATCTTCATTTGTGGAATAATGCACGATCACGTCCTGAGAAACTTCAACGTCGCCGGAAATTAAAGCGTTGCCTGCGATAATACATCCTGTGAAATCTGCTGTCCCTACAGGGCTCATTGCCTGTCCTACAGGATGTGAACCGTCGTACGCATACAGTCCGCCGCCGTCCAATGTAGCTTTATTTCCGGCAAGTGTGCAGTTTATAAGCTGGACTTCACTTTCCACATCTAGGATCAGTCCGCCGCCGTATTTTGCTTTATTGTTGACGATCGTGCAGTTCGTAAGCTTTGCGCACGCATTATAGAAAAGGATCCCGCCGCCGTTGCCGACGCTGTTGTCAGATACGTCATTACCGCTTATTGTGCAGTTTTTAAAGATATTCAAAGTTTTGTTTTCCGAGTTGACATAAACTCCGCCGCCTCTGCCTCCTTTGTTTCCTGAAACAGTGCAGCCGTACATTTCAACATTCGCAACGCCTGATTTGTTGTCGACGTAGACACCGCCGCCGCGCGAGCCGCCGGTGTTATCAGTGACGCGGCATCTGTAAAATTTTGCGATGCCTTTTATATATATGCCTCCAGCTCTGTCCTTTCCTGTGTTTTCTGTTATATCGCAGCTCGTGAAATTAACTATAGCTCCGTTGTTTATAAAAATTGCAGCTCCGCCGTCGGAGGTATGTATCCCTTTTTCTGTCCCGCATTTTGTTATCGTGCAGTTGCTGAAGTCAACATTGTTTGCCGCGTCTATATAGATCCCGCCGCCGCTTGCGGTTGAATCAGCGCCGCCTTTTGTTATTATCATGTTTTCAAGGGCTGCCTTCTTGGAATCCGTGACCCCGGTAATTTTGAACACTCTTGCGAAGCCCTGTGCGTCCAGCGTGTGCCCTGCACCATTCAGCGTTATGCTTTTTGAGATCACGACCCCGTCTGCTGATATTGCAGCAGAATCGGTGCTGTAGTCGTACGTGTAATTCTGTGTCAGGGTTATAGTTCCTGTCGTGTCGTCATTGATCAGTTTCTGAAGGTCCGTGAATGTTCCGTCTGCATATGCCAGCCCTGTGCTGATCAAGGTTATTCCAGTACAAAGCAGCAGCGATAAAAACTTCTTTTTAAAGCCTTTCACAACGAAGCCCTCCTTCATTTTTTGCAATCCTTTAATATAACTGCAACTATGTTGCAATACCTTATTTGAATAATGTCAAATAGTCTATAAATATTTCACTTTCCCTCTATGTCAGAATAGAAGTCGTGTATATAAGTCGACAATACAAGTCTCTTCAGGTATAAAGAAACTATTAACCCTGGAGGGTGGGGAAACAGAATGGGATACCCAGAAGAACTACGAGATGAAATTCTTGAAAGAGTACTATCTAAGAGTAATCCTGGAGTTGGTAAATTGGCCGAAGAATTTGGCATCAGCAGAGCGACGATCTTCAACTGGAAAAAAGAAGCCGGTTTGTTGTGTGGATGCTCTGGGAAGCCCGCAAAACAATCATCTTTGAAACAAGGATTTAGCATCAAGGAAAAGCTATGCATGATAAAAGAGACATTCCACATGAACGAGCTTGAGCTTGGAGAGTACTGCAGGAATAAAGGCATACTGGCGTCCGACCTGAGACGGTGGGAAGATGAGATAACGGAAGAGTCACAGGGTCTGACATCAGCAGAGCGAGTATCTTTGGTGAATGCGAACAGAAAACTTAAAAAGGAACTTGACAGAAAAGACAAGGCACTGGCGGAAGCAGCGGCGTTGCTGGTACTCTCAAAAAAAGCAGAGGCGATCTGGGGGGAAAAAGAGGAAGAAAAATAGCCCTTTCAGATCGCGTAAGAGCAATGGAACTTATAGACGAGGCTGTAGCTGCGCGAGCAAGGCGTGAGAAGGCATGTGAAGTGCTTGGGATAACAATACGCACGGCCCAGAGGTGGAGATCGTCAGGATCGGACAGTGTGGAAGAGGACAAGAGAAAAAACACTCCTCATCCCAACACACCTAAGAAGCTCAGCGAAGAAGAGGAAGACGAAATAATAAAAAGTAGTTACCTCAAAGGAGTACATAGACAAGAGCCCGTGCCAGATAGTTCCGGAACTTGCAGACAAAGGCATATACCTTGCATCAGAATCGACCATTTACAGGATACTCAGGAAAAGAGAGATGCAGAAGCACAGGGGCAGAAGCCGCAGGTCGACTGCAAAAAGGCCGGAGCCATGTGCGGCAACAGCGCCCAACCAGGTATGGTCCTGGGACATAACCTATCTCAAGACAACGATATGCGGGGTGTATTTCTATCTTTACATGTTCCTTGACATATACAGCAGAAAAATAGTTGGTTGGGAAGTATATTCTGAAGAAAAGGATCATCTCTCTGCCCGTCTCCTTCAGAGGATATACTTCACTGAAAAGGAACAAGGAAAGGTCCTTGTTCTCCACTCCGACAACGGAGGTCCTATGAGGGGACGTAATATGATAAGCATGATGGAATGGCTGGGCATCATACCGTCGAGGAGCCGGCCGCACGTAAGCGATGACAATCCTTATTCGGAATCTTTATTCAAGACTCTCAAGTACAGGCCGGAATATCCTAAGGGCGGTGTATTTAAGGACATAGAGTCAGCCAGGATCTGGGTCTCGGGATTTGTAGACTGGTACAACACCAGACACCATCACAGCGCTATAAGCTTTCTGACCCCTGATGAGGTCCACAGTGGACAGGCAGAAAAGAAGATCTCCAACAGGGTTGCCGTCTACAAAGATGCATATGCCAAGCATCCCGAAAGATGGAGCGGAAAAATCAGAAACTGGTCAATAAAAGAAGTAGTATTTCTTAATCCTTCGAAGTGTAAAACAACGGAGGGAAAAGCAACAAATGCGGCATAGTGATTCACTGCAGAAGCGACATGTACGGTTGACAGCTACCGCTTTAGCTTGTTTTACATTTGTTGTTTTGGAATAAAATTATTTTTTATGAACAAAAGCCCTCTATGTCAGAATAGAAGTCGTGTATAGAAGTCGACAATACAAGTCTCTTCAAGTATAAAGAAACTATCTTCAACTGGAAAAAAGGAAACACCGATGGGGTCAGACCTACACAATTGACAAAATGGCTAAATGTGCAGGTCGGAGGGGAGCATACGCCGTGTCAACTGAACACTGCGACCGCATAAGTTGAACACCCTGATCGCTACAAACTGAACACCCCTGCCGGACCGACTGAACAATCCGAGTAGATGCTATCGCTACGAGCAGAAGACCTACACCGTAGCCGATGAGGATGCCGCTGCCATCGTCATGGTAATGACAGTGAGGAGGCGGCCCGGTTATGCGGATAAGGATGTCCGGTAGGATTAGTGCCTGTCATTATGGCCGGAGCAAGAATCCTTCCTTATTGTAACATTTTAAAATTATAACCCCGTACAGCAGACTTTAGATTTTATTCAGTAATGTCGACGCAGTCTGTTTATTTCATTATTTCCCAGCGTTTGAAGAAAAACAGTGAAAAAATAAATACGGCAAGCCCGGCTGCTGCAAACACATAGCTCCTATTTCCTCTGAAGAAAGAAGTCGGCGCCGTATCATACGGGACAGCGTTCGCAGCGCATAGCTCCCTGATGTTGAGAATATGTATTACAGGATAACCGGCTGCAAGAGACCTGCCCATAACACCATTGCCTGCTGTTTTGTCAGCTGAAATATGCAGTCCGGGTTCAAAACCGGTAACGGCATCGTCACTGCCCATAGCAGAATGGCCTCCTCCTATGTTTATAACGACCTTTGGTTTTAGCCCGTTTATAATCTGCATTTTCCATTCTATCATTTCCTGCAGGTTCTTTTTTACAATCAGCGGCGTCGCATTTGTATACGCTATTTCCCTCATAAGCGATATTCCTTCTTCGCTCAGCCCTCCTCCTGTCTCGCCGTTGCCTCCCAATGTAATATATTTCTGTTTTGTGTGCAGCATTCCACGGGCTCGCAGGTGTGAGGAAATAACCGGCCAGGGCATGGTTGGGTCGTTTGCCCCCCATGTTGATGAGCCAAGTGAAAGTATCATACAGGTATCGGCTCCGTGTGATTCCAGCGCAGTAAGTACATTAAGTATCATGCCTGGGAAAGATGAAGATGATAGTAATACCACACTATCCCCTCTTCTGATATTCAAACGGTCAAGCCAGCGGGAGACAACGATAGACCAGCGCGGGTCACAGACCGTACGTTTTGCCGGTAAATCTCCCAGCGTAGTACTCAGTGGGCTCCATTCAAGTCCGATCAAACCTGTTTTGAAAATATCGGCATCGGGATTAAGTTTTTTCAATGATCCCTTCCATTGCCACAACTCTGATTCTGCCGCTGAGACAGAAGTGTAAAGTCTCCGCTCATCACTGGAAAGAGATACTCCTGATTTTATCCAGAGAAAGGCCATAATGAGCAAAGTTAAAAACAGGAGCAATAATCTGCGGTATTTCATAATACGCATATTTTTCTGGTATTTTTGAAGGTCAAGAGTGTCCATGAGGTCTACCACCCGGTACAGAGCGCTATCAACTGAACTGCAAATGCAGTGGCCAAAGAACAGATAAACGCTGAACATACAGTAGCAATAGCTCCCTGCCTCTGCATATCAGCGGCGATCAATCCAGGCACCACCCACCCGAACCAAAAAGGGTCAGGAGAATAATGTCCTGTAACAGCAAGGGCAGAAAGAGCAAGAAGCATAGCCACTCCTGTTCTTGTCCGGCCATACAGGTAAAAACAACGGACTGTGATTTCAAGCAGCGCCCAAACTCCAAATGCAATAAACAAACCTATTGCTATCCTTTGGGGAGCGTAAAGAGAGAGGGCAAGCACCCCAGGTGCGATCAGGCCGCCGCTGCCAAGCCCCGTGCGTTTTTCCCAGAGGATCGAGCAGACTATTCCTATAGCAAGGACCAAAGTGATATTGCCGTTCATATTTTCAGCGTTCCGTCTTCAAGTGCGAGCTTAAATGCAAGAGGAAGCCCGTAAACAGTGTTGCCGCAGCCGAAACAACGGCCGGACTTGGATATCATTTCTGCCATCGATGCCAAGGTTTTAATTTCTTTATAGTATTTAAACAGGCGCGGCAAAAGCGGCAGATCTCCTATTATAAATGTTTTTTTCCACCCGGGCAGACTTATCCATTCATCGAAGGCTTTAAGCCTGTCCGATCTGTCGCGGCGGTGGTTATAGATCAATGTGGTTTCAGCAGGCAGCCATTCCAGGGTGCGAAAATAATCTTTTGTGCTCTGAAGGTCATTTATAGAAAAAGCAAATGCAAGCTCGCCATTCCCAACTTTAAGCAATGATGAATCTGCTATATCAGGTTTTAATCCTTTTATTGCACGTAAAGCCTTTTCTGTGTCCAGGCCTGATATTTCGCATGCCTTGAGTGCAAGTGGCACGTTTATTGCAAGATAGGACTTAAACTCTTCTATCCTGTCGACCGGATAAAGCGTAAGTTTTTTTTCGCTTGCCAGAAATTGCATATCCGCACGTTCCGCAAGCAAACGCGGAAGCACTGCACGGCCACGGACAGGCAATGCTCCGGAAAGCGCAGCCAGCACGCTTTGTTCACTTTCACCCCAAAGCGCGGTATGATCCGGACTGGTATTGGTAAGCACCGTTACCGTGGGGTCCAGTATATTTGGACAGACACACTGCAGCTCCGGCGATACGGCACTGTTCTCCGTGATGATCGCCTGTGTATCGTCAGGAATTCCGGAAAGCCACCATTTCAATTCCGCTACGTTGGCGCCGGCAGCACGAAGAATAGGATGTTCGCCGCATTCGGAAAGATCCCTGGGAACGACCCCGGTTATTCTGCTGCGGCATTTTATACCGCAGTAAGAAAAAGCTTCATGGAGCATCCTTACTATTCCGCTCTTTCCCCTGCTCCCTGTGACGGCTATTCTTATCTCTGCTTTTACCTTCATTCGGCATCCGCCTAACCTGTAGTGTAAAAAGGGCGCGGCAGCCCTAAAGCTGCTGCGCCTCTCATTATTTTATATTATTTACCTGATTTTTAAAATCCGACAGGTACTCCAAGACGCCTGCTGTCAGCACCGCCGTCCATGCGGCCTTTGGCCTTATCGATAAGGATACCCTGGGCGGTTCCAAGCGTTCCTGGACCAACCTGTTCTATCTTATAGCCTTCAGCAGCAAGTGTCTTCAACGTGGCTTCAATCATACGTCCCTCATCCACTCTGAGCAAAACTCCGCTCTGATTATGGAATCTGCCCTGCTCTATAGCTTCGTCCATGCTCATGTTATGATCTATAACATTCATGATTATCTGGGATACAGCGGTAATAATACGTGTAGCACCTGCAGCTCCGATACTCATAAAAGGATCCCCGCTGGGATCGAGGACGATAGTCGGGCTCATTGAAGAAAGCGGGCGTTTCCCTGGTTCCGGTGCGTTTACGCTTGCAGGATCCTGTGAAAAGTCATCCATTTCGTCATTGAGCAGGAACCCATACTCCGGCACGTAAACAGATGAACCGCAGAAATAGTTTATTGTATTTGTAGAAGTTACAATATTGCCGTTCTGGTCAACGACTGAGAAGCTGCTCGTCGACTGCCGTTCGGAGCCGGTCCCGGCTATATAGGCTGTCTTACCGGGTTTGTCATATTTCCATGGATCACCGGCTTCTACATTCTCCGCTATTTTCTTCATGTCGATTTTTGCAGCAAGCGTTTTTGCATATTCTTTCGACTGCAGCCCGTTAAGCGGAATCTTTACAAATGCTGTGTCAGCCATATATTTACTGCGATCGGCAAATGCAAGCTTTGTCGCTTCAGCCCACGCATGTGCAAATTCAGGAGAACCGGCACCCATGCCTTTGACATCAAAGTTTTCCATTATGTTAAGGAGCTGGATGATATGCGTGCCGCCGCTTGAAGATGGAGGCATCGAGTAGATTTTGTATCCTCTGTATGTACCCATTATAGGAGTGCGATCATACATTTTATAATTCATAAGGTCTTTTTTAGTAAAATCGCCGCCTGCACGGTTAACAGCTTTCACTATAGCATCCGCAACCTCGCCTTTGTAGAAAACGTCAGGTCCTTTTTTAGCTATAAGGCGGAAAAGTTTGGCAAGTGCCGGCTGTTTCAGAGTGCGCCCGGCTTCCATAGGAAGTTCATTTTCAAAGTACGGAAGGTCTGTACCGTTGAATTTTACCAATGTTTCGTAGCTCTCGCCTATAATATCTTTCTGCATAGGAGCCAGGACAAATCCATCTTCAGCAAGGCGTATTGCCGGTGCTGCGACCTCCGAGAAACTCATAGTCCCGTATTTCTTAAGGGCATATGTCATTCCTTTAAGCCAGCCCGGAACTGCAACAGCTTTCCCTCCGTAAATGGACAGTTCTTCTTTTTTGGATTTTTCTGATGCGTACATATCCTTGGTAGCGGACTGCGGTGCCGTCTCGCGATAGTCAAGACAGACTATTTCGCCTGTTTTAGCCAAACGGATGGTCATGAACCCGCCGCCGCCGACACCTGACGCATTGAATTCAACAACGTTGAGTGCCAGTGCGGTCGCTACTGCTGCGTCAACAGCATTGCCGCCCTTCATCATTATTTCGACACCGGCCTTGGATGCAAGTTCATTTGCAGCCGAAACCATCCCGTTTGTTGCATATACTTCATGATAAGAGACAGAAGCACCTGATACAGCTGCCGTTGCAGCAATGAAAAGAATCGATAAAAATGCCATCACAGTTTTCTTCATGTTGTTACCTCCTTGTTATGAATTATGATATTTGCAAATAGGGCATTTTTTAATTTGCCCTGTTAAGCCATCTGCCTATCCCGTTGTCTTTAATATCGGCATATGACGGAATACCTTCTATAACCACCTTGTCGTCAGGCAAAAGTTCGCCAAGCGTTTCAACTGCAACTTTTACTCCTGTTACATGACGGGCTGTGCGGAGTGCTATCGGCTGATCCCCGTCGTACGGTATAAACAAAAGTCCCATTTTGGAAGCCTTTGCATATGCTTTGTCTTTGCCTGTAAGAACCAAGGCCTCATCTGTACGTCCGCGCAGACGTCCCTGTGATGGGTTTGCGGATTCCATCAGGATCGGCATAAGGCCAGGTACGCTATCGCCCCATTCGCGGTGACTGAGCCCCCTGAGATTTACAGGAGATGGTTCAAGGCGCATAGGGATGCCTTCGCTTTCAAGTTTCATGCATACCATAGCCGCAAGCTCCATTGAATTTTCATGGGCGACCATTGCGTTGACCACAGGATATTCCGGTGAAGCCTCATGCAGGTCGAAAGCGAGTTTCACGTGTTCTTTCTTCAGGAGGGTCGTAACTGCATGCCCTGCAAGCTGCGTAATGCCGTCATGCGTGTCGCCCGGGAAAGAGCGGTTCATGTTGCTTCTAGAGGACCCGTCCAGTTTCTGCAGTGAAGGATGATGTATGTATATATCGGGGTCAGGCCACTGGTCGATCGGATTTGTAGCCCTTGAGCCGAACTTAAATGTCCTGAATCCTCCCCCCGGCTGTCCTATTCTAAAATACTGGGGGGCGGCGTCTTGAGGTGAATTATGTGTACGAGCCGAATTATTAACAAAAGGAACTATTATCAATGTTCCCTTTTCCACCTTTGCATTCTCAAGAAGAACTATAGCAGCCATAAATCCGGCAGGTTCATTTTCATGTATCCCGCCTTCCACATATACGGTACTGCCAGGCTCCTTTCCCTTCTGTATGAACACGCGGGTGTCCATATTTGTTCCCTTAAGCCCTGGTTCCCATTCTGACAGCATATGTTCTTTAAAACCACTGGCAGGTATCAGCAGGTCAGGTTTGCGCATCGCCATAAACTGCACGGCAGTATACCAGCATATCAATGCGCATATGCCGCAGAGGATAAGGGCTGTTATTTTATTGCCTTTTACACGATATTCCATTTTGCACTACTCCTTACTTCAGCATAAGCAGGCGCATTACCAGCGGTATTATGACCAATGCGGCAGTTGTCTGTTTCCAGAATGAGCGTTCACGGAGCATGCACCTTAAGACAAGGATGAGGATCAGTAAAAGTATCAGACGGTAAATAAGTGTCATGTCAAAATTCCCCCATCATCAAAAGATAGCCGCGGCTATCGGACCACTGACAGCTATTACTGCTATGCCCCACAGAGCTATAAGGATCGCAGGAACGAGACAGAGCTTCAGGACCTTGAAATAATTCTCTTCCTTTACCACCTGCGCAGCGAATATACCGGCCAGCGCAGTAGGCGGCATAAGATCTCCCAGTGAAGCTATAAGGCTGAGTGCGGAAGCAACTATTATCGAGTTGTACTGCAGGAGCGCCAGCAAAAACGGCACACCAAGAACAGATGCAGAACCGAATGATGAAACTGCTCCGAACAGCGGCATTGAGACGGCAATTGCTGCATATAGCAGCCATGAAGGAAGGCTCAGCGCAGATACGACTATGAATCCCTGCACCCCTATCAGCGTCATGATCTGTATGAACATACCCACCCCCATAAGTATTCCCATTACAGGGAGAGCGTCATCTACAGCATCTGTGGCTGTTTTTAAAACGTCAAACTTTACTCCTGACATTATGCCCGAGAGCGCTGAGACCAGGAAAATAAACGGCATTCCCATGCCCGGTATTTTACCTGCCATATACTGGTCGGCAGCAAATAGGACCACCAAAACGATAACAGGCAGTATCAGCCTTATTGTAAGAGGATTCTTCTGCATTTTTTTCAAATGCTCTTCCAATGCTTCTTCATCCGAGAACTTTCTGATAAACGGGTATATCATCGTAAGCGCAAACAGCAGGGCAAGCGGGAAAGTACAAATAATAAGCGGCAGCGCAAATCCTACATAAGGTATATCTACGCCGGCGCATATTATCATTGCCGGGATGCTGACCGGAGGTGCGATCATACCTAGAAGCGCCCCCACAGAGACAACTGCTGCAGTACGCACCTTGGACATGCCAAGGGTCATAAGGAGCGGCGAAACAAGCGCACCCGTTGTGAGAACCGCGGCTGTCGATGATCCGGTGATCATCCCAGGCACCATTATTATGAACATTATGCCTATGCTTAAAAGTGCGGGGTATTTCCTGAATCTGCGAATCATCCACGCTGAAAGTGAATCAAGGAGTCCCGTCTCAAGAATCACTTTCATGAACATCATCGCCGTTGCTATTACAAGGATGGTATTAAGATACCCGAATTCACCCTCAACAAGATGACGCAGCGGGATACCCTGACCTGCCGCAAGCGCTCCGGCTACTGCTGACAGCGCCATCGCAACTGCGATAGGGAGCTTCCATGCAAAGGCCCCGAAGGCAAATATTCCTATCATTAAAAGGGCGTAAAAACCCTCAGGCCAGAACCAATTCATGGCAGACTACTTTATGATGCCGTATCCGGCAAGCACCGCTTTAAGCGGTTCCTTCGCAGCACTTACGTTTGCAGCTGTTTTTACAGGGATATTCTTTGGTTTTGTAAGCTTGTCGAAAATCCCGTCCTTATTTGCTCCGTCAACAAGTATAAGAACATTGGCATAAGGCACCGACGATTTGATGAACAAGTCGGTAAGTGCGCCGCGGCGGCCTTCTCCGCCGACATGCATGACCACGATCTTCATATTTTTTTCCTGCGCAGCCTTAAACAAAGCGTCGCCGCGCTTAACCTCGTCTTCCTTGTTAATACCTGCAGCCCCAAGTCCCTTTGAACTTCCTCCTACAACAGCAACGAACACTTTCTGGTCCGTCAGTGCCGAAGGCTTCATTACTGTGTCATAATCAGGAATGACCCCGAGCGACTTCATAAGGACTCGCACCATCATCGCATCAGGGCTTTGCCCTATGGACGTCAGCGCCACTTCAGCGGCATTGGCAGACACGGCAAGGGCAAAAGTAAGCACCAATACGGCAAACATAACACGTAACTTCTTCATCATAGTACCTCCTGATTAAAAACAAAATAAATAACCCAATTTGCCCAAGTTTAAACAAACGTGCAGTAGAAAGCTAGATTTTTTATCTTTTTTATCTTTGGGATTAAATGGGGGCTTTTAGATATTTGGATAAGGCACAGAAAGGCTTAAGAGGATTTCAACAGCATGCAGAATAATCATCATTCACACGCATCGATAAACTTACATACCCGCAACAATATTACAGTTTATTTGTCAGGTTTAAAATAAATATTCCGTGGTCTGCCGCTCTTAACGTTTTCGTATTCCGTAACACGCTGAAGCTGGCCTTTTTTTACAAGATGCTCAAGATATCTGTGCATTGCAGGATATGAAAGCCTCGCAGATTCTGCGGCCGCTCCAGCGGTCAGCCTTATATCTCTATCTGAAAAAAGCGCCAGGACCCTGCGTGCGGTTTTCTCTGACAATCCTTTGCTTCTCTCCTGCCAATGCTCATCCGTACGGTATTTCAGCAGTTCGGCATGCAGCAATATGCGCGCTGAAAAATCGGCAAGGCGTATCGGCTTTGAAACGAAATCATCCGCGCCTGCAATTCTGAGGTTAGCTGCTACAGCAGGGTTTTCCTCCACTGTAAGAGCTATAAGGATCACATCCGTGGAAAGCTGGCGTACGGAGCGTATCACATCGATACCGCTCATAAGCGGCATATGGTAATCAACAAGGAGAATGTCCACTTTCCTGTTTCTTACCCATTCAATGGCATCATTTGGCTTCATTGTCGCCAATATTGACCACCCCAGTGAATCTGCCATTGCCTGTACAGTGTACAATGTGCTTTCGTCATCATCAACTATTCCAAGGATTGCATCCATTTTCAGTTTTCCTTTCCCGCCGCACATGGGATCCATACATTGCATATGGTCCCTCCTTCTGCGCGTCTTTCATACTTGATTGTTCCGCTGAATCCTTTTACTGCGTTATTTACGAAAGCAAGCCCTAAGCCAAGAGAGGCTGATCCCTGTTTTTCACAGTCATCAGGATTAAAAAAAACAGGCCCGTTGTCTTCGACTGTAAAAGATATCCCTTCGGCTGTTCTTTTTGCACCCAATGAGATAAATGGCACAGCTACGTTTTCAGTTGCATGCCATGAATTATCCAGCAGGTTCACCAATACACGTGAAAAACGTATTACATTAAGATTCAGGCCGCACTTGAAAAGCTCTTCAGGGACATTGACTGCGACTATGGAACCCCACGACATCACACGGACCTGGGACATCGTATAATTTATTATCTCAATAACAGTAGCCTTTCTCACATGGTCAGGATATTTTATTTCACTGATCATCTGATCCATCTTCTCAGCAGATGCAATAATTGCCATACTGTGTTTGGCCGTTTCATCCTTTCTTGACATTGAGAGCAAATCGGCCAGACCGAATATAGTGGTAAGAGGGCGCTTCAGATCGTGAACAAGGTACTGCATCTCCTGGTAAAGCCTGAGACGTGCCTGCTCTGTACGCATCCGCGTAATCTGGCGTTCCCGCTGTCTTAAAAGTTTCAGCTGTTTTAGCTGTTTCTCATAACTTACAAAAAGCTTAGTAAGAAGTATCGCTGCCAAGGCATTAAAACAGAATGCTATGCTGCACACGACATTCAGCAGGTGATCCTTTTCCATTAACTTGGAAATGTTTTTTACTGCATAACTCAGCTCCCCCCAGCCGAAACCGTATGGCGTAAGCACAGGGATAAGATCAAGCCACTGGATTGAAAATACAACTACAGCCTGAATAGCAAATTTATATCCCGTTCTTGTAACATCACGGGCAATATACTGCAGCAGCCATACACTGATCAACGTAATTACGGCAGGAACACCGAAATGAGGCACTGACGGGAAATGCATAAAGGCTATGCCGAAATAGCTTATCGGAATCGCCACCGGCGGAAGAATCCAGGCAAAATATTTGGAGTTGAATAATTCAGCGATACCGTCGGATAACATAAACCAACCGCTGTAAAGAAATATTGCCCTTATAGCATTATTGGCCAGCAGGCACATTGCGGAAAGCAGGATATATCCTCCTTCATCCAGCATGATTGCCAGTGACAGGTTGGAATAAACAGGCTTCAGGGTAAACTGTACTGTCTGGCTCAACAGCCATACTGCCAGCATTGCTATCCCTGTAAAGCATCTTATTGCAATTGTTTTTTTCAAACGGGTCACTCAATATTCCCCCACCGGTCTCTGCCATTCGCACTATATTATATCTAAAAATTTTCATGTATTTACATAGTTGGTCTTATCCAACTAGAGGTTCCTTATGAGCCGCTGTAGAAAAAGCAGTAGGCCGGAAGACAAATTATCCGGCAAAACCGTGTTTGTAAAATTCTGCTTAATATTCCGCATAAATTGTGAAAACTTTAAAAATAGCTGTTAACCAATTTTATAATAACATTAGAAATTAGAAAATTAAATATTTGCAACTGACTATGCGTTTTCATAAAGTCTCGGAAGTAAAACTTCTGTGTATATTTACAGCTGTAAATGAACAGTTATCTTAAATCTAATCGTAAAGGAGGAGTATATCATGATGGATTTGGAACAATATGAACTACTTGTTGATTCTTCTCCAAATATGATATGGAGAGCAGATCTTACTACCGGATGTGATTATTTTAATAAAACATGGCTTAATTTTACCGGGCGCACGATGGAAGAGGAATACGGATTCGGATGGGCTGAAGGAGTTCACCCTGATGATTTGGATAAATGCGTAAAAATTTATCTTGATAATTTTAAACTGCAGCATCCGTTCGAAATGGATTATCGTCTCAAAAGATACGACGGTCAGTACAGATGGATCAATGACCGGGGAGTCCCTTTTTTTGATAAAAATAAAAATTTTATTGGCTTCATCGGCAGTTGCATGGATGTAACAGAGAAAATTGAAGGTCAATTACTCAAGGAGATGGCACAAAACGATGGCTTGTGTAAGACCTATAATCGTCAGTATTCTCATCAGCTACTGACTGAGATTTTCAGCCAGGCACGCAAGGATGGGCTGCCGCTCTGTATTTTAATGATGGATATTGATGCATTTAAAAACATTAATGATCAATACGGACACAGTGCCGGTGATATCGTTCTGACAAAAGTAGCCGCCACAGCAAAGGGTGAAATTCGTGATCTTGATATCATAGGACGCTATGGAGGGGACGAATTTATAATCGGTCTGGTTCACACCAATCTCGAAGCAGCTCTTATGGTTGCTGAACGCATCAGGTCCGCAATTGCAGAAACAGAGATATCTGTTTCAAATGTAACGCTGTTAAAGGTACATGTAAGCATCGGAGTGAGAAATCTCCAAAATGAAACGACTCTTGACGAACTCATTAATAATGCTGACAAAAAGTTATATGAAGCAAAAGCGGAGGGCAGGAACATAATCAAAGGATAAAATGAACTCCTTATTAAGGGAACCCCTCTATGTCAGAATAGAAGTCGTGTATATAAGTCGACAATACAAGTCTCTTCAGGTATAAAGAAACTATTAACCCTGGAGGGTGGGGAAACAGAATGGGATACCCAGAAGAACTACGAGATGAAATTCTTGAAAGAGTACTATCTAAGAGTAATCCTGGAGTTGGTAAATTGGCCGAAGAATTTGGCATCAGCAGAGCGACGATCTTCAACTGGAAAAAAGAAGCCGGTTTGTTGTGTGGATGCTCTGGGAAGCCCGCAAAACAATCATCTTTGAAACAAGGATTTAGCATCAAGGAAAAGCTATGCATGATAAAAGAGACATTCCACATGAACGAGCTTGAGCTTGGAGAGTACTGCAGGAATAAAGGCATACTGGCGTCCGACCTGAGACGGTGGGAAGATGAGATAACGGAAGAGTCACAGGGTCTGACATCAGCAGAGCGAGTATCTTTGGTGAATGCGAACAGAAAACTTAAAAAGGAACTTGACAGAAAAGACAAGGCACTGGCGGAAGCAGCGGCGTTGCTGGTACTCTCAAAAAAAGCAGAGGCGATCTGGGGGGAAAAAGAGGAAGAAAAATAGCCCTTTCAGATCGCGTAAGAGCAATGGAACTTATAGACGAGGCTGTAGCTGCGCGAGCAAGGCGTGAGAAGGCATGTGAAGTGCTTGGGATAACAATACGCACGGCCCAGAGGTGGAGATCGTCAGGATCGGACAGTGTGGAAGAGGACAAGAGAAAAAACACTCCTCATCCCAACACACCTAAGAAGCTCAGCGAAGAAGAGGAAGACGAAATAATAAAAAGTAGTTACCTCAAAGGAGTACATAGACAAGAGCCCGTGCCAGATAGTTCCGGAACTTGCAGACAAAGGCATATACCTTGCATCAGAATCGACCATTTACAGGATACTCAGGAAAAGAGAGATGCAGAAGCACAGGGGCAGAAGCCGCAGGTCGACTGCAAAAAGGCCGGAGCCATGTGCGGCAACAGCGCCCAACCAGGTATGGTCCTGGGACATAACCTATCTCAAGACAACGATATGCGGGGTGTATTTCTATCTTTACATGTTCCTTGACATATACAGCAGAAAAATAGTTGGTTGGGAAGTATATTCTGAAGAAAAGGATCATCTCTCTGCCCGTCTCCTTCAGAGGATATACTTCACTGAAAAGGAACAAGGAAAGGTCCTTGTTCTCCACTCCGACAACGGAGGTCCTATGAGGGGACGTAATATGATAAGCATGATGGAATGGCTGGGCATCATACCGTCGAGGAGCCGGCCGCACGTAAGCGATGACAATCCTTATTCGGAATCTTTATTCAAGACTCTCAAGTACAGGCCGGAATATCCTAAGGGCGGTGTATTTAAGGACATAGAGTCAGCCAGGATCTGGGTCTCGGGATTTGTAGACTGGTACAACACCAGACACCATCACAGCGCTATAAGCTTTCTGACCCCTGATGAGGTCCACAGTGGACAGGCAGAAAAGAAGATCTCCAACAGGGTTGCCGTCTACAAAGATGCATATGCCAAGCATCCCGAAAGATGGAGCGGAAAAATCAGAAACTGGTCAATAAAAGAAGTAGTATTTCTTAATCCTTCGAAGTGTAAAACAACGGAGGGAAAAGCAACAAATGCGGCATAGTGATTCACTGCAGAAGCGACATGTACGGTTGACAGCTACCGGAACACAAATGGGGTCAGACCTACACAATTGACAAAGGGAACACAAATGGGGTCAGACCTACACAATTGACAAAAAGGCTAACTTGTCCGTCGCCTGATGCGCCTGATGGATATCATCGCGCTGTATCCGGGACCCAACCTGAGCAAAAGGTATCACAGGCAATATGTAGGAACACCAATGGGGTCAAGAAAAACATACATACAGCTGAAGGATTTTGCCGGTCAGAGCGGGTGGATTTTCCTGGATTGACTTTAATGATGCAAAAAACGGTGTCAAGTTTACTTTAGCCTGTGCATCATACGAACAGGGTTTTCAAGATGCAATGCTCTGTTTTACTTTGTCCGGCAAAGAAGAAGAAAATCTGCGAAAAATTTGGAATGCCCGCTATTACTTTATTTTTAGTATGATAACGCTTATATTTAAGCTATAATGTGCGTAAAATAAAACATGCTTTATATTTTGCACATAGTTGTTGGTATTATGCCTATTATGTGTTAATATTAAAGCAAGAGGTGGGTATATGAAATACTATGAAAGCCTTGTCGATCTAAAATGTTTTTCACGCTCGGACGTAGAAAGACTTACAAAAAATAAATACACAGCAGACTCCCTTATAAAAGAGTATAAGCGCAAGGGTTATATCGAGTCTGTGCGACGCAATCTTTTTGTGGCCGTGAGTATGGAAACAAAAGGGCCGGTTGCTAACCGTTACCTGATAGCCACAAATATATTGCGCGATAATTATGTTTCACACCATTCTGCCTTTGAATATTACGGTTACGCAAACCAGGTCTTTTATGAAGTCTATGTATCCGGCAAAGGGCGTTTTGCTGACTTCGAATATGACAACATAACATACCGTTATTTTGCACCTCGGATAGAAGCTGGCATAAGCCTGAAGGATGATGGTGTCAGAATAACGGATATGGAGCGTACTATACTTGACAGTATAAATGACTTCGAGAAAATAGGCGGACTGGAAGAACTGCTGCGGTGTCTGGAACTTATAAACTATGCAAAAGAAGATAAACTTCTGCTCTACCTTGAAGCTTATGATAAGCAGGTTCTATACCAGAAAACGGGGTATATCCTGGAACATTTAAAAAAACAGCTGCGTCTTTCTGACGGCTTTTTTGATGTTTGCAAAAGTAAACTCAAAAACAGCGTACGTTATCTCTATAAGGGTATAGAACATGAGTCTAACACCTTCAGTAAAAGCTGGAACCTCGTTGTGCCCCAAGATCTAATGAAAATAGTATCAAAGGGAGTAGACGTAAATGCCAACTTATGAAAAAAGCAAACTCGCTATTGAGGCTAAAGGACTTGGCTTTATCCGAGACACATATGAAAAGGTCTGCCGACTCTCTTCGGTCTTAAGTTTCATCCAAAACGATCCGCTACTTAAAGATAGTTTGGCTCTTAAAGGAGGAACTGCGATCAACCTGATGATATTAGATCTGCCCCGCTTGTCCGTGGACATAGACCTTGATTACACAAAAAATAACAGCAGGGATGAGATGATGTCAGATCGGACGGATATCACAGAGATAATTCGGAGGTATATGGCAGCGGAAGGATATGAGCGGAGTGACAAATCAAAAACATTTCATTCACTTGATTCCTTCTTTTTCGTATACGTTAACTCTGCTGGGGTCAGAGATAATATCAAAATAGAACTAAATTATTCGTTGCGCTGCCATCTGTTTCCACTCGAACACAGAAATATAAAAATGCATGGTTTTTTATCTGCTGCCGAGGTCTTATCTGTTGCTCCACTTGAGATATTTGCAGGCAAGATAGCTGCGTTGTTGTCAAGGGCGGCTGCAAGGGATCTATATGACATTAACAACATGATTAACTATGAATTATTTGATGAATCTGAGCAAGATATGCTTCGCCAGTGTGTCGTTTATTACAGTGCAGTTTGTGGTGAGCCGGTGCCGAAAACATTTGATCTAGAAAGGATCGACAGCATTACAAAATATAAAATTAAAACGGATCTCTTTCCGGTTCTCCGAAAGACGGAAAGGTTTGACCTTGTTGCAGCACAAAATAGAGTAAAGTTATATCTGACAAAATTATTAGTGAGGACTGAAGCCGAGCGTTTATTCAGTGATGCCTTTCAAAACAAAGATTATTGCCCGGAACTGCTTTTTGACGGTGAAATACTGGAACGTATAAAGAACCATCCAATGGCACTTTGGAAGTGCCGAGAAGTCTGAAATCATTTATTAAAATCTGGAGAACACCAATGGGGTCAGATCTACACAATTGACAAAATGGCTAACTTGTCCGCCGCCTGATGCGCCTGATGGACATCATCGCGCTGTATCCGGGGCCCAACCTGAGCAAAAGGTATCACAGGCAATATGTACGTCCATACCTGTTGCGCAATCTTATAATTGATCATGAGGATCAGGTATGGGGTGTAGATATCACCTACCTTCCGTTTAAGAAGGGTTTTCTGTACTTGTTTATCATCATCGACTGGCATACTCGCCAGATCGTGGACTATGAGGTCAGTTACACCTTGGAAAAGGAATTTGTATTACGCTGTCTCAGACGTACCCTTTGCAATCGTGCATACGCCGCGTCAAATTGAACACTTTGACCGCGTGAGTTGAACACCCTGACCGCTCCAAACTGAACACTGCGACCGCCCGAGTTGTACACCCCTCCACCTTTCTATTACCTCACTGCGCCTCT
>Ga0228536_1000960_pt1 | contig 37230 bp, 26 predicted proteins | sample SJ1Smetagenome_FD_168611 | JGI IMG/M metagenome (GOLD analysis project Ga0228536, IMG submission 168611) | Enriched culture of PCE-dechlorinating microbial communities from Ithaca, New York, USA - SJ1.S | ecosystem: Engineered > Modeled > Simulated communities (microbial... > Unclassified...
ATATCAGACTGATTCATCGTCGAAGCAGCCTGCATCATAGAAATCCGGAAATAAATATGAAAATAAAATGAAAAAAACCTGTTGACAAAGGTCGTTCCATATCAGCTCAAGCCTCCGTGCTTGAGGTCATTGGGCCTCGCCGAAGGCGAATCCTCATTTTTGCTTTTTGCTATTTAATTTTTAATATGCGCCATACCCGCTGGATTCGCGTGTTGATTATCTGAGACAATTGCGATGTTCCCTATTGTTCTTCCAGCATCTTTTTACTCCGCAGCAGATGATGATAATGCTGGGCAAACCGATGCGCCTCATCGCGGATATACTGCAGCAGCTTCAATGCCGCCGAGGTCCGCGACAGACGAATGGGCTTATCGCGTCCGGCCATGAACAGCTCTTCTTCCCGCTTGGCCAGCGACATCAGGTTCGGCGTCGCCGCCCCCAGCTTCGCAAACGCCTCCTGCACCGCATGAAGCTGCCCCAGCCCGCCGTCAATCAGCACCAGGTCCGGCCACAACTCCTCCCCGTTGACCGCCCGCTTGTACCGCCTGCCAACCACCTCCTGCAGGCAGGCATAATCATCCACACCTGTGACCGTCTTGATCTTAAACCGCCGATAGCCATCCTTGAACGGCTTGCCGTCGATAAACTGCACCATCGAGCCGACCATTTCCTGCCCGGCCAGATGGGCAATATCAAAGCCCTCGATAATCCGTATCGGCCGTTCGCTTTTGAGCATCGCCTGCAGCGTTTCCAGCGCCTCGGCCGGGTCGGTCCGGAACGCCTCCGGCTGCACATCCCGGTCGGCCGTGCCCCGCTTATCGAGATTCTCGATCTGGCGAATCCGGTCGCGGTACATCGCCGCCGTCTCAAAATCCAGCCGGGCCGCCGCCGCTTCCATCTGCTTCTTGAAATCGTTGAGAATCCCCGAGCGTTTGGACTTCAAAAACACGACCAGCTCGGCAATGCTCTTTTTGTAATCTTCTTTGGAAATCTTGTCGGCACACGGCGCCGAACACTGCCGGATGTTATAGAGGATACACGGGCGGAAAAACCGGCGTTTCTCGTCGGCCGCTGAAATCTCAAGCTGGCAGGTGCGAAAACGAAAGATTTTCTGCAGCACGACAAACACCGCCCGCAGGTCGCTGACCTCCGTAAACGGCCCAAACAGCCGGTTTTTCGCATCGGGATTCCGTGTGATATACACCCCCGGAAAATCCTGCCGGCTGGGAATCTCAATATAGGGAAACGTCTTGGCGTCCTTGAGGTCTGTATTATACGGAGGATGAATATCCTTTATCAGGCGGGCTTCCTGCAAAATCGCATCGACCTCGCTGGCCGTCTGCAGATACTCGACCGTCTCAGTCTTATCAACCATCTCCACAATCCACGGCCCCCGGCTCTCGGCCAGGTTCGCCGACGGCTGAAAGTAGCTGCCCGCCCGGCTGCGCAGATTCTTTGCCTTGCCGATATACAGCACCCGGTCGCTTGCATCTTTCATAAAATACAATCCCGGCGCCGCCGGAAACGCCCGTATCAGCTCCCGAATTCGTTCCAGCCTGTCATGTTTCGATTCTGCCATGCCCGAATTGTACCGCATTTGCCCCCATCAAACCAGCCCCCGCTTCTCCAAAATCAGTATTCATATAATGACTGATAAAACAGGATGATTTTGGAAAAATTACTTGTCCAGAATCGTCTAAGAGCATAGAGAACCTCAAAACCCGGAATACGGAGATAACCGACAATGAAAGCGCTGATTGTATTGCTATTATGGTCGATTTTGCTGGTGTTATGCGCCCCGCTGGCTCTGCTGGTGCTGATTCTCTGGCCGGTTATCTGGCTGTTGTCGATCCCCTTTAAAATCATCGCCATCGCCGCCGAGGCCCTGCTTGCTCTGGTCCGGTCGATCCTCTTTCTCCCCGCCAGAATCCTCGGCTACCGGGAATATCCCTGAATCTCACACGCTGACTATTTTAAAAAAGCGAGGCCAGTTTAGATTTCATGCGCAAACTTATAGAAATATAGTATCGCAGACAGAAAACTGGTCTGCTTGATATAGTCCAGGCACACATTTTGATCCTGGGGTTTTACTGCTCTGAATCGGCTTACAAACTCTTTTATTCCGGCAATATTTAAATAGGTGCCCAACTGTGGATACGACGCGAGAATCTCGTCAATATCCTTCCACAATTCCTGATTCTGCTGCATCATGTAAAATTCAAACATCTGCTGAGGTTCAATCTGCGATTTCTTATGGAACACGGCCTTGCACCGTCTTTTCAACGCCCAGAGCTTATAGGACATCATGGACAGTTGTGTCTTTGGAATATAGCCTTTCAGGTATTCCCCGGTATTGGCATAACAGACGTGCCGTATCTGCGGGAGGCACTGATAAATCATATACTTGTAAAAGGCCTTCTTATAAATCCATGTGGCGGGCAGTTTCAGCATCAGGTCATTATAGGCATAACCCAGGTGCGGATACAGACGCGACATGGTCGGATGACTGTTAATCACACCGCTGCAGGAAAAGGCCGGATTATACTGGACCATCCACCAGGCGGTTACCTTATGTGTGGCTGTCGGGCCCGAGGCATTGGCATAGGTTTCCTCGAGCAATTGCTGCATCCTGGGCACATACTCATCGATCAGAGCCGGAGCAAGGAACTGGCGAAACTTGTTAACCCAGCCCTGATGGATCGTGGTATGCGATTTGATGAACTCATCGGTTCTGGACGGCAGCGTATAATAGAGGTTGGGGATATATCCGCCCGCCATAACATCCCCGGGACTGCCGGTCAGGCAAAACTCCTTATTCATCTCAGGAAACCGCATGAATTTTGCAGTTGCGTGCATGCCAGTGACGTTGCCCGACAGCAGGAAGATTTCACGAGAGAACATGGCAATATCCGACGGCGGCAGCATGATGCGATCATGCGGGAAGCCATAGACGCGGCAAATCTCTGCGGCACACTCATACTCTCGATCCTGCTCGGCATTATAAGACCCGACCGTATAGGCCGGGAACAGGCTCGGATCAGGAATACTCCCGGCAATCAGCCGGCTGTCCAGTCCGCCGCTGAGAGCCAGTATGCCCTGTTGTGCAATACGGGCACGTTCTTCCACCGCCTTTTTGAAGGCGGCAAAGACGGTCCTGGCAAATTCCGGAGGATTTAAATCATACGAAACATCGTACTGAAGCTTCCAATACGGCTGGCAGGAAATGCCCTTCTCTGACAGAACCATCCGGCTGGCCGGGCGAAGCCGCTGGACAGAATCCACATGCGTACAGGTATCCACGGCGTGTAAAAACATAAACAACTGCAGTAATCCGAGGGGGTCCAGCTTCACCGGCATTTGGGTCAGATGCATAAGCAACGGCAAATTACTGCAGAAATACACCCGTTCTTGCGTCTTGAAAAGATATAAAGGACGAGCTGCAAATCGGTCGTTTATGATATGCAGCTGGTGACGGCGATTATCCCAATAGACTGCATTAAACTCGCCCTCGGCACGGGTCAGCAACTGGTCAAAGTCATTGGGCAGCGGCTGCGGGAGACGCAGCGAAGCCTTGTCAACATCCCAGTCCTGCCAGTGATTCAAAGTCAAATAACCCAGCGAGAAAAACAAGTCCTGATTGTCCATTCTGGCCGCGGTAATCATGCTGCGGGCATGAGCCTTCCCGCTGACAAACAGGTGTCCGTACTCGTATTCTTCAATCAGAATGGAATCGGACGCGTACTGGGGTTTGACGGATGCTTGAAATGCCTGAAGTTTTGCGCGGATTTGCGCAGGTTCCATTTTGATCTTATCCGCAGAAAAATAGCCGCCTAAAATCCTCATACCTGATACCCTCAAGAACAAGTCATCTTACTGTCCTCTTCATGCGAGGGGAATTATATCCGGGCCATCTGTAAAAAGTAAATAAAAATATTATCATTCCATTCCATTTTTTGCTTGATAACTTTCACTATTTCCATGACTGTATTTGCCTGGTACAGAAAATCCGAAAGCTTATATCGATGTCATTAAAGATATTCAATCTCAGTCGTAACCGCTGGGTAATCCTTGCCGCTGCCGTTGGGGTACAGGTTTGCCTGGGGGTGATTTTTGCATGGTCGGCCTTTGCAACTCCATTGACTAAGGCCCCTTTCGACTTTTCCCGTCTCCAAACCCAGATCCTCTTTTCAGCGGGTCTGGCTTTTTTCGCACTGGCGATGGCTTTTGGGGCTAACCGTCTCCAACAGGCCATCGGGCAGCGTCTGGCCATCTGTTTTGGGGGACTGATTCTTGCGGCGGGGTATCTGCTGGCCGGATTTGCCGGGGCCAACTTCTGGCTTTTGCTGTTGTCGGTTGGGATTCTGTCCGGCACGGGCATCGGTCTGGCCTACGTCCACCCGATTGCCATCCTGGTCAAGTGGTTTCCGGACAAAAAAGGGGCTATCACCGGGATAGCTGTCGCGGGCTTTGGGCTGGGAGCAATGCTGTGGATTATGCTGACCGGCGGCTTTAAGCTGGGCGACTGGTTCAATCTTACTCCCGACTGGGACGGCCTATATGCCGACGGCTGGACGGTCAATCAAGTCTTTCGACTTTATGGATTTATTTTTGCTGTTTTTATCCCAATCGGCTCCTTTTTCATGGTCAATCCCCCTGCCGGGCAGCTTGTCAATGCAGCTAACGGCACATCTCATCAGCTTCTGGCCAATATAGAACTGACCACCTCGGAAATGATATGCACAGCTCAATACTGGATACTTTTGAGCGGGTATGCGGCAGGGACGATGTCCGGGTTGATGGTTATCGGAATTATCAAGCTGTTCGGAGTCGATACTCTCACCAGCAACGGCATCAGCCAAGTCCAGGCGGCTGCGATTGCAAATACTGCAATGGGCTTCTTTTATGCGATTACCAATGCGATTGGACGCATCGCCTGGGGCGTGATTTCCGACCATCTTGGACGTAAATACTCGATTATCCTGATGAGTGCTTCGCAGGGCCTGATGATGATGCTGTTTTACCCGATCGCCCAGTATGAATGGGGGCTTTATATTGGTGCTGCGTTGATTGGCTTTAACTTCGGAGGCAACTTTGCCCTGTTTCCCGCGGCGGCGGCTGATTATTTCGGGACCCACAGCGTTGGGGCCAACTATCCTCGTGTGTTCCTCGGCTATGGAATTGGCGGCATTTTGGGTCCGATTCTTGGAGGATTCATGGGCGACCGCAAACTCTGGCTTGCGGCGTTTATTCCCGCTGGAATTGTGTGCCTGCTGGCCGCGATTGTGACGACCCGGCTCAAACCAGTTAGCCGACCCGGAATCGCTGTTTAAGGGGTATGTGTACACGGTTTAACCACAACAAGAAAGCCTTATTTGTTCAATAATTGGTACATTTATCCTGCTTCCATTTTGCCTGAAAAATTGGCATAATTTATAGTGTAACAAGTAGTTAAGGGGCAAAATCGGACGATTTCAAATTGCGGGGTATGATGTGTAAAATAAGACTATTCCTGATTGTTTTAAACGGATTCATGCTGACTGGATTGAGTGCCGATACGGCCTATGCGGTATCGGGCGTAACGTTGCAGCAATGGGGACAGGAAGCCACAAGCCAAATACGAACCGACTTTCGCCTGTCGAGCGGTTTGTATGCCCAATCGCTGACTGAACGCTTCCCCGCTTATGCCTGGGCCCAGGGGATTCATTTCAGTGCCCTTGTCGCTGCGGCCAAGGTCAATCCATCCGCATATCTTGCAGAGGCCGAATCGGTTGCCAACAAGATGCACAGCCAGTACTGGTGCACATCCAACGGCAAGTCAGGCTACAACGCCAGTGCCAACAATTGCGGTGACCGTTATTATGATGATAATGCGTGGATTGCCCTGGCCCTGATGGAACTCTATGAGATCACCGGCAACACGACGTATCTGGATCGAGCCAAAGCGGTGGTTGTATTCTGTATGAGCGGGGAAAACGGCCCCGGCGACACACCCAACGGCGGCATTCGCTGGCATGAAAGCGGCACCTGCGGAGCCAATGTCTGTTCGACAGCGCCGACGTGTCTGGCTAATCTGATGATTTATCAGGTCACGGGAATCCAGCAGTACCTGGTTGACGGCCTGCGGCTGTATAACTGGCTGAGAACTTCCGGCGTTCAGGATACCGTGACCGGGCTGTACTGGCAGAGCATCAATTGCAGCGGTGGAATCGACAAGGGTTTTCTGGGCTATGAGACCGCCCCGCCGCTTCAGGCAACCATCCGACTCTATCAAATCACCGGCGATGCCGGCTATCTGACGGAGGCCCAGCGCCTTGCGTCCGCAATGGAAACGCACTTTGTCAACGGCACCACTCACCATCTCAGACAATCCGGCAAGTGGTGCGGCCATGATATGACCAATGCCATGGTCGAGCTTTATGAAGTGGATCGCAATCCGCGATGGCTGAATGTCGCAGCGGCGTATCTGGAGTACCTGTACATCTACTGTAAAGATGCTTACGGACGCTATCCCACGGACTGGTACAATACCGGCGGCGGATCGGCTGAACTGCTGGATAACGCCTCAGTCATGCGTTCATTCTGGAAGCTGGCACAGACGCCGGGCGGAACGGCTCCGACATATCCTGTGATGTTCTTTGAGAATTGCAGCTACGGCGGCTGGTCGGCGGGATTCGGGACGGGGTCTTATACGCTGGGTCAGTTAAAGGCCTGCGGTATTCCCGATAACAGCATTTCTTCGGCAGCGATCGCATCGGGCTATCAGGTCGTCTTTTATGAGAATGATAATTTTCAGGGCGCGACGCTGACTCGAAGTGCCAACGTGTCGTGTCTTTCCGATAATGGATGGAATGACCGGGCCAGTTCGCTGCGCATCACCGGATGCAATCCGACAGGCATCACGCCCTATCTGTCGGTCAATGGAAACCCGCAGGCTCAAACCGCCCGGGCCAGCCTGGATATCGGAGATACAGTAACCCTCAGCCCGGAACCGGCCGCCGGCGGAACGTGGTCATGGATCGGGCCGGGGGGATTCAGTGCGTCGACGCGGGAAATCACCTTATCCAACATACAATTCTCGCAGGCCGGCGATTATATCGCAACCTATACCAATAGCTGCGGAGCACAAAGCAGCCAGGTCTTTACCCTCAGCCTTGTGCCGGCCATTACAATGTATCAGAATTGCAGTTACACCGGCTGGTCAGCGAAGTTCGGTGTGGGAGCCTATACCGCGGCGGACATTATTGCCGCCGGCGGAAAGGATAATGATGCGTCCTCGGTCCGGATTGAGCCGGGTTACCGAGTCACGTTTTACGCCAATGATAATTTCGGGGGCGCGACACTGATTAAAACTGCCGATGATTCCTGTTTTGTCGATGACGGATGGAACGACCGGCTCAGCTCGCTGGTGATTGAAGAAATCGCCGAGCCTGCGGGCTATTGGCAGATGAATGACGGCACCGGCCTTACTGCTAAAGATGCTTCGGCGTTCAACCGGCACGGGACGCTGTTCAATATGAATTCCGATAATTGGGTCCCGGGCAGACGCTGTGCGGGGCTTTCATTTGACGGCGTGGATGACTATGTGGAAATCAGCGGATTCAAAGGGGTCGGCGGGATGCGCGGCCGAACCTGCAGCGCCTGGATCAAAACCACCGCATCCAAAGATAATCCCATCATTACATGGGGCAGCCCGCTGGCGGGACAGAAATGGATGTTCCGCATGGACCCTGACGGCACACTGGCCGTGGGCGTCTGGAACGGCTACATTAAAACTCAGCGTAAAATCAACGACGGGCGATGGCACCATGTAGCGGCGGTTCTCATCGATGATTATACTCCTTCGGTCAATGAAATTGAACTGTATATCGACGGTGAAGCCGAAACCAGCCCTTATGCCAGTAATACCCAGGCTGTCACTACAGCCCGTGCAGCCAACGTTTTGATTGGGGCTCGCATTGACGGCTTATCCTCCAAAAGCTTTTATGCAGGCTTGATTGACGATGTGCGGATTTACACGAGGGCCTTGAGTGCCGCGGAAATTCGGGATATCTATCGTGCGGACGCCCTGATTGGTGATCTTTCTTCGGATGGCATGGTTGATTTTGCAGATTTTACCTCCATTGCACATCACTGGCAGAAGGCCGGAAGCTGTGACGGAGATGTGACCTGTGACTGTACGGTTAATATGGACGACTTCATGATTCTGGCCGAGGAATGGCTGATGCAGATTGAGTAGCATGGTAATGAATTTAAACCCCGGAGAGTGCGAATGAGATATTCGAATCGATATTACACAACCCTGTTGTTATTGAGCATCGGCCTGATTTGGCTTTGGAGTGAACCCGCTGTTTATGCCGGCCATTCGGTACTGTACAGCGGCGGGCCTTTATACAGCAATGCAGGCACCCACCGGGATATGATTCGTGCATCAGGCTTTACCACCATCATCTTGTGGACGATTCATGTCTATCCCGATGGGGACCTGGTACTCAACGACCAGAAGATCGTCGATGACGGCAAGTATGCGGGGCGAACGGCCTGGCCCGGAGAGGTGGCGGCATTTAAAACCGGGACCACATCGGTCAACCGGGTGGAAATCTCGATTGGATCCTGGGGCGTGGCTGATTTTGAAACCATCGAGACCCTGATCGCCTCGCAGGGCACCGGCCCCGACAGTATCCTGTATCGCAATTTCAAGGCCATTCGTGATACCATCCCGGCAATTGATGCGGTCAGCTATGATGATGAGAGCAATTATGACGTCAATTCCTCAGTCGCTCTGGCCGTGATGCTCAATGATCTGGGGTTTAAAATCACCCTGTGTCCTTATACACGATCCAGCTTCTGGAAGTCTGTTTACACCAATACCAATGCTCAGCGGCCGGGGGCGGTGGATCGGGTTTATCTGCAATGCTACGCCGGAGGTGCGGGGAATAATCCCGGGACCTGGAACGGCTATTTTGGCGGGCTGAAAGTCACTCCCGGTCTGTGGTGTTATTCCAACGGCCAGACTCCATCTCAAGTCGCCGCCAAGATGAGTACGTGGAAATCGGCGTATGATATTGCCGGCGGGTTTATGTGGTTTCTGGATGATATGCTGCCGCATGTCGGGACCTATCCGGTAGCGCAGTATGGCGACGCAATCAATGATGCGATGGGGATTATCGCCTACAGCGGCGAGGTGGTCCGGCTGCATCAGGACTGCGACTACGGCGGGTGGTCGGCGGGTTATCGCGTGGGTGCTTATACCGCGGCCCAGATTGCTGCCGGCGGCGGAAAGGATAATGATGCATCCTCGATACGGGTTGCGCCGGGTTATACGGTGACCTTGTTTGCCAACGACAATTTTCAGGGGGCAACCTTAGTCAAGACCGCCAATGATTCGTGTTTTGTGGATGACGGCTGGAACGATCGTGCGTCTTCGATGATTATCGAAGCCCAGACTGAACCGCTGGCACACTGGACATTTAATGATGCAGGCGACCTGGTTGCGGAAGATTCCACGGCTCATAAACGCGACGGGACATTAATCAATATGGATGCCTCCAATTGGGTACCTGGAAAACGGTGCGGCGGGCTGTTTCTGGATGGAGTCAATGAGTACATCGAAATCAAAGGCTTTCGGGGGGTTGTCGGTGGGCGTACATGCAGTGCGTGGATTAAGACAACCGGAAGCCGGGATTGTCCGATTGTGACCTGGGGCAGCCCGTCGGCCGGACAGAAATGGATGTTTCGGGTGGATCCGGACGGGACACTGGCCGTGGGAGTCTGGGGCGGATACATCAAGACCCAGCGAAAAGTCAACGACGGTTTATGGCACCATGCGGCAGCGGTTTTAGAGGATGACGGGACACCGTCAGTCAATAAAATTGTGCTGTATATCGACGGGACTGTCGAAGCCGCCCCTTATGCCAGTAATACGCAGGCGGTTTTAACCACGGATGAAGAGAATGTTCTGCTGGGTGCCCGGATTGGTGGCAGCGCAACCAACAGTCTGTTCGAAGGCACGCTGGATGAAGTGCGTATCTATCATCGTCCCCTGAGCAGCCTGGAAATACGGAATCTGTATCGGGCCGATGTCCTGGTCGGCGATGTGGAATCGGACGGCGACATGGACCTGGCCGACTTTGCAGCGCTGGCCCGGGCCTGGCAGAAACCCGAGAGCTGCAGCAGTGATTTGACCTGCGACTGCATCGTCGATATGAATGATTTTATGATTCTGGCCGAGGAATGGCTGATGCAGGTTCCTCTGGATTAAGGGTTCCCTGGAAATTCATTTTTGCGGACCAGGGACATCCAGGCAAAAAAAAGGACTCACGTTTTTAACGCAAGTCCTTTATTGTTGTGTTATCGACTGAAACGATTCAGCCTGGACAATCAGGGAACGTTCGATTAGTCAATCGGACGCAGACCGCTTTCCAGCCAGCTTGCCGCCAGCATGGCCAGGTCGGCCATATCCACCACGCAGTTGCTATTCAGGTCCATGGCCGGCTTGTCCACGCAGACTTTTTTACCGGTCACATCATAATAGGCCTGGATGATCTCGTCGGCGCTGAGGGCATAGTTGTAGATTCTCATATCGTCTGCTTTACCCTGAAAACGCTGGTCGGCGGTGCCGCGGCTGTTGATAGCCAGCATATAAACCGGGAATTCCCATGCCGCGAAATTCGTCAAGTCAAACGTCGCAGTGCCCTGTGCCAGCCCGTCAAAATAAGCGACCAGTTGGCTGCCATTATTGGTCACTGTAACCCAGTGCCATTCGTTGTCGGCGATCGGCAGATTGTGGATATTGATGGAACGCGACACGTTTCCGTTCTGACGGAGGAAGCAGCTGATGGAGCCGTCGCCGGTATTGACGGAAAAACGAAGTCCCGTATTTGTGCCGGTGTTGAGCGTACCGAGGAGGACACCGCCCTGGCCGCTGCTCAGTTTAACCCAGCAGGAATAGGTAAACTGGGTCAAGCCATTGCCAAAACCGGCCCTGGGATAGCTGTCGGTCGTCAGTGCGAAATAATCAAAGCCGTTGGGTTCGGCGGCATACGCCTGGCCATCGGCAGTCACGATGCCTCCGGAATAGCCCATCGAGGAGACCGGTGAGGCGTGATTGGTGCCGGCGGAATCCTGGCCACTATTTTCAAACGGGTACCAGGCCAGAAGCTGCTTGAGCTTGAGACCGGCGACATTGGACGATACCGGAGTGCCGCTGCCGTTGGTTACGACACAGTAATAGAACCCTTCATTGGCAATCTGTACATTGGGGATAGTCAAAGCTGCAGAGCCTGTCGAAACCTGAATATCATCATTGGGCGTCGTATTGGACGCATCCACCGATTTGTACCAGGCAAACTGCGGCGGGCTTACGCTCTCAACGCCGACCTGGAACTGCGCAGCCGCGCCTGCATCGGCAAATACGGAGACGGGGTGGCCGGTAATGACCGGAACCGATACGAGCGTCGAGAACGACCAGACCACGCCGGGATGAACAATCGTACCCATGCCATTGGGCTCATGGGCATCTACCCGCCAGTAATAGGTGGCATCATAATCCAGTGAAACCGTATAGGGAGACACCGCCGTACCGTTTTTGATTTCAATGATATTGCCGGGCGCCGCGAAATTCGGCTCGGATGTCTGTGTCGCTTTACGCAGAACCAGATTATAACCCGCGGGGGTATAATTCCGGGGAGCAGTCCACGAAAGCGTGGTCGTCACTGCCGGATTAATCGCATTGCCCAGCGGAAGCGGATTGGCAGCCACGTCACCAAGACCGTCCGCATACACTGCAGCGACCTCGCCGGCGGTCAAAGCCTCATTCCACATCTTGACGTCATCAATCAGGCCGTCAAACGGGTCGGTCAGAGTGGTTCGACGATTATTGCTGCCGACGGCCACCTGGTCGGTCCCTGTGTAATACGCCTGGGTCACGGATGCACTGGCGGCAGGCACGCCGTCCACATAGACATGGCGTGATGCGGCATCGGGGTACACCGCCACAATATGGTGCCATTTGCCGTCCGCTTCCGTGGCGGTCGTTCCCCTGTCTTTCCATGCCGCAGCGGTATCAAAATCGGGATTTCGATACGCCGCATTCGCGTTGCCGTTTTTCATGCCGGTTTGCAGATACTGACTGTCTGTACCTCGTTTGCCCATCCATACGGCACACCGGGTTCCGGTTGTGGTTGTGGTTTTAACCCAATAGGAAATCGTAATCGGGAAATTGGTAATTTTGGAGGTCACCGTACCGACCCCAAAATCCACCCAGCCGGCACCGGAAAACGCAAACGCGCCGCCGATCTTGCCGACCTGATCCCGGTTTACAGTGCCCACAATCGTGCCGTGAAAGTTGTTGCCGGAACTGTCCAGGACCGGGCCGCTGGCCTCGTCGAAGGTCCAGTGAGCAACCATCGCCGCCTGGCTGACCGACATTACGGCAAGGACAACTAACATTAAACTCATCATTCGAAGCAGCTTCATCATAATCCTCTCTTTCAAAAAATATTAAATAGTGACTGGAGTTAGTTCATATTCATTTCAAACAGCAGAAATGGCCTGGCAAAAAGGGCCCAGTCATACGCCCGCCTGTCGTCCGATTCCGTGACCACAAGCGTTAAAAACCGATCTTGTTCACTGAGTTCCACATCGATTTCCAAGGCGCCCTGCTGATACGAAACAGAATTCCGATTAAATCTTTCTTTGCCGTCAATCAGAACCCAGCAATTGACTTTGCCCGAATTGATGCCGGAGTTGGGATCGAATGAAGGAATCTGAGCCAGCGTTTCCGAGACGCCGAAAAGTGATGTAAATCGCAGGATTTTCCCGCGGGGAATCGACTGGCGAATGGCCTGGAGGTCAAACGTAATGCCCTGATTGGAATGGATTGATATCGCCGGGTTCCGGGGCGTTCCATAGGTCTGGCCATTGAGCTGAAGCTGATGCTTGAGCGTCTGATCTGAAGCATGCCAGGCTCCATTGAAGATATTTCCCCAGAAGACTTCACGTCCGTTAACAAAGCCGTCGAAGGTGTGACCCGCCGATGTAATTTGCACCGGCCCCTGCCGGCTGTCGGGTACAAACACCCCGTCAATGAAGGCAAGGCCGGGGACCTGGTTATAGACCCCGCCGCCGGTTAATATGCCGGGGATTTTACTCTGCACCAGCTCGGGGGCGTGTGATTCAAACCACCGGCCGGTATTGGTTTCAATCCCGCTGTCAAGCTTTCCTGTTCCAAAACCGTTCCCGCCGCCCACAATATCCGCCAGGTTGATCCAGGGCTGCCCCCGCCATATCAGATTCGCGGATGAATCAATGGAGCGAACAAAGGCCTCCGTGCGAATCGGTACGGTTTCTGTTATGCCGGTATCCGCATCATACCGAACCGCTTTATTCTCAGCCAGCATCTGACTGGACTTGGCGTTTGTGCCGGAACCTGCAAATAACTGAACCTTGCCTTTGAATACATGCAGCTCGGCTGAACCGTTTATATCCGCCTGTACGCCAAAATCCGTTCCCTGATCGATAAAACGAGCCGTTGGCGTTTCAACCCGGAATCCCAGCCCCGATTGCGGAACATGACTGAACAGCTTGCCGTATTCAAAATACAGGCCGGACCGCTCAACGGTGAACTGTGCAGGGGACTCGACCAGCACTTCCACGCCGTCATCATACTTTATTTTTACAATCCCCTTATCCAGACGCAGCGGCATGTGATTGGTCCACAAGCGATCGCCATTTTTGATATTCATGCTCGAATCCGCCCACTGGACATCGATCTGGTCAATCAGGGTCGCCATCTCAACGCTGTGATGCTGAGGCGCGAACCGGACAAGCAATACAAAGAACACCAGTGCTGCCGCGCTGCATATCGCCGTAATCAGGCTCAGTTTATTGATTCGGGCGGGAACTTTTTCATACGCGACTTTCTGTATTGGCTCCAGTTTGGATTTTATCTGCTGTATTTCGATATGAGGAGCCGTTTTCTCATGCCGGACCAGTTCCGCCCAGAGCTGCGTATCAAAACCGTCCCCCGTGGCCTCGGCTTCGTTGACATTCACCTCGTCGTTCAATTTCATTTGCACGGCGGCATAGTTCATGCCGAATTCACAATAGCGTTTAACCAGCCCGGGATGAGCGGAAAACAAGTCGTTGAGCTGCTGAAGTTCCTGGTCTGTAATACAATTTTCAAGAAGCTTGAGAAACAGCGGGTAAATATCTCGATTATTCGGTGATTGCGGCATCACGGCTCCTGTTGGGTCAGGGACTTGGAAATACAGATTCGCAGCAGGTCAAAAATACGCGATGATTGATAATACAACTGATTGATTGACCAGCCGGTTCGAATTGCTATTTCCTTGACGGGGATATTATTTTTATAGCGAAGGCGGAGCAGTTTCTGGTCATTCTTGCTCAGCCGCTGCATGCATTCATCGAGCGCCTTGACCCGTTGGGAAAAATTGTGCGAGGCATGTTCGGCCACGTCGGCCAGATTGTCATAAAATTCCCCCTTAAACAGCTCCTTGGTTTTTCGGTTGTCTCGCAAAAATAACAGGCACTTGTTCTTTGCAATGCACATGGCCCAGGCACAGAAATTCGTCCCATCCTTGTACTGATCGAATTTCTCCCACAGGATCGCGGCGGTCTCCTGAAGCAAATCCTCCGCCACGGCACGATTATGCACAACAACCAGAATATACGAGAACAGCCGGCCGTGAATGCGGGTATAAAGACTGAAAAATTTAGAACTTTTATCATCCATATTTATTTGTATCACACAGTGCCTAAAGATTCACTTTTTTATCTCTCTACAAGATTATTTCATACTTTGCTGTTTTTTGAAAAAATTAAATATAAATCCAAACCAGTGTCAATCTAAGCTGTTTCTGTATATAGAGTTACATCGCCCATCAAATCGTTTTTTTCATTGGGTATAACCCGTCACAGGGGTATCCAGAGTGATGGATTTGGGAAAATCATATATTAAGTGAACAGACTCAAGCGGAAAAGACAAGCATGCCGTTCATCAGGGAATCTGCTATACCGCAGTTGCCTTTGGCTTGCAATTCCGCTCATCACGGCCTGCCGGGGACTTCAACCCCACGAGCGTTGAACCATGCCCGGCGCACAAAAAAGGTCCCGCCTGTTACGGACGGGACCTTTGTATTTATGGTTCAATCTTAGATGCAATACAGCGTGCGTTAATCCAGATTCAGAGTCATCAGGAACTCGGCGTTGCTGCGGTACTTGGCCAGACGGTTCTTCAGCAGTTCGACGGCCTCAACCAGATTCATTTCGCTGAGCACCTTACGCAGGCGATAGACCAGTTCCAGTTCCTTGCGGTCCAGCAGCAGTTCTTCACGCCGCGTGCCGCTCTTGCTGATGTCGATGGCGGGGAAGATGCGTTTTTCGACCAGACGGCGATCCAGATGCAGTTCCATGTTGCCGGTGGCTTTGAATTCCTCGAAAATCACTTCGTCCATCTTGGAGCCGGTGTCAATCAGGGCCGTGGCCAGAATCGTCAGTGACCCGCCGTTTTCGATGTTACGGGCGGCACCAAAGAACCGTTTGGGCATCTGCATTGCATTGGCATCCACGCCGCCGGTCAGAATCTTGCCCGAGTGCGGCATTTCCGTGTTATAGGCACGGGCCAGACGGGTAATCGAGTCTAGCAGAATCACTACGTCTTCGCCGTATTCGACCATACGCTTGGCCTTTTCAATCACCATTTCCGACACCTGGCAGTGACGGGCGGTAGGCTCATCAAACGTCGAACTGATCACTTCGACATCCTTGGCAACCTTGCGCTTGAAGTCGGTCACTTCTTCGGGACGCTCATCAATCAGCAGCACAATCATCCGCACCTGCGGATAGTTGGTGCTGATGGCGTTGGCCAGCTTCTGCAGCAGCACAGTCTTGCCGGTACGCGGCGGAGCAACAATCAACGCACGCTGGCCCATGCCGATGGGCGTAATCAAATCCATGATGCGAGTGCTCATCTCATCCTGAGTGGTTTCAAGGATGAACCGCTCTTCGGCATGCAGCGGAGTCAGGTCGCGGAAGACCACCTTTTCGGTCAGTTTTTCCGGTTCCTGATAGTTAATCGCCTCCACGCGAAGCAGGGCGAAATATTTCTCATTTTCCTTGGGCGGGCGAATCTGGCCGGAAATGATGTTGCCGGTACGCAGACCAAAACGGCGAATCTGCGACGGCGAGACATAGACATCGTCGGGGCTGGACAGATAGCTGTAATTGGGGCTGCGGAGAAAACCATAGCCGTCCGGCAGCACTTCCAGCACGCCTTCACCATACATCAGACCGTTCTGACGAATACGCTCTTTGAGAATCTTGAAGATCAGATCCTGCTTGGCCAGGGCCATGTATTCGGTAATGCCTTCTTCCTTGGCAATCCGGTGCAGTTCGGTCACATCCAGATTCTGCAGTTCCGTCAGGTGCAGGTTGCCGCGTTTGATGCGCTCGTATTTTTCGTGGATAGACTCTTCTTTAGGGGCCTCTTCCCGTTTGGCAGCAGGTTCAGGGGCCGTTTCCACCGCAACCGCCGGCTCCGGCTGTAAATCCTGTACCGCTGGCTCCGGCTCACGCACATTGCCCGACTGTTCTGCCGCAGAGGGCTGAGGAGCGGGGGCTTCAGACGGAGACTCAAACATCTCGTTTTGCTCAGGTTGATCGGTCTTTTTACGCTTGGTATATGGACGCTTCTTGCGCGGGGTTTCCTGCTGTTGATCTTCACTTGCCTTGGCTCTTGGCATGGTTACTCCTTAAAACGAACGGGTTTATTCCTGGTGCCCAGGACATTGGTTATTAACAATTATGTGTAAAATACCTGATTTCTTTCTCTATACCGGAAGTTTTCAAGAGGGGTCATCTCCTCTTATAGACCGGGGTGTACGCTTTACCTACTTTATGTTTCCGCTGAAAAAACGTTGTCTTTGCTGCTTTAACGCGGGATTCATTTACCCCCCTGCGCCTGTAAAATACTGGAATTCAACCGCAAAACCGGTCTTTTTCAGGAACAGGATTAGAAACGAATGACCCCTACATCTTTAAAACAGCAGAATAAATTCGTGCGACTTGCTCAGCCAAATCTGACAAATCGGAATTGTTCTTGACTATATATTGAGCAATTTGTCTCTTTTTATCAAGAGAAATTTGAAAATTTTCTCGTTTTTTTATCTGGTCGGCATCGAACCGCCCTTTTTGGTGGACCCGCGTTTCCCGTACGGCCAGGTCACTTTCCACAAAAACCAGCACGTCACATCGGGTATGCCAGCCCGTCTCCATCAGCAACGGCACATCCAGCACAATAGCTGGAACCGTATCATCTGCCTGATACTTTGCTAACAGGGTTTCGGTCTGCTTCAGCACTCGCGGATGAATAATGCCATTCAGCGTTTTGAGCTGTTCCGGATTGGAAAAAACACGGTCAGCCAGCTTTTTTCGGTCAATTCCCCCTTTGGGCAGCATAATATCAGGACCAAATATATCTGCTATCTGTCTGACAACATCCCCATCTACAAGTGTTTTAAGAGCCATTTTGTCTGCATCTATAACAGCACAACCCAGCCGAGCAAACGCTGCGGCCACAGTGCTTTTGCCTGCCCCTATCCCGCCAAGGATTCCGATAACTGGTTTTGCTTGCATACGAAAAATATACCTTTATTATCCAGAAGTGTCAATCATTCAGAACAGCTAATGAAACACCGGACGAACTCGATTTCCTTTGAAAAATGGAGTCATCTTTGCTACAATCTGTTTTAGTCTACAGCATGACATGGTATGGGAGAGGATTACTGCATGAAAAGCTTGTTAATCACTTTATCAGCAATAGCCTTGTCCGGCTGGTATATATCCCCCGTCCAGGCGGATATTTCGGTCGCTTACACCATCGATACCCAACAGGATGTCTCACCCATCAGCCCTTTTATTTATGGCTATAATTTCGACCATGTCTCTGCACAGAATCTGACCGTCCGGCGGATGGGCGGCAACCGATTGACAGGCTACAACTGGGAGACCAATTTTTCCAACGCCGGCAGCGACTGGCAGCACTCCAGCGATGAATATATGTCGTCCTATATCCCTTCCGCCCAGCGTCAGACGCCGGGGAAGGTCATCACCGACTTTGTCGATGCGAATCTGGCCGCAGGCCGGGCGTCGCTGATTACCCTGCAGATGGCCGGCTATGTCGCCGCCGACAAAAATGGAACCGTCACGGAAAGCCAGGCCGCTCCATCAACCCGCTGGAAAGAGGTTGTCTATCAGAAAACCACCCCGTTTTGCAGCCCCGCGGCAAGCCCCGACAAAACCGACAATGCCGTTTATATGGATGAGTTGGTCAATTATCTGGTCACACGCTACGGCTCTGCTTCTTCGACTTCCGGCGTTCGATTCTATGCCCTCGATAATGAACCTGCCTTATGGAGCAGTACACATCCGCGGATTCATCCCCTGAAGCCAACCTGCGTCGAACTGCTCAATAAATCCATCGCTCTGGCATCTGCGGTCAAGGATGTGGACCCGGACGCTCACATCTGCGGCCCGGTACTGTACGGCTTTGCTGCATTTAATACCTTTCAGGATGCCGTCGATTGGAGTGCCGTCAAAAACGGGCGATCCTATTCATGGTTCATTGATTATTATCTGGACACCATGAAACAGGCCTCGACTGCACAAAATCGTCGCCTGCTCGATGTACTGGATTTGCACTGGTACCCCGAAGCTCAGGGCGACGGCTCCCGCATCTGCGATACACAGCCCCCCTATTCGCAGGCGAATGCCGAGGCCCGGATGCAGGCCCCCAGAACCCTGTGGGATCAGGGCTATTATGAAAACAGTTGGATTGGAACCTGGTTCAAATGGGCACTGCCCCTGCTGCCGAAAATCACACAATCCATCAACACCTATTACCCCGGCACCAAGCTGGCGTTTACTGAATATAACTACGGCGCCGGCGACCACATCTCCGGCGGCATTGCCACCGCCGATGTCCTGGGCATCTTCGGCAAATACGGCGTGTATCTATCGACTTACTGGGGCAGTAACAGGGCTTATGTCAATTCCGCATTCAGCCTCTTCCGCAATTATGACGGTGCCAATTCCGCCTTCGGCGACACCCGAGTTCGAACTGCCATGACCGACAAAGTGAACAGTTCCATCTATGGTTCGACTTGTCTGTCAGACAGGAATAAGCTTCACCTGATCGTACTGAATAAAAATTATACCCAGTCCATCAACGGCAGCTTTACCATCACCGCCCCGCAATGTTTTACCGCTGCTCGCGTCTGGGCCTTTGACAGCACCAGCTCAGCCGTCACAGAACGCGCCCCGGTATCGACCATCTCCGGTAATGCGTTCAGCTATACGATCCCCCCGCTGACGGCCTGTCATTTTGTAATACGCTCCGACCGCCCCACAGGCGACCTCAGCGGCAATTGTGAAGTGGGCATCGAAGACCTGGATTTGTTCGCAGATCAATGGCTTGATATCGCCGGCTGCAGCGGCATTGATTGCGGCGATTTTAACAATGACACCCAAATCAATCTGCTGGACATGGCTATTCTGGCACGAAACTGGATGATGGGCGCGGCCTGCCAGTAACAGAAAACCAGACAGGCACAAGGACACTATTTTGTGGGTACTGCCTTATCGAGCAGTTTCTGCCAGTTGATATCCGTCGGTTTCGGCAACGCCGGCACGGCCAGTTCGCCGGATTGGGACAGCGGCAGTTTAATGACGCCGACAGCCGGAGCATCCACCGACAGGCCCACATTGGCTTTGTAGGGAATCGTCGCCCCCGGCTTGAAGGACTTGAGGGCATTGAAGGCATCCAGATAAGACACCTTGGCAGGCAGGGTTACAATGGCCTTGTTTTTGGCAGGAATCGTCTGCCCGATTTCCGCAAGCCCGGCAAACAGCTTATTGCTTCCGCTTTGGACATCATAATCCAGATCCACCAGCGGCAAATCCACCGGATACGGATTTTGAATCTCCACATCAAACAATAGCCCTGCCGATTCCAGATTGATATCCCCCAGGCGAACGCCCTGCAGGCTGGCCGTCGGACGCTGAACCTTCAAGGCATTCTGCAATTCCGCACACCCGCACAGCATAATACCCGCCAGAACGACTGCAACACAGCTTTTCGTGGTCTTCATCTTAACGCTCCCGGAATCTGTGATTTACGATTCAGATACCCTTGTCCGCCTCGCGGCAATGCATATCTGTCAATACCATTATCAATGCCAGGCCCAAAAGAGTCAATCCCCAATTCCGTCGGCGCACTAAAAAAGGCAGACCCGAAGGCCTGCCTTTCCTTGTTTCTCCCCTTATTCCGGAACGACCTTATTCCTCGGTTTTCTTTTTGGATCGGGTCGTTTTCTTCTTGGCTTTGGTGGCTTTCTCAGGTGCGACATCGATGATTTTTGCTTTTTCGAGAATCTTCTCGATGCATTTGTCTTCGCGAACCTGGAGGGTGAAGTTGGCCAGCGAGCCGTCACGATACATTTCTTCACGCATCTTTTCCGGACGGCGACCGCGATAGGCTGCAATCTGGGCGATATGGCCGTTGATTTCTTCGTCGCTGACGCTGATTTCGAACTTCTGGGCAATCTTGTCCATAATGAAGAACAGCTTCAACTGCTCTTTGGCCTGTTCCTCACTGCTGGCGCGAAGCTGATCCATCTGCTGGTCAATATCTTCTTTCTTCATGCCGCGAATCATCATATTGGCATACTGCCGCTGGAGAATCGCCAGAGACTGGTCGGCGACCACATCCGCAGGCAGATCAAACTTGATATTTTCCTGCAGATATTCACGCACCTGGTCGCTCATGGCGGAACGTGCCTGACGCTCAACCTGTTCGGTCAACTGCTGACGGAAGGAATCACGAAGCTGGTCTTCGCTCTCGAAACCATACCGCTGGAGCATTTCCGCATTCAGTTCGGCAGGCTTGAGTGCCTTGACGTCTTTGATGGTGATTTCCACATCAACTTTCTTGCCGCGGTACTGTTCATTGAAGAACGTCGCGGGCACATTGACCGTGATCTTCTTCACATCACCGGCCTTGGCGCCCACCACAAGCTGGTCCAAATCTTCCACCGGAACACCCGAAACAAAGCCCGTCTTGCGGACATAAATTTCGGTATTGTCATATTTTTCCGGCTCAGCGGCACCTTCAACGGTCAGCACCACGTCCGCAATAAGCTGATCATCGGCACCCACTGGGCCATCCTTGGGTACCCAGACACCGGCACGACGGCACATCGTCTGAATTTCCTGATTGACCTTGTCGTCGTTGACTTCCACAACGGGCTTTTCGATTTCAATGCCTTCCAGTTCGGGCAGATCGAATTCCGGACGAACTTCGACTTCAAATGAGAAGGTCATCGGGCCGGTTTCGGGCAATTCCACCTTTTCATGGTCAATATTGGGATCGCCAAGCACATCCAGATTATTGTCTTTCATCGCTGCCTGGGCCGCGTCGATCATCAATTCCAGTTTGGCCTGCTTGTGAATGTCGGTACCGTACCGTTTTTCCAGAAGCCTCAGCGGTGCCCGGCCTTTGCGGAAACCCGGAAGCATCGCATCTTTCTTGAGTTCTTTATACTTGTTATCCAGATTTTCTTTAATCTTGGCTTCGGGAATTTCAACTGTAATTTTCTTTTTACAAGGCCCGATATCTTCAATCGTTACATTGCTTTTCACTTCAGCCTGTTCGGCTGTCTGTTCCTGCTCCGCTTTTTTCTTCTTTGCCATAATTCGGTTCCTAACCATTTGATATTAATGACGTTACAATAAAAAAACCAGCGACGTCTGTCGCTGGTTTGTCATGTCCAATAAACGCCCAAAGGCGAATATCCGATACTTCAGCGACCAACGCCAGACTATTATTTTTAGCCGATAACTCGCTAAAGCTTTGTATTTAAATAACTTAAAGACCAATTGACGGGGGCTGCACACAGCGTGTTTTGCCCAAATTCAAAGCGGGTGATCGGACTTGAACCGACGACATTCACGTTGGCAACGTGACGCTCTACCACTGAGCTACACCCGCGAAAGAGGGAATAGATAATAGTCCAAAATGCAGAAAAATCAATACTAATTTTGGCACTTTTTTGGAAAAATCCGGCCAAATTCATTCTGGATAGACCGAAATACAGCAATTCTCTATATAAATTCTCGTGTAAGCTTCCCTGTTTAATATGTATAATACGTATCCTGAAAGATGCCTCCTGCGTCTAATAATAAAAAGAAAACCAGAACCACCCCATTTTTATAGGAGTTCAGATATGAAACGGATTTATGCCCTATTCATTATGGTCGCTGTCGGTATATGGAGTCATGCGGAAACGTTTGTACCTTTTGTGATTCCCGCCAAAGCAAACCCCGAATCCGAAATCAAGCTGGACTACAAACCCATCACCGAACAGGACCGGATTTATATCAGGGATGGCCATTTTTATCGCGGCTCTGAGCCAATTCGGTTTTGGGGTGTCAACCTGAGCTTCGCGTCCAATTTCCCAACTCATGCGGACGCTGAACTCGTAGCCGAACGGATGGCCCGTGCGGGCATTAACGCAATACGCTGCCATCACATGGATTCAGCCACATGGCCGCGAGGCATCTGGCAAAAAGACGGCAAAACCCTGCACCCCGAAGCCCTCGACCGGCTGGACTACTTTATCGATCAACTGGCCAAACGCGGTATTTACACGGATTTGAACCTGCATGTCGGCAAAGAATACAGCCGCAGTCTGGGATTGCCGCCGTCGCCGGATGGCATGGATAAGATGATCGCCATCTTTGTGCCCGAACTGGTCGCAGCCCAGAAAGATTATGCCAAGCGGATGCTGGACCGCAAGAATGCCTACCGCCCCTATCGTTATGCCGACGATCCGGCTATCGCGATTGTTGAGATTACCAATGAAAATAGTCTGTTTATGTGGTCGGCGGCGGAAGTCCTGCCAAACTTGCCGACGGTCTATGCCGACATCCTCCAGAATCAGTACAATGGCTGGCTCAAAACCAAATACGGCACCAACGCAAAGCTGATCGAAGCCTGGTCGGCCAGTTCGAAACCGCTGAGCGACAATCTCCTGACCAATGGCGATTTCGGTCAATGGCAGGCCGACCGCAATGCCCCGAATGGCTGGACACTGGAACAGCACGAGACAGCTAAAGCCAAGGCCTCTATCGTTGAGTATAACGGCAAGTCGGGACTGCTGATTGAACCGACCACCTGCGACGGCACCGAATGGCATCTGCAATTCAACCAGAGTAAATTGAAACTGCAGGAAGGACAGGATTATACCCTTGTCTTTGAAATCGCTGCTCCGAAAGAACGAACGTTATCGGTCAGTGTCATCCAGGCCCATGATCCGTGGAACAATCTGGGCCTGTATCGCGCCATTACGCTGCGGCCGGAGTGGAAGCTGTACCGCCTGACCTTCACAGCAACCCAAAGCGACGATAACGCCCGCACTGGATTCAGTTTCGGCAAGCAAAGCGAGCCGTTCTATGTGCGAGCCCTCGGATTCCACGAAGGTGCGGATTTTACGCCGGACAAAACCGAATCGCTTGAAAATGCCACCTTGAAAGTCTTTGGCGAAGTGGAATCCAAAACGCGACAGCTCGACCGGATGATGTTTTTCGCCGAGACGGAAAAGGCTTATTTCGACGGGATGCGGCAATATATCAAAACCGACCTCGGCAGCAAGGCGATGGTTACCGGCACGATTGTCTTCGGGCCACTGGGTCTGTATGCCCAGTCCGATATGGACTTTATCGACTCGCACGCCTACTGGCAGCACCCACGATTCCCCAACCGGCCATGGGATTCGTCCGACTGGCTGATCGATCAGAAGGCCATGAGCGATAATCCGGAGGAGGCAACCCTGTTCAGATTGGCCAGTGAACGTCTGGCCGGCAAGCCCTTTACCGTAACCGAATACAACCACCCCGCTCCGCTGGACAGTCAGGCTGAATGCGTGCCGATGATTGCCTCCTTTGCCGCCGCACAGAATTGGGACGGCGTCTGGCTCTATACCTATTCGCACACCGGCGACACCTGGGACCGCGAAGTGATGAACAGCTATTTTGACATCGACACCAACCCTGCCAAATGGGGCTTTGTGCCTGCCGGGGCTTTAATCTTCCGCGAAAGGCTGCTGCTCCCGCAGAACTTCAAAATGACGCTGGCAATGACAAGCCCGCAAGGCTCTGCCCTTGATCAACTGGCCGGCCTGCATTCCAAATACAACTCCAATCTGTTTGGCGCAACGGGGCTAACCTACAAAGACATTGTCAGATTTGAAATCGCCTGGGTTATGGGCCAATCGGAAAAAACAATAACCCAAAAACAGAGGTCAGTCCATGGGAATTTACACCGTGCGACAGGCTGGAATTGGGATCCGGGACGCTATTTCATCAACAATGGGTTCTGCTCCATCAGTACGGGCCATCGCGACAAACCCGCGACATTTGAATGGATCAAAACAACCTCGCCGGAGAGGTCCACGATTACAGTCACGGCGCTGGATGGCAAAGAAATGCATGTGTCCAGCTCCAGACTGCTTATCACCGCCTGCGGTCGGTGCGAAAATACCGGGATGGAGTTCTCCGAAGACCGTCGCACCGTCGGGCTTCAATGGGGCAAAGCCCCCGTCCAGATTGAGGCCGTCGAGGGAACACTCGACCTGTCCAATTTTTTCCAGGGACCGTACAATAAAAACGCCGGATGGAGGTGCTACGCCCTTAATCCCGACGGCACAAAGAAAGCCGAAGTACCCATCAAAGACAACATCCTTGAACTGTCGGCCAAGTATGGTACCATGTGGTACGTGTTAACAAAGTAAAAAGGGAAAGGGTAAAAGGCAAAATTGTAGTTTGTACAACCAAGGCCGTTTTGAAATTGCTTTTTCTTTGTTCTGGTGCTATATAAAACTCATCTGGATTAGAGAGACGGTTTCCCTGATTCACTTTTTATTGATAACTTAGAAAGAGAGGTACACCATGGAAAAGAACTATTACAACGAGGAAACCCAGTGCTTTTGAGGTCATGAGCAAACGCAGGAAGGGGTATCCTTCTGAAACACGGGTTAAACGCGGACTACAAATTGTCCATGGGGACAAGGAATTGCTCGAAAAACTCGGCCGCAACGACCCATGCCCCTGCGGTTCAGGACGTCGGTTTCAAGAACTGCTGCATGAATTCAAAGAAATATGATGGCGTACAGCGTCATCACTACTTTTAGAGAACGGTAAACCGTTTAAATTCAAGTTACATAAAACGTCGGGGCACTTAGCAGCCCCGGCGTTTTTTATACCCATCTTTTGACTGCTGCTGCCCTATTTGCATCCGTATATTCGCACAGCTAATCATTGGAGTCAATAGTTATTGTGCCCATTGAACCAGCGGACAAAACCATTTCTTTTCAGGAATATCGCCATTCATCCCCAATATCCGCCAACGGCAGCACCGTAACTTTATCATGGAGCTGATACCTGTCTTTGCCGGGATAGACCACCCACAGATGTTCCAGTTGAAGATCATCAAGGCAAATCGTCATGGACTTACTCAGGTCCGGAGCATCAGCATACTTGAATTCAACCGCCCAATTCTTTCCGTGTGCCTGCCAGAATAAATCCACCTCACTGCCGCCATGTGTTCTCCAGTAGAACAGCTCATCATCACGCAATTCCAGGCTGCGACCGACCTGCTCCAGCGCGAATCCCTCCCATAAAGCCCCAAGACGGTTATACGACAGAATATCCTCATAACACCGAATTGAAATCAGACTATGCAGAATGCCGGAATCCCGAATATACAGTTTTGGATTCTTGACCACACGCTTGCCGATATTGACATACCACGGCTGCAGTTGGCGAACCATAAACGTTCCCGCCAGCAGTTCAATGTATTTTTTGGCCGTGTGTGACGATATTCCGAACGATTTGGCTAATTCACTGTAATTAACCACCTGACCGTGATAATGCGACAGCATCATCCAGAAACGACGCATGGTATAGGACGGCACGCGAATACCCAATTGCGGAAAATCTCGTTCCAGAAGTGCTGTGATATAATTGGCGTTCCACTGGCCGGCATCGCCTGAATCCAGCGTATAAGCTCTCGGCATACCCCCCTGCACCCAAAGCCGCCGGAGATTATCCGCTCCAACATCGACCAGCCGAAGCCCACCAAGCTGATAATGACCGATTCGACCGGCAAGGCTTTCACTGCTCTGTTGAATCAACTCCCGCGAAGCACTGCCAAGAATGACATAACGGGTTTGTGGATTATGGTCAATCAAATACCTTAATAGCGGAAACAAGTCCGGCTTGCGCTGAATTTCATCAATCACAACAAGACCATTAAGGTTTTCGAGCGTAGTTTGAGGATGTGCCAATAAAGATAAATCCCGGGGATTCTCCAAATCAAAATAATGGTCGGCCCCAAGCTGCCGGGCAAGAGTGGTTTTGCCGCATTGTCTTGCTCCAAGAATCGCCGTTGCAGGAAAAAGATGGATTAATTTCTGGATTTTCTTGATATCATATTGCCTATTTATCATTGTAGTTCCTTGAAATCTTGAAGGCTTCATTCATATTTTCAAGGTATTTTATCAAATTCGTTCAAATTTTCAAGGACATTTCTTTTATCAGATATACATTGACATTATATAGATGATCAATTCATCAATTTGTACAACTTTCTATCAGGAGCCATTCTCTACTTGAGCTTATGTGGTGAATTGACAACCACCTTCAGTCTCTGCATCATCGGTTTACCGTCCACGTCGCATTGAGCCGTCACGATATACAGGCCGGGGTTCTTGAAGGCATGAGTGAACTCAGAATCGGACTGATACGCATCCAGTTGTGTACCATCACTGAAAACCACCCGCATCGACCTGCCGTCCGTGCCCTGCCTCCAGAATCGAAACCGCACCGGCTCATTGGGCCGGATATCTTCGGTCGGCGTATAAGACATAAAAATATGGGGCATATTCTTTTCCGTATTGTCACGGGAAAACACCTTAATCTGACAGAAGTCCACATCTTCATTGCCCTGATTATCTTTGATCCGCAGCGTCGCAACATAGGAACCCGGCCGGTCGAACACCTTTTCCGCTCGAACTTGATCGACTGTCTGGCCGTCAGGGAACTCCCAGCTCCACCGGGTAATCTTATTGCCGCCCCAGACCAGCGAATTCGACCCGTCAAACACTATTTTATCCCCGGCCAGGACGATATGGTGCGGCCGGGCAACCGCCAGCAGTCCTTTAGGATGCACAGCTTGATAGGCTGTCACCAGCCACGGATAAAGATTTAGTCTCCGATTGGGATTATCGGGATCCCCCGGCTTAAGAGATGTATCGCCAAGCTGAAGGTAGGTTCCCACATGCAGATGGGAAAAATTGCCCGAGGGGCCGGTCTTGCCCAGCGTACCGATCTTCTCGCCGGCTGCGACATGGGTATTCAAAACGATATTCGGTTCGACTGCATTGAGATGCACGTGTTCCAGCACAAATCCGTTGCGGTCCTGCACCAAAATAGAGCAGATATTGTCCCGGTTGGGCCAGAAATACACAACATCTCCCTCAATAGCACTGAATACAGGTTCCCCGCCCTCAAAACCGGCCATATCAAATCCATAATCATGATAGAATTTCTGGCCGGCTGGGTCATCATCTCCGGTGCCAAGATATACAGGCTCGTTGTAAGCCTGCGTTCCGTGTGAAAAGAGCCGGTAATTTTGGAGAGGAAAGACAAAACGGGTGGCGTCCACGATTGGATCGGCGGCATCCCACAAGGAAAGCTGTACCCGCTTTTCTATATTGCCATAACCGGACGTGGTGTCCGCCTGCAGCCGCAGCCCATCAATCTCAGTCGGCATCCGGCAGGGTTCACACAACAAGTCCAGCGGTTTGCCGTCAATAGTTACGCGTACAGAAGCGCGACGAACGAGGTCCACGACAGAATCCCGCTGTTCTTCAACAGAGACAAGCCGGAGGACACGCTGTCGGCCATCTTTGAGCTTGAATGTGCAGGTTTCGTTGATATCCAGCTCCACAATTCGCTGCGTTGAATACAGGCGTACTAAATCGTTCAGGTCCCTGTTCGCTGCTGTGATTGTCGGAACCGCGAAAAGAACCAGCATTATCATAATGCCCATTGCCGCTCTTGTCATCGTCACCCTCCAGGCCATGTTTTCCTTACTCCCCTTATTTTCACAACCAAATCATCGCTTTTTTATTTTGCCAGTTTATATTCGTACTTGAAATCATCGTCCGGAGCAGAGGACAAGCCCGCAGACCGAAGCATAAAGCCATCCGATGTCGTTTCATAAGCAAACGGCTTCATAGCAAACAAATCCGCCGGGCAGCCGATTTCCCCCTTTTCCTTTTGCCTTTTCCCTTTTACCTTTACAAGAACTCCCCCAGTCGGCTCAATTCAATTCGGGTCTGTTCGGTATAGCCCGATTCCGGATGTTCGGCCAGATACGTCAGATGAATCTCGAACAGTGCATCGTTAAGGTCGTCCAGATTCAGCGTATTATCGGGGCCGAAGTCAAGGTCATCCGGGTCGTCGTCGGCAAAATTCTTCGGGCAAAAGGTCACCGAATACCCCTCCTGCTGGTCATCATAAAACGCCAGCGGCAGCCCCTGTGTCCGGCAGATCATCGGCCGGAACGGATAAATCACACACGCCCCCTGCTCATCCAGATACCCGCAGGCCCTGGCCGCATCGAAAGCAGGCTTGCTCACCCCGGGCTTTTTCATCCCCTCGACAATCGCAAAAAACTCCACCGGAAACACCGTCAGATTGACGCAGCAGTCGCAGCACCCCTTCCGACAGACCATCCCGCCGGCGTTGATCGTCTCCACATCCGCCGCCATCTGGTCAATCATCTCACGCAGTTTCATATACCGTTCAATCGCCGATTCGCTTGATTTCATATACCTGCCTAATCTGCCTGTTGCCGTCGGTCTGAACTTGTAAAAAATTCTTACAAGCTGCCTCGGGATAAAGTGAGCCTTCTCGTATTTCAATCCGTTTTTGCCCGGCAAAGCCCCTTGCTTTCCGAACCCGATTCTCGTACACTTTTCCTCTCTTTTTGGACTACTTTAAACAGGAAAACTGAAATTGAAAACAGAAAAACCGACTTTTGCCGTCATTTTTGACGTGGACGGCACGATGGTCAATAATACCGCCTTTCACAGGGCCGCGTGGCTGGCTCTGACCGCCAAACACGGCCTGAATTTCACCGAGCGGGATTATCACGAGCGAATCCACGCCCGCAGTAACGACAAAATCGTCCGCAATCTCTTCGGCGATCACGCCCCTGCCGAGCTGATTCAGCAGATTGCCGACGAAAAAGAAACGCTCTACCGGACCAGTTTTGCCCCGCATCTCAAGGAAATCCCCGGCCTCAAACGCCTGCTGGAAGACTTGGCCGCAGCCGGCATCCCCTGCGGAGCAGCCTCCAATTCCCCGAGAGAAAATGTCGATTTTGTCCTGAATGGACTGAATATTAGCCGCTTCTTCAAGACTGCTATCAATCGCGACATGCTTAAAGTGGGCAAACCAGACCCGGAAGGACTCCTTCGAGCCGCAGCAGAATTGGGCCTCCCGCCGGAAAAATGCCTTGTTTTTGAAGATTCTTCCTCCGGATTCAAGGCCTGTCGTAACGCCGGGATGAAATATGTCGCCATTACGATAGGAACCGACCCGGCCGAGTTGCCCGAGGCAGCCGACGCCCTGATTAAGGTGCCGGATTACACCAGCCTGACAGCGGCAAGGCTGGCTGGTTTCTTTGAATAATCCTTTTTCCAGACAAGACTTGCAAACATTTGGCTTGCTTGTATGATATCGCCCTATGCACGAGTATCACAATAACATCCTGCTTGGCGACTGCATCGAGCTGCTCGACAAAATCGATCAGCCGTTTGTGGATATGGTCTTTGCCGATCCGCCGTTTAATGTCGGGTTTCGCTACGACAAATACCACGACAAGCTCGAAAAAAACAATTATCTCGCCTGGACGCGGGACTGGATGACGGCCTGCCTGCGGGTACTCAAGCCCCACGGCTCTTTCTATGTCGCCATTGCCGACGACTATGCCGCCCACATTCGCATCATCGGCGAAGAACTCGGCCTGAGTGTTCGCAACTGGATCATCTGGCATTACACCTTCGGCCAGCAGACCACCCAGAAATTCGCCAAGTCGCATACCCATATCCTGTACTTTGTCCGGGATGTGAAGAACTTTGTCTTCAACGACCTGGCCGTCCGCATCCCCTCCGACCGACAGCTTTATTACAACGATGCCCGGGCCATCAGCATCGGCAAAATTGCCAGCGACACCTGGGATTGCTACTCCCGTGTTTGCGGCTCATTCAAAGAGCGACAGGGCTGGCACCCCTGCCAGATGCCCGAACTGCTGCTGGCACGTGCCGTCGCGGTCAGTTCCAATCCCGGTGATATGGTCCTGGACCCGTTCAGCGGCTCCGGCACCACCGCCGCCGCCGCACTGCAATTGGGACGCAACTACTGCGGGTTCGATATCTCCGAAGACTATGTCATCAACTCCCGCAAGCGGCTGGCCGACCTCAAAACCCAAATCAAGGCCAACAGCACCGCCCCGCTGAATCAATTCGAATCATTCGAACTCAAACGCCTGTTCGTGGAAATGGGCATTCACGCCCAGACCATCCTCGACACACCGCTGTTTCTGGAGGCCTTTATTAAACAATTTCATATCCGGATGAACAACGGCAAAACCTACGATCGCAGTGCGATCCAGAAAGCCCTCAAGGAGCTGACAACATGGGTGGCAAGATAAATCCAACACAATCCAGTCCCAGACCCAAACCCTATTATCTATTGCAGATACCCCTGCTGCTGCTGTCCGCAGGCCTGCTGACGGTTTGTCAGGCCCCGTGGAATCTGGATTGGCTGGCCTGGATCGCCCTGGTGCCATTTGTCCTGGCCTGCCATCCTCAATCGCCGGGCAAATCCTTATTCTTCATCGCATTTCTGATCTCGCTGGCCTACTGGCTGGGCAATCTTTACTGGCTGATTCCGATTACCGGGCCGGGTTATGCATGTTTTTCCGCATTTCAGGCCCTGTACTGGCCGCTGCTGGCCCTGGGCGTTCGCGCCTTACGCCGACGCAACTGGCCTATGGTGCTGGCTATTCCCATCCTGTTTGTCGGGGCCGAATCCATTCAATCGTTCCTGTTCACCGGCTTTAGTTGGTATTTCCTGGCCCACAGCCAGTATCAGCACCTGCCGCTGATTCAGATTGCCGACCTGTTCGGCACCTTCGGCATATCCGCCCTGATTGCCGCGGTCAACGGCGCGACCGCGGAGGCCGTTCTGGCGATCGGACACAGACGCATTTTCAGTAAACGTCTCTGGCTCAGTGCCGCCCTGACAGGCTTACTTCTGGCAGCATCGATGCTTTATGGAAATTACCAACTTAAAGAAATCGATGCCAGCCGAGAAATCGCTTCCCATTGCTCTGCGGCTTCGGTTCAAACCAATGTCCCCACCGCCGTCAAGGAAGAGACCGACAACGCCGGGGCGATTCTGGATAACCTGTTTGCACTCAGCGACCAGTGCATTCAAGCCGGGGCCAAACTAATCGTCTGGCCGGAAACCATGGTCCTGACCATCCTCAATCCCGGATATCGTGAATATTTTCTCGATAAACCTGAAAGCGAACCGGTGTTGTTCAATCGCCTGATTGCCGAATATGCCAAAAAGAACCAATGCTATATATTGGTCGGCGCCCACGGAGCGGATGTGGGCGTAGTACGCGGCGAACTGGGTATTGTGGACCGTTATAACTCCGCTTATCTGTATCTGCCCACCGGCAAACAAAGCCCCCTGCGATACGATAAAATTCATCTGGTTCCCTTCGGTGAATACATCCCCTTCAAGAAATCGTTCCCCCCGCTGTATAAACTATTTATGCAGCTTAGCCCCTATGATTACGACTATAATCTGACTCCCGGCGAAGACTTTATTCTGTTCCCGGTCAGGCTCAATAACATAGAATATCACTTCGGCGTATTGATCTGCTATGAAGACACCGACCCGGCCATCAGCCGTAAAATGGTCTATCAGGACAATATCAAGGCCGCGGACTGGCTGGTCAATATGAGCAACGACGGCTGGTACGTTCAATTCAAAGATAAAACCGTCGTTCCCTCCGTCGAACTGCCTCAGCGCACGGCCATCAGCGTCTTTCGCTGCATCGAAAACCGTATTTCCATCCTCCGCAGCGTCAACACCGGCATTAGCTGCCTCATCGAGCCGGACGGCAGACTGCGTAACGAGTTTCAGGCCGGCACCCTGCCCCCCAATGTCATGGACCGTCAGGGTGTCGAAGGCTGGTTCATGGACCATATCCCCCGCGTCAAGACCATAACATTTTACACCCGCAACGGAGATTGGATTGACAAACTCCCCGCCGGTGTGCTTATATTAACGGCAATCATAATCCTTCTACGGAGAACAAGACGATGAAGCCTATAGCGTATGCACTGTTCACAGTTGCCTGTATGGTATGCGGATGCAATCCGGCACCTCAGCAAACTCCCGCCGCCTCAATGACCGTCCCGGTCAAGCCGGTCGAGTTAAAGCCTCTCAAAAGCCAGGCGTACGCGATTATCAAAACAGGAATCTCCGACAACAATGCCTACATTCGCAATCATGCCATTGAAATTGCCGCACTGACCGGCCAGAAAGAGTTGATTGGCGATATCATCCAGAAACTCAACGATCCTTCGGTCGCTGTCCGCTTTGTTGCCGCCGCCGCCATTGGAGATATGCGGTGTCCGACATGCGGCGACCACCTCAAAAAAGCCCTCGCCGACTCCGACCAGAATGTGCAAATCGCTGCCGCCTACGCCCTGATTAAAACAGGAGACTCGTCCCATTACTCCAAAATCCGCGAAGCGGCACTGAGTCCCGACGGCACCGTTCGAGCTAATGCCATCTTACTCCTGGGGAAACTGGGCAATAAAGAAGATTTACCTCTGATTTATCAGGCCTCCCGCGACAACGACGCTCCCGACAAAGTCCGTCTTCAAGCAGTAGATTCCATCGCCCGCCTCAAAGATGTGCGGATTTACAAAGATAAGCTCTGGCCCCTGCTCATCAGCAAATACGCCGATGACCGCGTCATGGGTATTCGCGGAATGGGAGCGCTGGGCACCAAAGAAGCCAGAGAAGCCATCCAGACCATGCTTAAAGACGATATTGCTGAAGTCCGCCTTTGTGCCGCGGACGAACTGGGTAAACTCGGCGATTCCAGCGGGCTTGAAAATCTGGTGAAATATTTCCAGACCAATCCGGACTTGAATCAAGCCACCGTCGCCACAGGAACGGCGGTCATGGCTATTGGTAATATAAAGGCCGATATTCTAACAGGATACCTCGCAAAAGCACTCAACAGCGAATCCCCCTATATTCGCCTGGCGGCCGCTCAATCCATTTTAATTATGACAAATTAACGTTTTCAATATTAATAATGACATCGATATAGGCGATACGGTACGACACATTACGCGACCCATCACACCTTGTATTGGATATACAAAAAATCTTTTTTACCCCCTTTTCTTTTCTCAAGAATTTGCTGATTTTATGTCGAAAGATTGCCAGCCTTTTTGAAAATCAAGTTAATGGTCCGCTGTGCACAAACGTAATATAATTGTGGCTATGGCGAAGTATTAACGAATTGTGGTCTAACGCAGAATAGAATACAGTGGACACAGACAGGAAAGAAAATTCTGATAAGTTTTTAAGCCTGCTTCTGCCCAACCAGAAATGCATCTTAGGCTATATTTTAACCTATGTGCCCAATTTCGCGGACGCAGACGATATTCTCCAGAATACGCTGTCGATTCTCTGGAAAAAATTCGACCAGTACAAACCCGAAACGGATTTTGTCGCCTGGAGCCTGACAACGGCCCGATTTGAAATTATGAACTATTTCCGCAAAAGCAAAAAAGAAGGCAAACTGCACTTTGATGAGACCCTGCAGATGAAAATCGACGAGGAGTCCGCATCCGCGTCCCGCCAGTTCAACCACCGGATGGATACACTCAGGGAATGCATCAAAAAACTGACGCCTGGAGATCTGCAGCTTGTGAAAATGCGATACGAACAGGAGATGCCGTTTACCAAAATCGGCCAGCGTCTGGGAATATCCTCGCCGGCGGCATTGAAAAAGGTTTCCGGCATTCACGGCCGTCTGATTCGGTGCATTCGTCTGAGAATGGCAATGGAAGGATAAACAATGAACCCCCTGCACAAAGACCCCCAGTTTATTGACCAGTTGACGCATCTGCTGATGCTGTCGCTGGAAGGGTCGATTACCGAAGCCGAGTTTCGGCAGCTCAATACGCTTCTGTCCGACAGTGCCGCGGCACGCCAGATTTATTATGATTTCATCGCATCATATATCGGACTTAATGACATCGAGATGCTGAGCGTGGCCGAGCCCGGCCAGTCGGCGTTCCTGGACCAGAATCTGTGGAACTGCCTGGCCGACGCGGAAAAGACCGCCCCGGCCATCCCTCAGCCCAAGGCAAACGAATCACTGACCATCCTTGCCCCCCGGGACCGCGTCGTTCACAACTTCAGCAAGATGTCCCTGGTCTCCCTCATCGTGTCGGCGGCGGCCCTCGTCCTGCTGATCTTCTTTGCCCGGACAAACCCGGATGCGACAGCCGATCCGGCCGCAAAACTTGTCAACTCTATCGATGCCAAATGGGAAAATGCCTCGGGCCAGATTCTGCCCGGATGCGATCTCTATCCCGGCCCGATGAAATTAACGAAAGGTCTTGCCGAAATCGGCTTTGATAACGGGACGGTGGCCATCATTCAGGCCCCGACCCAGTTCACCATCGAATCCGCCTGCCAGATCTATCTGCAGCAGGGACAGGTCGTCGTCAAAATCGATAAAACCTCCGAAACGCCTTTCGTCGTGCGTTCCCCCCAGGCCAGTATCGTCGATTACGGCACCGAATTCGGCGTCAGCGTCGATGCGTCCAATAATACCCTGACCCATGTCTATCAGGGCAAAGTGGAATTGCGTTCCGGCTCCAATCCCCTGCGTTTCGAGCAGCGCATGATGCTGACCGAAACCCAGGCCGGCCAGGCCAACACCCAGGGCAGGCTCTCCAAAAAACAGGGCATTTCCAGCCTCTTTGTCCGACCGGCGGAATTCAATGCCAGACTCAAAGCCGCCGAATCCCCCTACGACCGCTGGGCGGCATACAGCTACCAGCTTCGCCGTGATCCCGATCTGATCGCCTATTATACATTCGAAAAAAATGCGGCCAATCCTGACACATTAGTCAATCTGGCGCCATTGACGGCAGGTTCACTCGACGGGGTCCTGTGCAGCCTCAATGATAAAAACAAACCCGCCTGGACCACCGGCAGATGGCCTCAGAAAACGGCCCTTCAGTTCGACCGTTCCCAGAAACAGCAGGTGGAAGTCGCCGCCAATCCAAAACTGTGCACCAACGGCCCCATCACCGTGGCCGCATGGATTTATTGCGCCGGCAGCAAAGACGGAGGCCATATCCTGTCCAATCGTATTGCTCCGCAGGAACTGTGCAATTATCAATTAGGCTATCGAAGCCCCACCTCGTCGGACTGGAGACAAAACATCCATCTGGCCAGAAAAAAGAACACCGAAGACGCCAAAAATCAAATCTACAGCACGAAAATCCCGGAACAGTCCGGCTGGCTCCATATCGCGGCAACCCATGATAACCAGACGGTCCGGTTCTACCTGAACGGCATGCTCATTGACTCCAAAAGCTGGCCGCATAAACAGGAACTGGCAGAAGCTGGACTGTTTATTGGTACCGACAGTGCTCCCAACGACGGGTCTCGTTTCAACGGTAAAATGGATGAAATCGTCATTCTGGGCCGCGTCATGACCGACAGTGAAATCGCAGAGATGTATCAAGCCGGCAGACCCTGATCTGTCGACGCTGAAATTTCGTGATAAGAACCGAAAATTTCATAACATTTAACTGGAAAGGGTAAAGTGATGAACAACAGAGCAGTCAAACTTGGATTGATGCTGATTTGTCTGTCGACAATCGCATCGGCAACCAGCATTCTGTGGGTATCGGATTGCTGGAATGAAACCACCCCGCATGACCGCGGTTATATCGAACGGCTTACGGCGGAAGGATACACAGTCACCCGCATGCAGGACCCGCAGGTAATGACCGAGGCCAAACGCAATGAAGCTAACGGCTACGACTTGATTATCGTCGGACGTCATGGCTCCAGTGCCAACTACATCAATACCGGCGAAGTGGCTCTGTGGAATTCCATCACCAAACCGATGATCCACATGAGTCCCTACCTCTGGCGAAGCAGTCACTGGAAATGGCTCAATGCAACCGGCATCGCCAACTACAGTGACAATATGCTTGTCGTTGCCAAGACAGACCCGATTTTCAACAAGGTCAATCTCGACGCCAATGACCAGATCAAAATCTTTTCACAGGGCACCACCAGCTTCCTCCAGATCACCAACGCCGGCAACGGCACCATCCTGGCCACCCGGGCGATTGCCGGCGGCCAGTACACCTGGATCGCACGATGGGATGCGGGAAAGGAATTCTACGCCGGTTCCGGCCAGTATGCCGCCGCAGCCCGCATGGTCTTTGCCGCCAGTGAAGCAGGCGGCAATGGCGACGGCTTCTATAATCTTACCGATGACGGATGGAAAATCTTTTCCAACGCCGTCTATCAGATGAGCGGCGCCACGTTCAATCGCATCCCGGTCATTAACGCCGGAACTGACTTTGTCGTCTATATAGAGAATACCATTCAGCCGGTTGGAACCGTGTTTGATCCGGATACCGACAATGTCGCCGTCCAGTGGTCCAAGCTCAGCGGCCCCGGCACAGTCACCTTCTCGGATCCAGCCGTGCTGAGCCCGATTATCAGCTTCGGCGCCAAAGGCACTTATACCCTGCAAATGCAGGTCAACGACGGAAACAACACCGTCAAGGATACCATTACGGTCTATGTCCGCAGCCATGCCGATGGATATTGTCCCTATTTCCGTTGAAATTCCTTTTTTGCAGTCAAGGTAAGCCTTACTTTACGCCACATCTGTTTTCTTGTCAATCTCCTGATTTAATGCTTTTTGAAGCAAGGGTATTTGGCGAT
>Ga0228536_1000963_pt1 | contig 37155 bp, 25 predicted proteins | sample SJ1Smetagenome_FD_168611 | JGI IMG/M metagenome (GOLD analysis project Ga0228536, IMG submission 168611) | Enriched culture of PCE-dechlorinating microbial communities from Ithaca, New York, USA - SJ1.S | ecosystem: Engineered > Modeled > Simulated communities (microbial... > Unclassified...
CAGGCCTGTATGGAGTTCTTTGCCCACATCAAAGACCATCGGGACAAGTTGCGAACACTGCTAACCGATCACTTTGAAATTATCGCCGCCGCTTAACTGGACAATCCCATGTGGAAAGAGTATATTTCCATGCCGCCTGGAAGCAGTGGACCAAAATCCAGACCTGCTCCAATACGAAGGCTCAGGACCAGGGTGCCTTTGATCTGAACTGGGTCAAGGTGGCCGGACAGGGCGTCTATGTCGGCGACAGCCTGGCGATCTTCAATGGAGCTGCCGCATGGTGGGGCGAAGGCGATGAAAAGATTTATGTCGATGGCGAAACATTCCCCTCGCATTTTGGCACAGGTACCGAAGATTACTATGGCTATGCCTGGTGCCGGCCGGAGTATTTCCAGTCTGCCTTTCATGCCCAGCCCGCCGGTGCCGGTAATTTTGAGAGCGATTTTTCAGTTAATGTTCGCTATCGTGCACTCGATGCAATTCCATTCACCACATCGCTGCAATTTGATATGGAGCTTTGGCACTGGGCCAAGACCCGAGTCAATTATGCCCCGACAACGTTCTGGTATGCCCGCCCCGGGGCAACCTCCAATGTTCAGCCCATGCCCGAAGAAGCCCGCAATAAGATTGCTCTCGTTCAGGAAGATGTCGTCGAGATTAAGCGCGCCAAGGGTGCCCTCGAAGGCGAAGCCATGCAGATTCAGCAGACAACCGGCGGCAAAACCGAACTTCAGTCGGGTGCCCAATTCGACTGGAGCGGGACTAAGCAGCTCTGGTGGATAGATGCCAAAGAAGGTGATATACTGACCCTCGAATTTTCCGTGGACAAAGCCGGCCTTTATGCCATGACCGCAGCCCTGACCAAAGCCAGAGATTACGGTATTGTCGCCATCGCAGTCAACGGCAAAACACTCACTGAAAAACTCGACTTGTACAATCCAAGCGTCATCACTGAGGAAATCGCCCTCGGAACCTGCCAACTGAAACAGGGCGTCAATCAGCTTGAGGTCAAAATCATCGGGTCCAATCCGGAGGCCGTCAAACGCAACATGTTCGGTCTGGATTATATCCTGCTGGCGCCTCAGAATTAAAACATCGCAGTATCGCTAAAAATCAGGAAGCCAAATCGGCCCGGAGACCGATTTGGCTTCTTTAATTTCGGATGCCATTGCATTTAGCAATGACCCATAATCGGTTACAGTCCCGGCGTGGGAGCCGCCGCTGTCCAGTTGGCCGGATCATCGCCGGAATACTGGGCGCTGCCCGGATTCAGCCGCGTCAGCGAATAGCCATATCCATCCGCTCCGACCGGCCAGGGGTCATAATCGCTATAGCTGACCTGGTCGATCAGGATCCAGGAGATCGCAGTCGGATTCAGCGGATCATCGGAGGCCTGCGGTTTTTCCAGTGCCAGCCGTTCGCTGCCGTTGGACAGGGCGCCGGCCCAGGGTCCAAATACATTGACTCCCGCAGTCAGGTCGCAATGGTATGCAGTCTCAAATGCAGCCAGCCGTGCCGGTTCAGCCGCAGGGTCAAACGGCACAATCACGATCTTTGCCCCTGCCGCCAGTGACATCGTCGCCGGAAATGTAAACGAGATGGCATTATCCAGCCGCCACGCACCGGACCCGTCCGCACTGTAAAGTGGTACAGACGCCGGCGTTGGATTATACAGCTCGATATATTCGTCGTTGGTACTGCCCTCGGTTGGGTGGTACATGACCTCCGAAATCACAACATCCAGAATCGGAAGGGTATTGGCGGTATTTCTGGAGCCGTACATGCGGAACCAGTAATCCCCGCCGTTCGGATACCGTCCGCGTGAGATGCTGTTTTCCTGTCCCCGGAAGCGGAGGCAGTCCACCACCCGATCGCTGGCATTGCCCGGCAGATACGACAGGAAAATGCGTTCGCCTGCCTTGTCCAGTCCGAATCCTTTGGTAATCGGACTGTGGAATCCGCTGATTTCATCAAAGGTCTGCATGCCGTTGGCGGAGATTGTGACACTGGGGATCGCCCATTTCTTGAGATTCTCGACATTGTCGCTCAAATACCAGTTGGCATTCAGCCCGATAGAGGATGCCGTGGTGTTGTACAATTCAATCCAGTCATTGCTGTCATAATCCGGATACGCAGGGCTGCTGAAATCCGTATGAGCCATGAATTCATTAATTACCACATCCGTGATGGCTGCCGGATCCTCGGCGCCAGGCGAGCCGCCGCGATAAGTGCTTTGCCTCCAGCTTCCGGCATAATCCATAATCCCTGCCTGCTGGTCTTCCATCGCCCACCAGTCCCGTGGCACCAGCGAATGGCCGGCACCATCGGCAGCCTGCGGCCAGCTTTCGCCGTCATTGTAGGTAAAGGCAACCACCGTGCCGTTCCAGGTATCGGATATCTCGACGGTTTCGCCGTCGTTGTTGAGTCTGCCGGAGTAAATCCCTGCGATCTTGCCCGACAGCCCCGGATATCGGGATTCAAAGGCTGACCTGTTCTTGACCACGAGCACATAATCCTTCGGGCCCAGCGAAGTTACCGCACTGCCGGCAAAAGTGAATGTAATCCCGTTGACGATGGAAACGCCTGACAAATCGATGGTTTTAGTCGGACTGATGTTGGTCAGTTCGATAAATTCGTACTCGTCTTTGTCGTAGGTGCCATTGGCATCGGGCATCGGGTTGTACATCACTTCACTGACTCGCAGGTAGTTGAGGATATCCGCCCCCATAGCCGGCCCCGAGACAAATTGAACCGGATTGGACCAGTGACTCCACCGGCCGGTGGTATCTTTCATCGCACATCGTACGCGGTAGGTCCGTCCGGCCCTGACGGCATTGCCCGGAATCTGGACCTGCAGATTTGCGGCATTCGTCAGTTCGCCGCTTTCCCAGACGGGATTGATTTCATACTTGCTTCTGGACAGATTCGGGATGTTCATGGTCTTGTCCCCGATCTGAGCGGTCACTTTGACATCGATTGAAAAATCAGAGCTTCCTTTGGTTACCTGCAGGGCATGGACGGCAATCACATTGGTTCCATTGACCAGGTAATCATAAGGAGCGGCCAAAGACACTTCCTCATAGCTGATTGCCTCGTGATCGGCGGTATCGGTCACGCTGTCAAAATATTTGATTCCGTCGCTGCAATAAACCCGTTTGACTTCCGTACCGTTGATCCAGATAATACAGCCGTCATCGACATAAATATGAAGCTTTAAAGACTGAACCTTGGTTTTGTCGGCGATGTCAAACGTATTCCGCAAATAAACCGTGCTGTATTTTCCCTGCATGTCATTGAGCAGAGTATTGTCATCGTTATCTGCAAAGCCGATGCTGGTTTTGCCGCCCAGCCAGTTGTCTGTGCTGTAGCCGGGCAAACGCCACTGTTCGATGGGATTGGAAGCCTCCTGCGTTCCCTTGAGGTACTTCCATGTCGCATTCTGATCAATCAGAACCACATCATCCATTGGATTGGGATCATAATTCAGGGCGTATTCTGCAATCTGCCATTTCATGGCCGCAAACGTGCCGTTGCCCTGCGGATCGCTGAAGGCGCTGGTCTGGAACCGCAGGTCGTTGATCGGATAGCCGCTGGTTCCGATATAGCTGACCGTCGGTGTGGCCGGGATATTGGTGCTGTCCCCTTCGGCATTGGCCAGGTTATCCAGATTGGCCGCTGTACCCGGCCAGCCCTGTACTCCGCTGGTCCATGCAAACTGCTTCATAATGGCGATATTGGTCTCCAGCGGACCATTGTCGATGGGAGTACCGGGAACCGTATAATCCAGCCGCCAGCGGTCCCGGTCGGCGGGCACAAAATCCTTGATGACATTGGCCAGTTCATCGATCATGCCGTTGATGATATCCGGCTGCCAGTGCAGATCTCGGAAATGACGGATATAGTTGCGGTATTCCTGTTTGAGCGGTGCCTTTTCCGGCTGAATGGTATATTGCGTCAGTCCGCCCAGGTATTCCTGGTCGTAAATTGCCGCCTTGCCGTGATCGACGCCCTGGTTCCAGTACGGACCCCATGTGTCGTCCACGTCAAACGGCATAAACCACAGCCTGCCCAGATAGTTATTTTCGGCGGTATATTCCGGCAGGAAATACCATGCCATATTTTTCAGACAATGGATGCACGTTGCCCCGGAGAACACATCGTAATGCCGTATCGCTTCGGTAATGGTATGGTAGCGATACCACTGGTCGCAATCCATGTAGCTGCGTATGAAATCCGCCGTTGCGGTATGCTTGAGATTCCATCGGATATTCTCGTAATCCGAGGCGTCGCTGACGGCGTCGGGTCCCTGATAGCGCAATTGACGCAGGCCTTCATAAATCTTGTCGGACAGCTTGTACAGATTGCCCTTGGGCAGACCCTGCCGCTCCAGAAATGTACCGTCATAATTTTCAAACGCAAGGTGCAGTCCGTAAAAATCCCCTTCATACTGACCATTGGTGGTGCTCGGTGCTTCCTCTGCTCCATCCACAACTCGGAAGTGGAACCACCACGCCTCGGGAGCCGGAACATTGGCGGAATTAAACAGCATATAATCCATGATTTCGTTGACGCCGTACGGATAATTGCGATAACCGCCGGAAATTTGATTGCCGAACAGTTTGCCGGTATTCAGATGCTGCCACTTGGACGGGAACGGGTTGCCGTAAAGATCGCGGGCCTGGAAATAATGACCGCGATTGAATCGCATCTTCATCGACCGCTTTCCGCCCAGACCATAATTATAACGTCCATTACCCCCGCGGAGCCGGTACCCGATATGGTCATAAACGACGCCTTCATATACAAAAGCGCCCTCCCAGTTATACACCTGCCCGGCATCCTGTACGTTGGCCGCTGTCGATCCCTGATCAATCCGGTCTGCACTGTCATAGCCGTAGCACATATAGAAATCCGAATTGCGTGTGATTAAGGTGTAAACCGGAATGGATGTCAGAATATCCGTGCTGTACACGTGTCCCGGTCCGTCCGCATGCACCGAATCCTTGCTGGCCGTATAGGGCGGAACCCCGTTATACACATAACAGGCGAAATTCAGCGATCCGTCATCCGCGTAGGGCACGCGAATGGCATTGCTCTGATTATCCTCGGCCTCGATCCGATATCGCACCAGAACACGGTTGCCCTGAGCCGGAATCACGGCGGTGTAAATCGCATCCCCGGCCGCCGCATCCTGTCCGGTTCCATTATCAACCATCGTCATGGTGTTCCAGTTGGCCGGATTTTCAAATTCCGGATTGACTGGCTGGTCCTGATACGGATTGCTGACCAGCGATGAAATCGCTATCGGCAGATAGGCCGGGATATACGCACCTGGTAATACGAGCTGATACTTTAAGCTGACCCGCTTGACGCCGTCCGGGTCGGTCACCTTGGCCGTAATGATAATCGGTGTTCCTGCTGCCGGCTGCTTCGGATCATGGCCGACCTGCCGAATCTGCGGCGGTGCATTCAGGGCGTACACACTGTTCTGCAAACCCGGTGTAGGCGTTCCGTAGGCATACTCCGGCCGGGCATTATGATATCCCGAACTTCGCCAGCTTCCGGCCAGGTTATTGTCCAGATAAGGATTGATTAATTCCATCGACGCCCCTTCGCCGTTGGCGGCGACCGGCCACGGAAATTCACCCTTGTACTCCACCTCGTCGATCTTGCTGCCTGCGGCGTCGCGCAGGACAATGCGTTCGCCTTCGTTGCTCAGCTTGCCCTCGAACGGTCCGTACGCCGTCCGGTTATACTTTGCCGCAAAGGCCGCCGGCGACTGACAAACAACCACATAATCCCCCGGCGCCATGACAGGCACGCCCTGGAATGTATAACTGACCGCATCTTCCAGTCTCCAGCCGTTGAGGTCGATAGGCTGTGCACCGGCGTTAAACAGCTCGATAAACTCCACCGGTTCTTTGTTGTTGTCGGTGTGATAGTGAATCTCGTTAATCACCACCATCGGGTCTCGCGAATCCTGCCAGTTGGCCGAGAACACCGCTAAATCGGCAATATCAACGAATTTGCTTTGATTTAAATCGGGACAATCATAGGCGCTGCAATTTACACTGGAAAGCCAGGCATCGCTGAACAGCAGCATGTCATTCAAATCGACGATGCAGTTGCCGTCCAGATCGCCCGGAATGCAGGCAATCGGTTTTTCCAGCGTGGAAAACGACCATACATCGCCCGTGATGACTTCAGATGGAAATATCTCATCCACCCGCCAGTAATAAACGGTTTTAAAGTCGAGATTTTCCAGTTCATACGATGTCTGGGCATAGTTATGTTCAACCACCGCAAGCGTCGCCGGAGAGCTGCCCAGCAGAATGCGGTGACCGATGGCCCCCTGGCCCGATTCCCATTGCAGTGTCACCCGTCCAACCGAAACACCCGCCGCTCCATTCGCCGGCTGCGGGGCGTGAGCTTTGAGATTGGCGGTTTTAAAACTCCAAATCGGCCCCTTGAAGGTATAGCCGGTATTGGTGACTTCCTCAATACACCAGTAATACGTCTGGTCCATCACCAGATCGCTTGCAGGCGTGAAGGTCTCATTGCCCGGTGTTCTCGTTCCCTGGTAAACCTCCGCCGATGCCGTGGTGGCTTTCAGGACTGCGGTCGAATTTGTCCCCAGATAAACGCGATGCCCGACAATACTCGCATTCGAATCCGACTGCCACGCCAGTGTCGGCCTCATGCTGCCGATGGCGGCAAGGTGCAAAGGATTCGGGTTGGATGGCAGGGCAAAGCTGGTGATCGGATTGTCCGGCCCCGCCTGATAGCTGGCCTGTATCATCGCATCACTGAACGGGATGGCATAAATCCGGAATTCATTGTAGCTGCCGTGAAAGGCCGGATCGGGCCATTGCGACCGTCCCAGCCAGTTGTTTACGTCCGGCAACTGCGACAGTAAAAACAGAGTTGGCCCCTCTGAAATCCGTTGTCCATTCAAATACATTCGCACCAGCCCGGTCGTATCATTCCAGACCAGCGCCACATGAACCTCCTGGTCCACAGGCAGCATCGTTCCATCGATGACATACTCCACCGGCCCGCCCATCGAAATATCGCTGCGATGTCCGAATCGATAGGTCCCCGACCCCGACCGCGGCGTCATGAACATATAGGCGGAATTGCTCGAATCCACCGACTGATTTTCCCCCGCGCCGCTGGTGCCAAAATCGAAAATTCGCTGCCAGCTCGACCAGGTTGGCCCATGCCAGGTCACCCAGGCCTCAAAGGTCGCGGCCGTACCCAGAGAGGAAATCGTCCCGTTGGGCAAATCCACGTAATTAATTGCGTTGCTGTTGGAATTGGGCAGGCTCGAATTGCCCATCTCCAGCACGCCGCCGGTAAAAGTCGCGGTTGCACTGCTGTTAATCAGGGTCCCATGGGCCGATCCCACCGAATCATTGACATTGCCTGAAAAGCTGTACCGATGGACCAGTTGGGCCTTAGCCCCCAGGCTCAGGACTAAAAGGCAAGCAGTGAACAATACGTTTATCCGCATAACACATCCCCGTTTGAAATAGGTGTTCATGATTATTTGCTATTAATACACGCTGATTTTGCCGCAGATTGAAATACAAACCGGCTTTTTTCAAGAATTAGCGATACATAATGTATCTATCGGGCAAATCCCCAACTGTCTGAATCCGAAAAAAAACGGTTTTAAGCTGTTTATAAAACGTCCTAAGATATTTAATTAAAATCAGTTATGGAGTATCTGGTAAAACCGGCTATAACCCCGCCCCAATACCCTGAACTCACGATAGCATACTACAGTATAGTACACCCGATGACCTCCTGTTTTTAACATGTTTTCCCAAAAATGTATCATCCGCCAGAAATATATGAGGTTATAACAGGTAGGGAAATGCCGCATTTTGTGCAATTGATATGTGTAGAAAAAAGGTCATTATGTGCCACAAATTTAATTTAGCCCCTGGTCGGGAAGTAAGCCGATGGGCAATTCGCACAAGGACCTATAAAAACCTTAAAAATATTAAAAAATGTGTTGAATTAGGCGGGATATTGCCGATAGAATGGTTCAAAGTCTTTTTTGGAGAAAAAAGACCTCTGGAGGATGGGATGAGAAGAGTCATAAACGAACTATTTATGACAATGAAGATAACGCTCGAAGTCAGGTGGGCAGCGAGTGAGGGGAAAATTGCCGCTCTATACCGGTATTTATCGGGGTTGTGGGCTTATTATGTGAACTGCGACAGTCGGGTCGTGGGGCACAAGGTCACCTTTGGAATATCATCAAACCACGCATTTACTGCAGTGCCTAATAGACTGCAAATGATATCCTGTTATCGTTTCAGCAGGTATTATTTTGTAAGTCAGCGGATCATGCGGTTGAACTCGCTGTATGCGGCCGTGCCCGAACAAAATCTTTCGGGCAGGATGAATAGAAATTACTCTGGTCAGGCAGAGAATTTGCATCGATAGCCGCCGCTGATGCCCGGTGACAGTCCGGACCCGGGGCGGCGGGGCAAGGCTTTTTGGCTTGCGATGTGCAAAGCAATCAATGAATCGTCAGGATGATTGCTGGCAGAGGTCGAACTGCGTCCGTCATGCAAGACGGAATACACCCATGGATATTGCGGGACAGGTATTGGTCGATTATTTCGCAGATACAATAAGCACGAGTATGGCGTTATTCTGCCGGGTCGTGCGCTGGCGGAATAATCAAACAAAAACAACAGGATTCTGCAGAATAAATCAGGGATTATGCTTAACAGGGTTGTTTTGCCGTTTGGATGCGGCGGCAAGACACGGAATGAAGTCTGCATCAGTCTGAAAACGTGTTAGATAAAGAGGGTTAGTTTGATGGTTAAGCAATTTGTTTTGGTGGGCGTGGTGAGTGGTTTTGTTTTAATGTCATCGTTGGCAGTGGCGGCTACCTATGGAGGAGGGAGCGGAACAGCCAGTGATCCCTATCAAATCTGGACTGCCGGTCAGATGAATAGTATCGGGGCCAATGTCGGTGATTGGAGCCGGCATTTCAGGCTGATGGCGGATATTGATATGGCGGCCTATACCGGTACACAATATCGTATTATTGGAAATGCCGGGACGCCGTTTACGGGCACCTTTGACGGAAACAGCCGCACCATCAGCAATCTGACTTACAAGACCAGCGGCTATGTGGATTATGTCGGCGTATTCGGGCATGTCTCCGGCGGGTCGATTCTGAATCTGGTCGTCACGAATGCGCAGTTATCCTCCGAGGGGCAGTATGTCGGCGGGATTGTCGGATTGAATGCCGGGACCCTGTCGGGCTGTATGGTAAGCGGTTCGATCTGCGGGTATTATTACGTCGGCGGCGTCGTGGGGCAGAATCCGGGGGTGATTCATGATTGTGAAGCGACGGCATCTGCGGTGGGGACCGATTATATTGGCGGGCTTACAGGCTATAACAAAAACGGTACAATTACGGACAGCTTTGCGATGGGTAATGTGACCGGCATACGATGCGTCGGGGGGCTGGCTGGCGGGGCGTATTACGGTACAATCAAATCCAGTTTTGCGTCAGGTGTTGTTGTTGGATATCGTAACGTCGGCGGGCTGGTGGGGTATAATCTCAATGGTTCGATTTCGAACTGTTATGCGGTTGGAGCGACCAAAGGGACGGCTGATTCCTTCACACGAGTCGGCGGTCTGGTCGGGGCCAACGACGGGACGGTGGCGATGTGTTTTTCCGCAGGAACCGTCACCGGTGCGGCGCAGGCCGGCGGCCTGATCGGTGCCAATCTGTATGGAGCCGTCAGTGCCAGCTTCTGGGATACGCAGACCACTGGGCGGAGTGTGGGTATCGGCGGCGGTACGCTGACGGGTGCGACAGGGCTGACCACGGCGGCGATGAAGACGGTCTCCCCGTTTGTATCGGCCGGGTGGGATTTTACGACTTCGGACGGCGATGCGGCGGATTGGCAGGTTCCCAACAAGGCTTATCCGCGGCTGATTTGGGAGTCTTACGGCGGCGGTCGGGGGACAGTCGAGGATCCTTATCAAATCTGGACAGCCGTGCAGATGAACGGTGTTGGAGAGAATACCGCCAACTGGAACAAGCATTTCAGGCTGATGGCGAATATTGATATGTCGGCTTATGCCGGGACACAATATCGAATCATCGGCACAGCCGCGGTGCCCTTTACCGGCAGCTTCGACGGCAATGGTTATGTCATCAGCAACCTGACGTATGAAACGACGGACGCCGTCGATAACGTGGGATTGTTCGGATATATTAAAAACGGTTCTGTCAAAAAGCTTGCCCTGAATTCGGTACGGATTTCCTCCGGCGGTCAATTTGTCGGCGGTCTGGCGGGGCAGAATGCCGGCACGCTCGATGATTGCCAGGTCACCGGCTCGGTCAGCGGCTACTATTATGTCGGCGGAATTGCCGGACAGAACTCTGGGCAGTTGACGCGCGGCGAAGCGGATGTTTCGGTCAGCGGAACAGATTATATCGGCGGTCTGACCGGGTATAACAAATCCGGCGCGATTTCGACTTGTTTTGCGGTTGGTGCAGTGACCGGAGCACGATGCGTCGGGGGTCTGGCCGGCGGCGTGTTTGAAGGTTCAATTAGGTCCAGCTATGCAGCGGGTGCGGTGAATGGGTATCGCAATGTCGGCGGCCTGGTGGGATATAATCTATATGGTATGATTTCGATTTGTTATGCCGGCGGCCCAACCCAGGGGACGGCGGATACCTATACCCGGGTCGGCGGATTGATCGGCGGCAATGATGGAACGATAGCGGGCTGTTATGCCAGAGGACTGGTGGCCGGGGCCGCCCAGGCCGGAGGATTAGTCGGGGCCAATGATTCCGGTTCAATATCGGCGAGTTTCTGGGATGTTGTGACCAGCAGGCAGAGCAGCGGCACCGGCGACGGCTCCAAGGGCAATGTAACTGGTTTGACCACCGCGGAGATGATGAAGATTGCACACTATGTCGCAGCGGGCTGGGATTTCACCGATACCGATGGGGATGCGGCGGACTGGCGGATGGTGAGCAATGATTACCCTCGCCTGTTCTGGCAGCCCTATAATGAAGACAACAGCGGCTACGGCGGGGGCAGCGGCACAGCGCAGGATCCGTATCGGATATACACGGCCGAACAGATGAATGCCATCGGGGCCAATTCTGCCGACTGGAACAAGCATTTCAAACTGATGGCGGATATTGATATGTCGATTTATACCGGCACGCAGTATCGCATCATCGGCAATGCCGTAAATGAATTCACCGGCAGCTTTGACGGCAGCGGCCATACAATTTATAATCTGTCCTTTACAACGACAGCCGCAGTCGATTACGTCGGCGTGTTCGGTTATGTCCGGAATGCTTCGATTTGGAATCTGGGTCTGAAAAATATCACGTTGTCCAGCGGCGGCCAGTATGTCGGCGGGCTTGCGGGATACAGTTGGGGCGGCTCGATGACGGCCTGTTATGTGACCGGTTCGGTTCGCGGTGTTACCTGGGTTGGCGGTCTGGTGGGGTATAATAAAGCCGGAACGCTGACGGCCTGCTATGGCACCGATGCTGTCAGCGGAACCACGTATGTCGGCGGTTTGATAGGAGGCAACGAGGGGACGTTGAAGGATTGTTATGCCGTCGGTGTGGTCGGCGGGACCAGCCGGGTTGGCGGACTGGCGGGAACGAATCTGGTCGGTGTGTTTGCCGGCTGCTTCTGGAATACGCAGACCAGCGGTCGCAGCAATGCGGTGGGCGAAGGGACTGCAGCGGGTATCAAGGGCGTCAGCAATGAGGCAATGATGACCCTGTCCACCTTTACATCGGTCAAGTGGGATTTTATCAACACCTGGGGTATCGGTAACGGCCAGACGTATCCGTATCTCAAGCCGTTGACGGGCCTTAATCCTGCGGACATTGATTACAATGGTGTCGTGGATATGGAGGATTTGGCAATTGTGCAGGCCAACTGGCTCAAACAGCAGGAAGCAATCAAGGCCGCTGAATAATACGGTAAAAAAATCAAATCAAGGATTACTCTCCGCAGGCCGGTGCAGAACGGGTCTGCGGAGATTTTTTATCTATAGTGGCAATAGAAGCGGTTCTTTTCAGGGCCATAGAGTATGGTATAGGAACTGAAGGCCAGCAGATGTTGATTGGCTTTGGAGAATTGTAAAGGGCTGCCAAAAAAGCAAGGATCAAAAGCAATACGAATGTAATTGCTTTCACCAGATGCTGTTATTCATAAAAGCCCTTTCTGTTATTGTGTATATCTACAAATTACCTCTACAAATAAGCCTAAATGCTAAAAAAAAGTCAAGATTTTTGATAATTTTTAAAAAAAGGATTGACTTTGCGAACAAGTAGGACTATTTTAGTCATATATTAATAATGCGGTGAGAATAACAATGGATTTAATACGGCGAAATACAGATTATGCATTGAGACTGGCGGCAAACCTGGCTATGGAGTATAATAGTCAGTCAGCATTATCGGCCACCGTTCTTTCAAAGAAGAATAATGTACCCTATCCACTTACATGTAAATTGCTCCAAAAGTTTCAACAGGCCGGGATTGTCAAAAGCACCATGGGTTCCAAGGGCGGTTTTCAATTGGCCCGCGACCCGAAAGAAATCAGCTTTCAGGCCTTGATTGAAACGATTCAGGGGCCAATTAGTGTTAATCGATGCCTGCTTGGGCCGTATTCGTGCCCGATGATGGGACACTGCCCCCTGCATCCGAAACTGGTCGGCCTGCAAAAAGAAATTGAACATCATCTGGCGACCACAACCCTGGCGGATGTGGCCGGGGCCAAAGCCGGTCAAATGCAATCTATGGGAGAACAGAACCATGAGTAAAGAACGCAATTCCGTACTGGACAGTGTGCTGGGACAGGCCAAACCGCTTGCCGGACTGATTGAGTATGCTGCGGATTCGGTGGTCAGTAAGACCCTGCTGGATAAACCCGTTGGGACGATTACGCTGTTTGCCTTTGACCAGGGGCAATCGCTCAGCGAACACACAGCGCCGTATCATGCGACGGTGCAGGTCGTTGACGGCAAGGGTATGTTTACCATCGGCGGCAAAGAGAATGAAGTCAAGGCGGGCGAAGTATTGATTATGCCGGCCAATGTGCCGCACGCGGTGTATGCATCGGAACGGTTTAAAATGCTACTGATTATGATTCGGGCTTAATATACGCTAACCAATTTGAAAAATATAAAAGACCTTTATCGAAAGGAAAACACACATGTTTTGTTATCAATGTGAACAGACGGCCATGGGCAAGGGATGCACGAAAATGGGTGTTTGCGGCAAAGACCCGGAAACGGCGGAATTGCAGGACTTGCTGGTTTATGCATCCAAAGGGATTGCGTTTTATGCTCATCGGCTGCGGGCGATGGGGGTTGCGGATAAACAGGCGGACCTGTTTGTGGTTGAGGCGCTGTTCAGCACAGTGACCAATGTGAACTTCGACCCCGTCCGTCTGGAGGCACTGATCGGCAAGGCCGGACAGGTGAAAGATCGCCTGCAGGCCGAATACGCCAAGAAGGGCGGCTCAGATAAGCCGACCGATGCGGCCCAGTGGAAGGCACCCAAAACACGGGCGGAGATGCAGGCTCAGGCCCAGGCACTCAGTATCGCCAAAAAACTTGATACGCTGGGGGCGGATGTGGCAGGGTTGCAGGAATTGATTACCTATGGACTCAAGGGCACTGCGGCGTATGCCGACCATGCAAAGGTTCTGGGTAAAGAAGACGACGGCGTGTATGCGTTCTTTCATGAGTCGCTGGATTTCCTGACCGGTCCCAGGGCGACCGACGTCAATGAACTGGTCGGGATGGCGATGAAGGTTGGCCAGGTCAATCTCAAGGTGATGGAACTGCTGGATGCCGCCAATACCGGAACCTACGGGCACCCCGAGCCGACGACGGTACGGGTGACTCCGGTCAAGGGCAAGGCGATTCTGGTATCCGGGCACGACCTGAAGGATCTGGAACTGCTGCTCAAGCAGACCGAAGGCCGCGGCATCAATGTCTATACCCATGGCGAGATGCTGCCGTGCTGTGCCTATCCGGGATTGAAGAAGTACAAGCACTTAGTCGGCAACTACGGCGGTGCCTGGCAGGACCAGCACAAGGAATTTGATGCGTTCCCCGGTGCGATTCTGATGACGACCAACTGTATCCAGCGGCCCAAAGACAGCTACAAAGCCCGCATTTTCACGACCGGGCTGGTGGCGTGGCCGGGCGTGACGCATGTCGGCGACAAGAATTTCGAGCCGGTTATCAAGGCGGCTCTGGCGGAAAAAGGCTTTGTCGCCGATGAGCCGGAAAAGACCATCACCATCGGCTTTGGGCATAACACCGTGATGAGTGTGGCCGGGGCGGTGATTGACGCGGTCAAGGCCGGCAAAATCAGGCATTTCTTCCTGATTGGCGGCTGCGACGGGGCCAAGCCGGGACGAAATTACTATACCGACTTTGCACAGGCGGTGCCGGATGACTGTGTGATTCTGACACTGGCCTGCGGCAAGTATCGCTTCAACAAGCTGCCGTTCGGCGATATTGGCGGGATTCCGCGTCTGCTGGATATCGGTCAGTGCAATGATGCATACTCGGCGATTCAGATTGCCATGGCCCTGGCCAAGGCGTTCAACTGCGGCGTCAATGACCTGCCGCTGTCGCTGGTGCTGAGCTGGTATGAACAGAAGGCCGTGTGTATTCTGCTGACGCTGCTGTACCTGGGCATCCAGAATATCAAGGTTGGGCCGTCGCTGCCGGCATTCATCGGGCCTAATGTGCTCAACGTCCTGGTTGAGAAATTCAATATTGCCCCGACGACCACAGCCGAACAGGATCTCAAGGGAATTCTGAACAAAGCGGGATAATTTCAATGTAAAATGAACCGGAGTCGGGAACCGGATTCTGCGATTTCCGACTCCGGATTATTGATATGGATTAATGAGTGAATCATGGCAATACGAAACATAGTTAAAATCGATGAAAATAAATGCAACGGCTGCGGGCTGTGCGTCAATGCCTGTGCCGAAGGTGCCATCCAGATGGTCAACGGCAAGGCAAAACTCGTCAGCGATGTCTATTGCGACGGACTCGGGGCGTGCCTGGGGCATTGTCCGCAGGATGCGATTGCCATCGAACAGCGTGATGCGGCCGAATTTGATGAAAAGGCGACCCATGCGTATCTGGAACAGATGAAAACTAAAGCCAAACCCGCCGCGCCGTCGGCCCCCAAAGCTGCCAAGGGTGAATTTGTCTGTCCTGGAATGCGGATGCATAGCTTTGAAAAGAAGGTATCCGAGACGAAGCCTGCGGCTGGGACACCTTCGGCTCCCGCCGAGTCGCAGCTTGCCCAGTGGCCGGTGCAGTTGAAGCTGGTTTCGCCGATGGCGCCGTATTTTATGGAGTCCGATTTGCTGCTGGCGGCCGACTGTGTACCATTTGCGATGGGCGATTTTCACCAGACGCTGCTCAAAGACCATAGTATTGCCATCCTGTGTCCGAAGCTGGACGATTGTGGAATGTATGTGGACAAGCTGGCCCAGCTTATCAGCCATAACAACCTCCGCAGTCTGACAGTAGTGCACATGGAAGTGCCGTGTTGTTCAGGAGTCGGGCGGATTGCTCAGGCGGCGATTGCCCTGGCGGGGGTTCCTATGGAGTACGAAGATATTACGATTAGCCTGCAGGGCGAGATTCTCCGGCGGGAAAAAATCCAATGCGGATAAGATTTTTTTGAGATTTGAACAAGTTTACTCTGAAGATGTAAGTATCTGTTAAACAAAGATATATAACAGTATCCAATCAAGGCGGTTCTGCAAGGCAGGACCGCCTTTTTGCGTTTGTCGAAATATTTTATTAATGCTTATATAACGTATTTTCTGAAAATGATGTAAAGAAATCCCGACTTACTGTGTCATAAATATAAGGAGCCTGTATATTCAAAAACGGATAATAACCAATAATAACAAGGTGGATTATGCAAAACAGAATGATTTACGTTTGGATACTGGGTGTTTTGATGCTGGCCGGGTGGGGCGGGGCGGAGGAGGCGACTTATACCAACCCGGTGATTTCAGAAATGGGCCTGGCCGACCCGACAGTGCTGCTGTATGAAGGCGTGTACTATATGTATCCAACGGGCAACAACGTCAGCTATCATGTGTATACCTCGACCGACCTGGTGCACTGGACCAAAGGCCCCGAAGTCTTTCGTCCCGGTGGGAAAAATGTTTGGGCGCCCGATGTGTTTTATAACAAGGCCGACAAGAAATTTTATATGTATTATACCGCGGCGTTTCGCGTCGGTGTGGCTGTGGCGGACAAGCCCGACGGCAAATTTGAAGATCACGGCATCATCGTGCCCGGCGTGATCGACGGCCACATGTTCCAGGATGACGATGGCCAGTATTACCTGTATTGCACCGATGTTGGCCATCTCTTCGTGCAGCCGATGGAGAGTCCGCTCAAGCCCAAAGGCGAAAAGAAGCTCCTGATGGTTCCCAGCCAGCCCTGGGAATGGCGTTCCGGCAGGGTCAATGAAGGCCCATGGATGATTAAGCACAAAAAGACCTATTATTTGCTGTATTCCGGCAGCGGGGCGGATTCACGGTTTTACGGCGTTGGTTATGCCACTGCGGATAATCCGATGGGACCGTTTACCAAATATAGCGGTAATCCCATCGTCGACGGCAGCGAAGGTGTCTATGGCCCGGGGCATGGGACCGTAACCAAAGATGCCCAGGGCAATCTCTGGCATGTGTATCATCAGAAAAAAGGCCCCGATATTGCGTGGGACCGGTTTATCTGTATTGACCCGATGTGGTTTGACCCCAATGATGTGCTGCATGGTCAGGCGACACGAGGTACTCCACAGCCCGCACCGAAATGTGTGACAGATAAGGACGAGAAAAAATAAAGAAATAACAATTGAAAAAAACAATTTGTCATTCCCGCGAAGGCGGGAATCCATTTTCAATTGTGCTAAAGCTATTTCAATAGCACCCCTGGCGCTGCAGCAATAAAGGATTACTGCTGTACCGCCTGGGTTTTCATTGTTGCAAGGGCCTTGGCCAGATTCTGTTCAAGTCCTTCTCCCCAGCCGCCTTCGATGGAGACCCCGCCGGCATAATTGATTTGCCGGAGGGCTTTGAAGTACGGCGTGAAATCATCCCCGGCAATTCCCGGCGCCGTGCGTTTTTCCTTCTCCGCAATATGACAATGCTGCAGCATGGCCCCGGCTGCGACCAGTGCTTCAGGTCCTTCCTTTTCCTGTGCCATGTGATAAAAATCTGCCAGCACCTTGATATTGGGGTGGTTCACATCTTTGGCAATAGCCGTTCCTTCGGCCACCGTATTGACAAAATTGCATTCCCCCGATCGCAGCGGCTCTATGACGACAATGACATCATACTTGGCCGCAATGGGGCCGAGCCGTTTGAGCAAGTCCACAAATTGTCCGCGGGCCTGCTGACGGTCAAACCCGTCGGGAATCTGGCGGGCCTTGCCGCTGCCGAAGACAATCCGCTTGACACCGGCTTCTTTGGCCCGCCGGAAAACAGTCTCGGAATACTCCACAATCGCATCGTGTTTGGTCTCCGGCCCGGTGACTCGCATCTCAGCCGGAATAAATCCATTGCAGGCATAAATCGGAATGCCCGCGGCCCTGACCTGGGCGACTTTCTGGGCGAACTGCTCATCGGAGACCTTGGGAGCCAGCAGCGACTGAACCCCCTCTTCAATGTAATCATAGCCGTTCTCCTTGAGCAGGGCACCATTACCTGAGCCTGTGCAGATGCCGAAGCGAATGCCCGTCTCGACGGCGGCTGCGGCGGGTTTGCTGTCCTGCGGTTGACCCGTCTTGGCCATGCTCAGGGCGGTGGTGGTCGTGTAATACTTGGCAATCATATTGGGTGTTTCCCAGTCGGGCAGCTTGCCTTCATTCAGGTATTTCAGATATTTTTCCGTGACCTGAGCAAAATGGGCTTCGTGGCCCACGCGGTACGATTCGGGGATGGCGATTTTGAAGCGATTATTTTCACGCATTGCCATAATGCCCGGATATTTCGGCTGCAGTTTGATGATGGCATTGAACAGGGCGCTGTGAAGCTGTTCAGGTGTGACGCCGTCGGTCGGTTCGACGTACAGTTCAGGTTTGTATTTCTGCTCGGCCCCCTGCAGGATAATGACGTTGGCTTTGGTGCCTTTCATAATCGAATAATGCGTATCGCCGCCGCCGGCCGGCGCCTCAAACGCCCAGGTCACTGCGACCTTGGTGTGAATGCCGCGCAGTGTATAATTAATCTGGCCATTGGCATAACATTGCAGTTGCCCCGCCGCATTCAGTTGCGGCTTCAGGTAATCCGGGAAATCTCCCAGCCGGGTTACGCCGGTAAACTGCTCTTTGCTGATAAGCGTCGGCCATCGCCATGCCGAGACAATGTTAATATCTTTGGTATAATCAATCACCTGTTCCGGAAACGCCTCCCACATCGACAAGTCCACCAGATGCGTCGTGACGTCCACAATGCCTTCACCCTGCTGGGTTGTATCAAAAAACCACGGCGGGCGTTTCAGCGGGCTGCCCGAGACAATCTTGGAGAAATGATGCACGCTTTCCTTGACAATCGAAGGATCCTGCTCGGTGCCGGGCTTGAGCTGACCGAAAACCTCCGGCGTATGGGCCAGTTCCTTTTGCAGGATTGTGGTGATCTCGTACCGCTCGGTCATGATATCGTATAGCAGTACATTATTGGCTTTGGCCGATTCGAACGCCTTTTTCAGCAGTTCAAAGCCTTTGCCGTCAATGCACATCGGCTTATCGGCCAGCACATTCAATTTGGCATCCACGCAGTTTTTGATGTATTCGGTCTTGAGCTTGTTGTTGCCCGCCAGTACAACCACATTGCCTTTCTTTTCTTCCAGCAGTCTGGCCTGATAATCCGCGCCGGTATAAACATGCTGTTTCCATGCGGTAGGGGACTCGGCCCGGCTGTTATAGCCGTCAATGCGTTTGAGGTGCTCGTTCAGGTCGTCGCCGGCCGGGGCATACACATACACATTCGGATTGACCTGCGGGTACATCGACTTCTGCACCAGCGCTGCATGAAAATGTCCCGGGTCCATCGTCGTCAGGGTCACCGAATACGAGGTTCCGTTTGCCGACGCCTTTTGACATGAACTGCAAATCATAGCCACACATCCTGTCAGAACAACAAAAGCCGCTTTCTTCATCTGGTTTCTCCACAGTAATTGACTCGAATTGTTTTCTTATCGCCAGAGATTATATCGATTGTGAACTATTCCTGCAATGTCCGGATGACGCCGCGCAGATACCCGACCGACTCGGCCAGCCCGACCTGCGGTGCATCCTGATCCTTTTCGTATTCAAATGCCGCCAGCTTGTCATAACCGATTTTGTCCAGTGCCCGAACCACCGCGGGAATATCAATGACTCCGCGGCCCATTTCGACGGTGCCGCCCTTGGCCTCTGCGGCGTTGACATCCTTGAAATGGAAATCCAGCAGCCGGTCGGCGACTTTCGCGATTTCCTCGGCCGGATTGATGCCCGAACGCATCGTATGCCCAAGGTCAATGCACAGCCCCAGCCGCTTGTCGCGATTTTTGATCAATTCATACGCACCCGCCGCCGTAGGATACAGTTTATCCCCGGGACCATGATTATGAATAGCCACAATCAGGTCGTACTCTTTGCAGCAGGATTCAGTCAAATCCAGCAATTCATGATTGGGCACACCGACAATGACACGAATGCCGACGGTCTTGGCAAATTCAAACGCCCGTTTCACTTCGTCGGCGGTCTTCATATAAATCACTCCGCACGCATAAAAATCCAGTCCCGCATCCCGCACCTTCTGAGCCAGCGCCTTCTGTTCCTCAACAGGCTTATTCATCTGCAGATGAAAATCCTGCTTGATGGAGATGCACTCCAGCTTGAGCTGTTTTGCGATGGCGATGGTCTGGTCCAGGTCCAGCTTGCGTGTGGTATAGGAAGCCAGGCCAATTTTATAGGCAGGCTTGCGGATTTTTGCTGCACGGGATGCGTCTGGGTTTGCCTGGGCAAAGGTCTGACCGCTTGCTGCCGCGATGGTTCCCAGTCCCGCCAGCTTCAATATGTCGCGCCGGGATGTGAATGTTTGCATTAGATATCCTCCAAAATCAGGTTTTTCTTTTAGGACGCCGTTCATCAAAAGAAAGTTATCCATGTTTGTCAAGGAAATTTCACACGTCTTGGGAAAATTCAGTGTTTTTCCTTGACAAATCCCGCCTGCGGGCCACAATAATTCCTAATTCAGATGCCGGAACGGCCCGTGAACCGTCCTGAGCAAGCTATTCTTTACTTGTTATTAAATAAGGAGTTAGCAATGAGTCAATCGGATCATTCGTTGTCCCGCCGACAATTTCTTGCCGATAGCTGCAAAGTCTCCGCCGGCGTTCTGGCAGCCGGAGCGTTAGCCTCCTGTGCCGCCCCCAAAAAGACCGGAGCCATCCCCACCCTCAAGCCCCTCGGAGCCAATGACCGAATCAATATCGCCGTCATCGGTGCCCGCAGCCGCGGCTGGGCCATCACCGGCGACTGCATGGACCTTCCGGGCATCCATCTCAAGGCTATCTGCGATGCCGACGGCAACGTCCTCGATAAACGGGCCGCCGAAATCGAAAAGAAAAAAGGCTATAAGCCCGATACCTATAAGGACATGCGCAAAATGTTCGAAGATCCGCAGATTGATGCGGTGCTGATTGGCACCCCCAATCACTGGCACGCCCTGGCAACCATCTGGGCCTGTCAGGCCGGCAAGCATGTCTATGTCGAAAAGCCCGCCTGCCATAACGTCTTCGAAGGCCGCAAGATGGTCGAAGCCGCCCGCAAATACAACCGGCTTGTCCAGGTCGGCTTCCAGAACCGCTCGATGCGCAGCGTCCGCAAGGCGATGGCTTTCCTCCACGAAGGCGGCATCGGCGATATCTACATGGCTCGCGGCCTGTGCTACAAGGCCCGCGACCCCATTGGCACCTGCAAAGACGGCATCGGCACCGGTCCCGACTATACCTATTATGCTTTCAACAGCAAAGGCGAGAACTATACCGCCGAATACATGGCCCACGTCGATTACGACAAATGGACCGGCCCGGCGCCGCTTCTGCCGTTCAATTACAATCGCTTCCATTACAACTGGCACTGGAACTACCTCTACGGCGGCGGCGACATTGCCAACCAGGGCCCGCACCAGTTCGACGTGGCCCGCTGGGGACTTAACAAACAGGAACACCCCACGCGCATCAGCTCTTTTGGTACCCTGGTGCCCATCAAGAGCGACCAGAACACCCCGCACACCCAGACGGCCAGCTTCGAATACGCCGACAAGGTCATGCTGGTCTTCGAGGTCCGCGGCCTGTATGTCAATGAGGAAATGGGTGTCGGCGTCGGTAATTTCTTCTACGGCTCCAAGGGCTGGATGTGGATTAACGGCACCAAATGGGCGACTTTCTTCGGCCGCAAAAACGAACCCGGCCCGACTTCTGATGCACAGGAAGAAGATACCGCAGCCGACCCGATGAATGTCGCAGGTGCCGGCGGCGGCGGACACATGGGCAACTTCGTCGCGGCCCTGCGTTCCGGCAAGGTCTCCGACCTGACCGCCGACATCGAACAGGGCTATATGTCCAGCGTCCTCCCGGCCCTGGCCAATATCTCCTATCGCGTCGGACGGACCATCAACTTTGACGGCAAAAAAGAACGCATCATTGACGATTCCGAGGCCGATAAACTGCTGACACGCAGGTATCGCAAGCCTTACGTCGTCCCGAATGTGGTCTAAGTGAATAGCTCGGGCCGGCCGTGTGATCCCGCCCGACCGGCCTTTTTCCGTAATAAAGGCTGCTTACATTGACAACGTGTTATACCCGCGCGGGCGGGTATCCAGCAGTGACTTGCAAGTTTTTATTTTTGTATTTCGTATTTTGAATTTGTTTAGAATTTCGTTTTTAGAATTTAGAATTATTTCACATAGAGGTTATTATGAAAACAATGTTAGGTATCCTGGTCGGTTTAATGTGTCTGGTCATCACCTCGTGCAATTCCGGCGCCGCCGATGACAAAAAATGGACTATTCTGTTTGACGGCAAGGATGTCTCCTCATGGCGCGGCCACAACAGCGATAAATTCCCCGCCAAAGGATGGTATGTGCAGGATGGCCTGCTTATTTTTGACCCCGCCAAAGGCTCCGGCGGCGACATCGTGACCGTCAATGAATACAGCGACTTCGAATTGCAGCTCGAAATCCGCCTGTCCAAAGGCGCCAACACCGGCATCAAATATTTCGTCGTCGAAAGCCTCTCCAAGGGCAGTGCCGGCCTGGGCCTCGAATACCAGCTCCTTGATGATGCCAACCACCCCGACGCCAAAGCCGGCAAAAACGGCAACCGCACCTTCGCGGCGCTGTATGACCTGATCGCCCCCGCCCCCGACAAAGTCGTCAAGCCCATCGGCGAATGGAATACCGTCCGCATCGTCTCCAAAGGCAAAACCGTCCAGCACTGGCTCAACGGCAAGAAAGTCGTTGAATACACCCGCGACGACCCCGCCTTCCGCGACATCGTCGCCCAGAGCAAATACAAGGATATCCCCAATTTCGGCCTGGCCGACAAGGGCCGCATCCTCCTGCAGGACCACGGCAACCTTGTCTATTTCCGCAACATCAAAATCCGCACACTCTAACAGGCGTGCATGATCCCGTATCGACCGTAGGGGCGGACCTGTGTGTCCGCCCTTTTTGCTCAATCCGAATCAATTCACCACGAAGCCCTTGAAGAACAGGAAGAATATTAAAATGATCATATCTCCTTCAAGCCCTTCCTGCTCTTCATGGTGAAAATACCTCTTTGCCAACAAAGCTTGTTACTCCGCTGTGTGTGGTATTTCAAACATTGAGGCAAGTCGTTATAACTCCAATCTGGCCTGAAAGAGCAGTGTAATCAATCCCACAGATATTGGTCATTATGTTCAACATGGTATTTTTCCAGAAACGCCAGGAATTCCTTCTTAAACGTAACGTGGCGATGATGTTCTTTTTGTTCGGCAAGATATCGCATTACCGTGTTCCGCTGTGAGTTGCTGACCGAAAATGCTCCGTAGCCATTCTGCCAGGCGAATTTCTGGTAATCTTCATGTTTGGTTTTTATCCAGCGGCTGCTGTTGCGTTTGATTTCTTCAATATATTTTGATAGTGCCGGCGTCCGCGGCAGGGAAGACAGCAGGTGGATATGGTTGCAAGTTCCGTTGATTAAATGCGGGATGCCGCCGACCCGCTTGATGGTATCGCCCATGTAGGCATACAGTTGGGGCTCGATAGTCGGCTGGAGAGAGGGGCAGCGCTCTGGGGTTCTGGTCATCAAATCACCAACGCCCTGAAAGGGCAGTATAATATAGTCCATCATTTCCCCATATCTTCTTTGCCGAGAATATAGTTGCCGTTTTTGTCCTGCATGTTTATTCACCACCGCAGATGCGGGAAATATCGCTTGGAAATCGAATTGGCTATGATTATTCCAGTCAGAATCCACAGGACATTGAATAGGAAAGAAATTGTATACGCTATATCAGAAAAATATCTGCGTGGATGGATTTAGAGATTCCGATTAATCCCAGAAGAAGCTTCTTCTTGAAATTTTAAAAAAAGAAAAGGCAGGTTTTGCGGCCTGCCCTTTAATCTACGAACCCCGAACTACAAACTCTGAACTTTACTGTTGATCTCATCCTTCAACTGCTTGACCAGATTCGCCGTATGTTCCACCACCCCGGCCAGGTCGATAAGCTGTTTATCTTTTTCTCGCCGGAGTTTCAGTTCCACCTTGCCCTCGGCCAGCGTCTTGGGCCCGATGGTCACCCGCACGGGAATGCCCAGCAGGTCGGCGTCCTTGAACTTCACGCCCGCCCGCAGGTCCCGGTCGTCCAGCAGCACCTCGACACCCCGCGCTGTCAATTCATCGTAAATCTTCTGCGCTGTCGCCATCACCTCATCACTGACCGCTGCCGGGGTAATAATCACCTCCCACGGGGCAATCGTAATCGGCAGAATCATTCCATCATCATCGTGGCCGATCTCGATGGCCGAGGCGATAATCCGGTTGACGCCGATGCCGTAGCAGCCCATCAGGGCCGGCTTTTCCGTGCCGTCCACATCCGAAAACTTCGCATCGAGCTTGACACTGTACTTGGTCCCGAGCTTGAACACCTGCCCGACCTCGATACCGCGCTTGAACAGCAGCTTCTTGCCCTCGTACGTATCGCCCTCGACGGCGTTGCGCACATCGGTCACAACGATATTGCCTCCGGCCAGCGGGAAATCCCGCCCCGGCACGACATTGATCGTGTGATAATCGGTCTTGTTGGCCCCCGTTGCCCCCACGGCCATCGCCGCCACCGCGTGGTCGATGATGACCTTGTCGGCCTTATCGCAAATGCCCACAGGCCCGGCAAATCCCACCGCCGCCCCCGTCAGCCTGACAATCGTCGCCTCGTCGGCCAGCTCCACATGCTCGCCGAGGAAAAACTTGTTGAATTTCTCCATGTTCACTTCGTGGTCGCCGCGGACCAGTACCACGGCCACCTTGCCGCCGGAGGTCTTGTAAATCAGCGTCTTAATCAGGTCGCTGGGCTTGATTTTCAAAAATGCCGACACCGCCTCAATACTGCCGACATGCGGCGTATGGACCTCGCTCATCGGGCCGACCTCTTTAGCCGGCTGCTTGGCCACCGCATCCACCGGCGCCTTCTCGATATTCCACGCCAGGTTGTTGTCGGCGGTATAAACAATCACATCCTCGCCGTTGTCGCAGGGGATGGTGAACTGATGCGACCCCGTGCCGCCCATCTCGCCGGTTTCGGCCTGCACAATCACATAATCCAGCCCGCACCGTGCGAACACCCGGCAGTATGCATTATACATATCCATATATGTCTTATGCAGGCTCTCGTCGGTCACATGGAAGCTGTACGCATCTTTCATAATAAACTCGCGCGACCGCAGTGCCCCGAACCGCGGACGAAACTCATCGCGGTACTTGGTGTTGATCTGGTACAGGTTCATCGGAAGCTGCTTGTACGATTTCAGCTCGCACGAGGCCAGGTAGGTAAACCCTTCCTCCGCCGTCGGCGAAAGCACGTTGCCGCGACCGTGGCGGTCGGTGAACTTGCCGAGTGTCTCGCCGTAGTCGATATCGCGTCCGGTCCGCTGCCACAGTTCCATCGGCTGAATTACCGGCATCAGGATTTCCTGTGCCCCTGTGCGGTTCATCTCTTCGCGGATAATCTGGGTAATCTTCAAAATCATCCGATGCCCGGCCGGCAGATAGATATACGTCCCGCTGGCTAATTTTCGCATAATCCCGGCGCGAAGCATAAGCTGATGGCTGATAATCTCCGCATCCGCGGGTACTTCTTTAACGGTTGGCAACAATGTCTGGCTATAACGCATCTTGTCTTTCCAGGTAATAATACTATTTTCGGTTCTATCTATTTACGATTTCTGATTTACGATTCTCGATAGACTTGCAGTTCGATTCAAATCATCCATCGAACATCGTCAATCTTAATTTACACCAATATCTTCTCGACGATGTCCTTCACCACCTCCGGCCTGACCTCCACCGCCCACTGGCCGTCTTTGCAATACACCTGCCCCAGCCGCTCCAGCAGCACAAACCGCGGCCATTTGCCCACCGCCTTTTTATCCATCGTCAGCAGATTCAGCAGATGTCGTGTATTCATATCGCCCGTGGCGATTCCACAATTTTGATTTTTAATATTTGATTTTTGATTTTTTACAGAGGCCGTGCCCACGCCGCCAATTTTCGTTGGCAATCCCAATTTTGTCAACAATCCCTCAATCCGCTCCATCCGCCCATCATCGGCCAATCCCATCGCCCGCTCAAGCATCCCGGCCGCCATCATCCCCATCGACACGCACTCCCCATGCAGCAATTGATACTGGCTGGCCGACTCGATGGCGTGGCCGATGGTATGCCCGTAATTCAAAATCCGCCGCTTGTTTTTCTCCGTCGGGTCTTCCTCGACCACCGCCGCCTTAATCAGGCAATTATATCCCGCCACCGTCTTCAGCACGTCTGCATCCCGCCGCAGAATCGCGTCGATATGATTCTCCAGAAATGCAAAATATTCCACATTGGCAATCGCGGCGTGCTTGACCGACTCGGCCAGCCCCGCCCGGTACTGTCGCTCGTCCAGCGTCGCCAGCGTCGCCGTATCGATAAACACAGCCGCCGGATGCCAGAAGCACCCGTAGGCATTCTTGCTCAGGGAACTGTCCACGCCGGTCTTGCCGCCGATACTCGAATCGGCCTGCGCCACCGTCGTCGTCGGGATATGCACCACCGGCACGCCGCGTTTGAATACCGCCGCCGCAAAGCCCGCGATATCCCCAACTGTTCCGCCGCCCAGGCCGATGATGACCGTGTCCCGCCCGAGCCGGTGAGCCTCCATTGCTTCCAGAATCGCCGTCAGCGTCCCGAAATGCTTGGAATCTTCCCCCGCCGGCCGTATGACATAGCTCGGCACCTCCCGCTCGCCGGTCAGCGTTCCCACATGCCCCGCACGGACCAGGCTCTCATCGGTCACGATAAACAGGGCCTTGTTCGGAAACTGCCGCTCTATCCGCTCCAGCAGCCCCGACACTATCCCCGTCCCGATGACTATCGGATAGCCGCCCTCCGGCGTCGCAGGTACTTTGACTTGGATTTCATTCATAATTTGTAAAATGCCTGTTATTACACAAATTTTACGCGTAGTCTTCGCAGCATTTCAAATGTATCGATAAATGGTACATGAAAAGCCATGCAGATATTCGGTATTGGAACTTTTCTTTTGGCTTCGGCAGATGGCACTTCATGTGTTACAACAATGCAGGTTTTGGCTTGTGCAAATGCGATCAACCATCCATCGGCACCGCTTGCAAAATCTGCCTTAGCGGCATCAGAAAATTGACTATGACTGTTTACCCAGGACATTATATTTCGATATGAATCCAGAATGTCCGCATCATGTGTTGACGCAAATGCCTCTTGAAAATCATGTTTGACCCACTCTGCAAGTTCATCTTTACCTCGTTCTAATTCCTGCTTGATACGGTCAATGCTTATAATGCGGCTGTCTTTGGCGTGCTGTATCAGGCTGGACCAGAATCCCGGTGCCAGATCAAAAGCATAATATCGCCGTGATGCTTCAATAAAAACATTTGCATCCAGAACATAGACATCACTGCTCATCTCTATGCTCCTCCTATGCCAAGATGAGACACGTAATGTTCAAAAGCTTTTCCATAAAGGCTGGTTAATTTATATGCCTCGGTATAAAGCAGTTTTCCTTCTTTGACTGCCCTGGAAACAGCAGAAATAAAACGTTGTCCTACGCGTAGGTTTTGATTGGCATAAAAATTTCCACCATCTGGTTGGCGTTCTCCTCCACGGCGTTCATCTTGCTGGTAGGCGCGGTAAAATTCCAAGAATTTTGCTCGGTTGATAAGTTGCAGATCAACTGCTCGGCGGGCTGCCACAAGTGCACTGACCTTAAAGCGGCGAGCGATTGCCTGGAAAGGTTCGGGGGCTTTGCTGACGGAAGTCCAGATTTTTTTTAATTGGTTTTCCGGCACCAAAAATTCCGCAGCCACAAGATTGCAGGCCTGCTCTGTCGGATTCTCGGCAGGCTGCATCTCCCGCAGATCAAAAGCGGCGCTGCTGCCAAAAAACAGGTGTGCTAATTCATGAGCAAGCGTAAACATCTGGGCTGCTTTGGAATCTGCGCCGTTGACAAACACCAGCGGGGCATAGTCGTCCACAAGAACAAATCCCCGAAACTCATTGGGGTCTAACTTGCGGTGAGTATTGTTGCCGACAATTCCATTGACAACAATTAATATGTTTGCTGCTTCTATGGCCTCACGCAGAGATTTCAAGGCATCAGTCCAGGTCGAATAACATGCCGCCCATTCTTCTTCAAATCCAAGTATTTGGCGTATCTGTTTGGCTACAATGGCGGGAGCGGTACCGGACCGGGTTGATCCTACAAAAGAAAGACGTTCTCTGCCTTGTTCTATCAAATAATCCCGCATCCAGGATTGTCGTTGCTGCATCATTCGAACAGTATCAAGGAGGTCCGGGCTTGGACCCTGCATGTTTTCGTCGGCAAGTGTTCGAAAATGAGGGATAGATAGGTGTTCTTCGGGAGGAGTTTCAAGAAAGAAGAATCCAAGCGGTGTCGAAGTGAGCTTGGATAGGGATTCAATTTGCCGTAATGTTGGCTGGCTTTCACCCGATACCCACTGTTTGATTTTTGGGAATTTATCACGTAAATCGTCCAGTGTCAGACCGGATCGGTCAACTGCCCAACACAAAATCTCTTTTTTGACAGCCACTGTGATCATTTTATTTAGTTCCCAAGAGTCGCTATTATTTACTTAATCTAAAACAATTTACTTTTAAAATCAATATTGGATCACACTCTGGATCGGGTACTGGCCCAGCTTGTCGCGTCCGCCCAGTCCCGTCAGTTCAATCAAAAACGTCAGGCCGATAATCTCCGCCCCCGACTTTTCCACCAGCTCGCACGATGCCTTCATTGTCCCGCCGGTCGCCAGCAGGTCGTCAATCATCAAGACCTTGCTGCCCGCCGTCAGCGCATCGGTATGCATTTCGATGGTGTCGCTGCCGTATTCCAGCCCGTACGTAATCGCCGACGTCTGAAACGGCAGCTTGCCTTTCTTGCGGATGGGCACAAACCCGCAGCCGATCTCCCGTGCCACGGCCGCCCCGAAGATAAACCCCCGGGCCTCCACCGCGACCACCGCGTCAATCTCCTGCCCGTAATACGGCTCGGCCAGTTGACGAATCGCCTGACCCAGCGCCCGGGCATTGGCCAGCAGGGGGGTAATGTCCCGAAACAATATCCCCGGCTTGGGAAAATCCGGGATGTCTCGTATGAATTCCCGCAAATCCAACATATAAACCTCCACTAATACTGGTTTTGAAAGAAATCGCCGCCATGTTCACTGTCGGTTCACTTCGAAACCTTGGGTTCGCGGCTATACACCATCCGCCCGGAAATTATAAACAACCTACATCGTTTATTAAAGGAAAAAAACACCCCGAAAACAGCCGGGATTTTTGTTTACCCCGCCGCCGGCCTGAGCTATAGTACCCCCCGACGTGTGGTAACTGACCACGACCTTGCACAGGAACGCCCAAAGGAAAGGCAAAGCGATGAATTCAGCCATTCAGATTGCCCCCGCCCGGCCGCAGGATGCCCAGGCCATTGCCGATTTTCAGATTGCCATGGCCCTCGAAACCGAGAACAAGACCCTCGACCCCGCGACCGTCCTTGCCGGCGTCCAGCGGCTCATGGCCAATCCCCAGTACGGCCTTTACGTCGTCGCCCGCACCGCGACTGAGCCGGTGGCCTGCCTGATGATTACCTACGAATGGACCGACTGGAAAGACGGCCTGTTCTGGTGGATCCAGAGCCTTTATGTCCAGCCCGCCTGGCGAAAGCACGGCATCTTCAAATCCATGTTCACCCACATCCGCGACACCGCCGCCGCCAGCGCCAACTGCCGCGGCCTGCGCCTCTATGTCGAAACCCACAACCTCCCCGCCCGCAGGGCCTACGAATCCCTGAACATGACCCCCGCCGACTACTGCATGTATGAGATGAAGTTCTGATAGTGTGAACAACTTCGTAGTGAAGAAAGTTCGTAGTTCATAGTTCGTAGTTCATAGTAAACTACAAATTCAGTCGGGAATTGCTTCCTGCGAGTCTCCCTCAGCCCAGCCTACATACATGTCGGAAGAGGAGGAAAAATTGCAAACAAAATCGAAAAATTTATAAAAAAGAATCGAAGGATGCATGGATATAAGGATACATCCGAAGGATTTACGATGAAAACCGTAATGGCATAATATGGTATAAGAAAATCGACAAGAAGGATTCGGCTGTTTCAGTTCATAATGAATATGAAAAATCCTGTATAGATAAGTAAACAGGCAGAGTTTATATCTCCAGAATCAGGTTTTCCTGGAAGCCATCGACAATATTGGGGTGATACCCTCTTGGGTTCGCGATGATACGAGTTGTTTCAATCATGCAGTCTGTTTTCTGGTGGATGTGGCCATGAATCCATACATCCGGCTTGTATTTTTCTATCATCCACTCCAGGTCGCTGCAATAGGCCGCATTGAGCAGGTCTGTGTCGTTTTCGCTGATTGACCTTGCGGTGGGTGAATGGTGGGTGACGATGACGGTACGGCCGGGGAATTTCTGTTCGAGCTTTGCCTGCAGAAATTGAACGGACTGAGCATGGAAAAGAAGGGTGTCGGCCGGACGCAATTTTCGATGCCCCAGTTCGGGCCCAAGGCGAATCCTCCGGTAATCGGTCATCGTCATGCGGGCCTCCTCCATGGCCGCATCCGCCTTGTCCCGGCCATAGAGACAAAAATCCGTCCACAGGGTGCATCCGAGAAAACGAACATTATCCAGAATCCATTCGTCGTTTTCCAGGAACAATAAATTGGCATTTCCGGCAAGCTCTCGGAGCTGACGAGGAACCCTGGCTATTTTGCTTCCATAGTACTCATGATTGCCGCAGATGTAGATGATGGGGATGTGTCTGAACGTCTCAAGTGCCCACCTGGCACCATGGATTCCGGTGTCGGTATCGCCGGCGAGAACGACGACATCGCAGTCCGATTGCGCCGGCTGGAATGTTTCGAATTCATTATGCAAATCGCTGAGAACAAGCAGCTTCATGTTCTGTTTTATTATTTGCGGTTTAGTTTATTTTGGACTATTATTATTTTGGGATTTCCAGAAATCAATCGAAACTTTGGTTGTTTTGGTACAAAATACTCCAATTGTGCCGGTTTCTTCTTTTTGGCTTGACGGTATGGGGGAATTCGGGTACTCTTTGCCGCTGTTTTCTGGCGGAGATAATCTGCACCCAGTGAATGAATATTGTTTAAAATCCTAACAAGACGAAAGGAAGACAGATATGTTTACGACGATTGTGGATGTAAAAGCGAGAGAAATATTGGACTCCCGCGGTAATCCGACGGTAGAAGTCGATGTGCTGCTGGATGACGGTTCGTTTGGCCGGTTTGCGGTTCCGTCGGGAGCCAGCACGGGTGCCTATGAGGCCTGTGAACTGCGCGATCCCAAGAAGAAACGCTACATGGGCAAAGGCGTCATGCAGGCGGTCGATAACGTCAACAAGAAAATCGCCCCGGAAATCATCGGGATGGATGCCCTGGCTCAGGAAGAGCTGGACAAGTATCTGTGCGATATCGACGGCACAGCCAACAAGAGCAAGCTGGGCGCCAACGCCATTCTGGGCGTCTCGCTGGCCGTGGCCAAGGCCGCCGCGATTTCGGTGGATCTGCCCCTGTACCGCTATATTGGCGGCTGCAATGCCAATGTTCTGCCGGTGCCGATGATGAACATCCTCAATGGCGGCAAACATGCCGATAACAACGTTGATTTCCAGGAATTCATGGTCATGCCCGTGGGCGCCCCGGACTTCCCGACGGCCCTGCAGATGGGTGCCGAAGTCTATCATACCCTCAAGGGTGTGCTCAAAGCCAAAGGCTACAACACCGCCGTCGGCGACGAAGGCGGCTTTGCCCCCTCGCTCAAGAGCAACGAAGAGGCACTGGATGTGATTATGGAAGCCATCAAGAAGGCCGGCTACAAGGCAGGCAAGGATATTTCCATTGCCCTGGACCCTGCTTCCACCGAAATGTACGAAAGCAAGAAGTATAAATTCTTCAAATCCGCCCCGAAGACCCTCGTGTCCTCCGATGACATGGTCGCGCATTGGGCCAAGTGGGTCAAGAATTATCCCATCGTCAGCCTCGAAGACGGTCTGGCCGAAGATGACTGGGCCGGCTGGAAGACCCTGACGGAAAAGCTCGGCGACACCTGCCAGCTCGTCGGCGACGACCTGTTCGTCACCAACACCAAGCGTCTGGCAACGGGTATCGAAAAAGGCTGTGCCAACTCGATTCTCATCAAGGTCAACCAGATCGGCACCCTGACCGAAACCCTGCAGGCGATCAACCTGGCGGCCCGTAACGGCTACACCGCGGTGATAAGCCATCGTTCCGGCGAAACCGAAGACAGCACCATTGCTGATCTGGCGGTTGCCACCGGCGTCGGGCAGATCAAAACCGGCGCTCCCTGCCGTACCGACCGTATCTGCAAGTACAACCAGTTGCTGCGGATTCATGAGCAGTTGGGTTCGGCTGCGGTGTATGGCGGCGAAATCTTCAAGTATAAAGGCTAATTTGGTCGATTTTGTACAGCAGAGGTCTCTGTTGCGGGGACCTCTGCTTTTTTTATTGACTGCTGTCCGTCGAGAAGGGCGGTTGTGGCATGAGCAGGCTGGGACTGTTGATACGATATCTGATATTCTGCACGTTTTTCGCGGTGGGCGGGACCGCGATGGTGGTATCGTTTCTGGTCAAGCCGGAACTGACGGACTACCTCCAAAGCCGGGAGATGCTCGAAAAGACCCGGCGGGACAATGAAAAACTCAAGGATATTATCGACCAATACAAGTCTCAGATTGTCCTGATTGAGCGGGAACCCAATGTCCTGCAGCGTCTGGAGCAGATTACGCTTCGTCAGACGCCGGTGCAGGAAAATACGGCCTATCCATCCGAATACAACTCCCAGCTTGCCGACATGGCCAAGGAAGTCATCGAAGAATCCAAGCCGACCGACCCCAATGAGCAGATTCCGCTGTGGATGAAGCGGGCGATTTATCCGCGTTATCGGACGGCCCTGTGCCTGTCTGGGGCAGCGCTGATTCTGGTGGCGTTTATGTTCTTCAGCGGCCCGCGGCTGGTCGAGTTGAAGAAAAAACCGTTTTACCACCGGTAAATGCAGATTCAAAATCAAAATAATGGAAACCGCCGGGGGCGGAGGCTCAATTATTCTTAAGCACGGAGGCTTGAGTATTATCGTCGGGCTGAGATTCGGAAATTGATGCTGGTGCCGGCGTAAAACACGATATTCTGGGACATTCAGGCAAATTTGGAAATATCTTTCCAGACTTTACAGAGAAAAGACCTCTTTGACCGATACAATAACAATCAGCCCTACCAGTGTTATCAGGGCTGTTTTTATTGAAAAGGGATGAAAACAGATAGACAATAAGCGGTCGAGACCGGGCTTATCCGATTTCGACCCGAGACAGGATTACAGAAAAGCGGTGAAACACAGCAATTTATATCGTATTGCAGTCGAAGGCATCCTGCTGTGCGGGTGCATTCTGCTGTTTTGCAGTGCGGCGAGTTTTGACATTGCCGACCCTCCGAGCGACTATGCCTGGCCACACAATCAGCCGGTAGCGAACTGGATTGGGCCGGCGGGGGCGCTGGCGGCCTATTATATGCATTATTATATCGGCCCGGGGGTCTTGCTGGGGCTGTTTGCCTGTATCTGGCTGCTGATTACGCATCTGGCGGGTCGGGAAATTACCCAGCCGGTGCTGCGGATTGTCGGGATGCTGCTGCTGGTTGCGGCCGCCTCAACGACGTGGTATCTGCTCTGGCCGGTCAATACCGCTGAGTACGGGGTGTTTTATCAGGGGGCGTTGGGGTGGGTCTATAATTATGAGGTCATTCGCTTGCCCGGCGGGATATTGTCTTTTAGCGGGGATGAATTCCCGATGGGCAATGGCGGGATTATCGGTAATTTTGCCGGGGGTTTGCTCAAACAGAAATTTGCCCTGCTGGGGTCGGTGATTGTATTGTGCTGCACCTGGCTGGTGGGGGCGGTACTGCTGGCGGATTCACTGGTGCTGGCGGTGGTGCGATGGTTCGGGTATGGGGTGATGAAATTCTTTGGGATTGCTGGCCCTGCGATTCACGCCGCCAGGGAGCAGTCAGCCGTGCTGGGCGATATCTGGAAACGGCTGAGCGAAAAACAGAAGGCCAAGGGCGATGGTACCCTGCGGGATATCAAGCTGTCCAATCGGATTCAACTGGGGCGCAATAAACCCAAGGTTGCCTTGATTCCTTCCGCACAGGAAGAGGAGGCACAAGACCAGACTGAATTAGTCGAAGGTGAGGAACAGACGGTCGAAGAGGTTGGCGAAGAAACTGCCGCCGAAGCCGTTGAAGAAGAGGTTGATGTCGAAGAAACCGAAGAAACCGAAACCGAGGAAACTGAAGCCAGGGCTCCTGCACCCAAGCCGATTGTCAAGCCGCGTCCGGCACCCAGACCCAAGCAGCCGGAATACAAGCCCGCGACCTACGATGATTATCAGCTTCCGCCGCTGGATTTGCTCAAGGAGCCGGAAAAAGGCTTTGCCGCGGTACAGGGCAAGATGGTCGAAGAAAAGGCCCAGACGCTGGAAGGTCTGCTCAACGAGTTTGGCATCAATGCCCAGGTGGTCAATGCCGAGCCGGGACCGGCGATTACCATGTATGAATTGCAGTTGGCCCCGGGCATCAAGGTCAACCAGATTTCCAACCTGGCCAACGATATGGCCCGCGCCCTGGGTTCGGGGACGGTTCGCGTTGTGGCGCCGCTGCCGGGCAAGCACACCATCGGCATCGAAGTCCCCAACAGCCAGCGCGAAACGGTCCGGCTCAAGGACCTGATTCTGCGCGGCGGTTCGCAGATTGCCCGGATGCAGATTCCGCTGTTTCTGGGCAAGAGTTCCTCCGGCGAGGCGCTGGTGTCCGACCTGGCGGGGATGCCTCACCTGCTCATTGCGGGTACGACCGGCTCGGGCAAAAGCGTCTGCATCAACACGATTATTACCAGTGTGATGCTGACCCGCCGGCCCGATGAGGTCAAGCTGATTCTGATTGACCCGAAGATGGTGGAAATGGCGGCTTTTGAATCGATTCCGCACCTGATGTGCCCGACGATCACCGAGACCCGCAAGGCCGAACAGATTCTGGAATGGGCGACGACGACGATGGATGAGCGGTACGAGCTGCTGGCCGAGGCCAAGGTCCGCAATATTGCCTCGTACAATATGCTGTCGCCGGAGCAGATTAACGACATCTTCAAGCCGTCCACGCCGGAAGAAGATCTGAAGATTCCCAAGAAGCTGCCGTATATCGTGATTATCATCGACGAACTGGCCGACCTGATGATGACCAGTGCCAAGGAAGTCGAAGCGTATATCGTGCGTATTGCCCAGAAGAGCCGTGCCGTCGGCATTCACCTGGTGGTTGCGACCCAGCGTCCGCAGGCGACGGTCGTGACCGGCCTGATTAAAGCCAATATGCCCTGTCGTATCGGCTTCCGCGTGGCGGCGCGCATGGACAGCCGCATTATCCTTGACCAGAACGGCGCCGAGGCGCTGCTGGGGCAGGGCGATATGCTGTTCCTCAAGCCCGGCACCAGCGACCTGATCCGTTCGCAGGGGGCATACCTGGATGATGATGAAATCCGCGGTGTGGTCAATTTCCTCAAGGATGTGGCCCAGCCGCAGTATCATCCCGAGCTGGTTCAGATGAACCGGATTGACATCGGTGAAGGCAGCAAGGACGACCTGTTCGATGATGCGGTGCGGATTGTGTTGGAAACCAAGCGCGGCAGTGTGTCGCTGCTGCAGCGAAAATTGTCGATTGGCTATGCCCGCGCCAGCCGGATTATCGAGATGATGGCTAATGCAGGCATCCTCGGCGAATACAAGGGGTCGCAGGCCCGCGAAGTGACCATGACGCTGGACGAGTACGAACAGATGCGAAAGAACATGCTGGCCGATGAAGTTGCCGGCTATAAGGACCTGGCCCAGGAAGCCGCCGGCGACAAAGACTATGACAGCCCCACCGAAGAACTCGACGAAGACGGGGACGACGAAAAATAAATCGAGTGAAGACGGGGGTATATGAACACGACTGAGTTATCCGGGCAGGACAAGCCGCGGCGGCGGAAGCGCTATAGCGGCACGCATCCGAAGCATTTTACCGAAAAATACAAGGAACACGCCATCGATGCGCATCCGGAGCTGCTGGAGCATCTTCGGGCCAAGGGCAAGACACCTGCGGGGACACATATCCCGATTTTGGTCCATGAGGTCATGGACATGCTCAGGCCCGCGGCGGGGGACGTGGTGGCGGACTGTACGCTGGGCTATGGCGGTCATGCGTCGGAATTCATGCGGCGAATCGGGCCGACGGGACGGCTGGTGGGCTTGGATGTGGATGGAGCCGAACTGGAACGGACGCGCAATCGGCTGGAAGGGCTGGGGGTGCCGATGAGCCTGCATCGGAGCAATTTTGCGGGGATTGCCAATGTGATGAATAAGGAGGGACTGGAGGGGTTTGATGTGATATTCGCCGACCTGGGGCTGTCGAGTATGCAGATTGACAATCCCGCCCGCGGAATGAGTTATAAGCATGACGGGCCGCTGGATATGCGGATGGATGACCGGCGGCAGCGGACGGCGGCGGATTTGCTCAATACATTGTCGGAGAAGGAACTGGCCGAGGCACTGGAAGAACTGGCCGATGAGCCGGACTGCCGGGCGATTGCACGGCAGGTGGTCCAGCAGCGTGCGGCGGAGAAATTCGTCGAGACGGGGCAGCTTGTCGCGTTGATTTTTGATGTCAAGGGCATCACGATGTCGGACTGGAAGCGGCGGCAGAATCCGGGCTTGCTGCATCCGGCGGCGCGGACGTTTCAGGCCCTGCGGATGCTGGTCAATGATGAGCTGGGGACGCTGAAGGAATTGCTGCGGGTGGTGCCGTACTGCCTGAAGCCCGGCGGACGGATCGGGATACTCAGTTTTCACAGCGGCGAAGACCGGCTGGTCAAACATGCCTTTGCCGATGGGGTACGTGAGGGTGTGTATTCGATGGCGGCCAAAGAGGTGATTACGCCGTCGCGTGACGAGATTGCATCCAATCCGCGCAGTGCGTCGGCAAAATTACGCTGGGCTGTAAAGTGACAAGTCTCTTTATGATGGTCAAATAATAACTCAAACTGACCGATATTAGGCCGCCAGGAGTTTTTCCAGGCGGCGGATAACAGGTTTTTCATGACTGTATCTGACAACATCTTTGACGTTCTCCTGCCAGACTATCTGGTGCATGGATTCT
>Ga0228536_1000964_pt1 | contig 37127 bp, 29 predicted proteins | sample SJ1Smetagenome_FD_168611 | JGI IMG/M metagenome (GOLD analysis project Ga0228536, IMG submission 168611) | Enriched culture of PCE-dechlorinating microbial communities from Ithaca, New York, USA - SJ1.S | ecosystem: Engineered > Modeled > Simulated communities (microbial... > Unclassified...
TGACACTCTTTGGGGGTTTTGCACCCCCAGCCGTTTGGCAATCCCCCGCAATGTTTTTCATAGTTTTGTTTTAAAAATCCTATGTAAAACTTATCAGGAAATTCGCACTTCTAAGTTGAACTTAGCTTTTATAGCAAATCGAAAAATAAAGACGATAAGGAAGTGTCCCCCCTCAACTGCCATTTTCGGATCGACCTGCCGCCAACTCCCAATTAAATAGCCCAACCTTGATGCCGATTGAAAATTATCATGTAACTTTGCTTGATAAAACCGACAAAAAAGAAAACATCATGAAAGGAATTGTATTGGCAGGCGGCAGCGGAACTCGTCTGTACCCTATCACCAAAGGGGTTTCGAAGCAAATGCTGCCAATCTACGACAAACCAATGGTGTATTACCCCATTTCGACTCTGATGCTGGCCGGCATTCGCGACATTCTCATCATCTCGACGCCGCAGGATTTACCCGGATTCCGGCGATTGCTGGGCGACGGTTCCGATTACGGACTTTGTTTCGAATACGCCGAACAACCCCGTCCCGAAGGCTTGGCACAAGCCTTTATTATCGGCGAGGAGTTTATCGGCGACGATAGCGTCTGCATGGTGTTGGGAGACAATATCTTTCATGGACAAGGTTTCACGGCAATGCTCAGGTCGGCCGTCGATAATGTCGAAAGGCAACAAACGGCTACCGTATTCGGCTACTACGTCAACGATCCCGAACGCTACGGCGTGGCCGAATTCGATGCAGAAGGCAATGTGCTGAGCATCGAAGAAAAGCCAGAGCATCCCAAATCGAACTATGCAGTGGTGGGACTTTATTTTTATCCCAACAGCGTGGTGGAGATTGCAAAACACATCAAGCCGTCGGCTCGGGGCGAACTCGAAATCACGACGGTCAATCAGGAATATCTCCATCGGGGTGCTTTGAAAGTGGAATTGTTCGGTCGTGGCTTTGCCTGGCTCGACACGGGGACGCACGATTCGCTCTCGGAGGCATCCACATTCGTGGAAGTGCTCGAAAAACGGCAGGGACTCAAAATTGCTTGTCTCGAAGAGATTGCCTGGCAAAACGGATGGATTTCCGACGAACAATTGCTCAGCTTGGCCGAGCCGATGAAAAAAAATCAATATGGCCGGTATCTGATCAGGCTGGTTAAGAAATAATCTCTCGAAAGAATTTTGTTTATGAATAAAATCGAAACGGCAATTCCCGAAGTATTTATTGTTGAACCGAAAGTTTTTGGCGATCCGCGCGGCTATTTTTTCGAATCGTTCGCCGAAGAGTGGTTTCGCCAAAACATTGCCGACATTCACTTTGTGCAGGACAACGAATCACGATCGACTTACGGTGTGCTGCGCGGGTTGCATTTTCAAAAACCGCCCTTTGCTCAGGCAAAACTCGTGCGGGTGGTTCTTGGTCGGGTGCTCGACGTGGCCGTCGATATCAGACCCCAGTCTCCCACTTTCGGGCAATATGTGGCAGTTGAACTCTCGGAAGAAAACAAACTTCAGTTTTTCCTCCCGCGAGGCTTTGCTCACGGATTTGTAGTGCTGAGCGACGAAGCCGTATTTCAATACAAATGCGACAACTATTACGCGCCACAGGCCGAAGGAGGCATCTTGTGGAACGATCCAACGTTGAATATCGATTGGCAAATTCCGCCCGAATCCATCCTTTTATCCGAGAAAGACAAAAAGCATCCCACTTTCAGTGAGTTTGCACAATCGTTGTCAATATAGTTTTTTATCCGAATCCGAATTCATCCAATCATCACATTATAATATATTATGTTATGGCACAATCATTCTCTCGAAATATCCTCGTTACGGGCGGCGCCGGATTCATCGGATCGCACGTGGTTCGGCTGTTTGTGAACAAATATCCCGACTATCGCATCATCAATCTCGACAAACTCACTTATGCCGGCAATCTGGCCAACCTGAAAGACATCAAAGACCGTCCCAATTATGTTTTCGTGAAAGGCGACATCTGCGAACTCGATGATATGCTCTCGCTCTTCGAGCAATATGCCATCGACGGCGTCATTCATCTCGCGGCCGAAAGCCATGTCGATCGGAGTATCAAAGATCCTTTCATCTTTGCACGCACTAACGTGATGGGAACCCTTTCACTGCTGCAGGCCGCCAAAATGACGTGGGAAGCCAATTATGCCGGTAAGCGATTTTATCATATCTCCACAGACGAAGTGTATGGTGCTTTGGATTTCGACGAAACACTGTTCACCGAGGATACGCGCTACAACCCTCATAGCCCCTACTCGGCTTCGAAGGCAAGCAGCGACCATTTCGTACGTGCCTATCACGATACCTACGGACTGCCTGTGGTTATTTCGAACTGCTCCAATAACTATGGTCCTTACCAGTTTCCCGAAAAACTCATACCGCTTTTTATCAACAACATTCGCCACAACAAACCGCTGCCCGTCTATGGCAAGGGCGAAAACGTGCGCGACTGGCTCTTCGTGGAAGATCATGCACGCGCAATCGATGTTATTTTTCATCACGGCCGGGATGGCGAAACCTACAACATCGGCGGCTTCAACGAATGGAAAAATATCGATTTGATCCGTGTAATCGTCCGTACGGTGGACAGGTTGCTCAATCGCCCCGAAGGCTCGTCCGATCACCTCATCACCTTCGTCACCGACCGTGCCGGACACGATTTGCGCTACGCCATCGATTCGTCGAAACTGAAAAACGAACTCGGATGGGAGCCTTCGCTACAATTTGAAGAAGGCATCGAAAAAACCGTGCGATGGTATCTCGACAATCAGGAATGGATGGACAAGGTTACGAGCGGCGACTATCAGCGCTACTACGACGAAATGTATGCCAACCGGTAAGGGGCTCGCTAAATTGCTGCGGCCCGCCAAAAGAGGGTATCGGTTGAGGCGGATTTGTTTCTGCAAACTGCCATTCCTCAATTCGACACAAAAGAGGTGAAAGATAAATATACCGACAAAAGTTTATCCTGTACAAAAAAATGTATATCTTTATCGTCCGATAACGAAAAAGGAGCTCTACACACACATCCAAGTGATTTTATTAACCGGATATGAAATATCGAAACATACGAGAAGAGGAACTTAAAAACAAAGTAGCTCAAGACTATTTCTGGTTGTACGATTGCTCAAAAATCATCGGAAACGTGGATTTTTGTGTTTCCATGCACAAAACCTCAAAAGAAGCTACCGAACAGGAATCGCTGCTTTGGGCAGAAGCCAAAAAGGGATCATCCGATATTTACAACTCCTTAACGCAATTGATTCTGACCATCGGCAAAGCTCGTACTTTCGACAAATTTTTGCCTCCTCCCATGCTGGGTGCTTTCGACGGCGAAAAAATGGCCTTTGTCCCCTATAACGAAATTCATGACGTTTTCTACCTCAACGATTTCAACTGGACAGTTACACCTTCCAATTACAGCACCAAGGAATTTCAACTGATATACCGGAAAGTCAAAAATATTATTGACCAAAACCTATTGCTGTTTTACTTTGAAAAAGACGACAATGAACTGAAAAAATTTATCAAATCGAATTTCATTGTCGGACATTTCGGCATTACCAAAATAAAAATCGACAAGAACAATTTCATGGTCATTTACAACAAATGGCTTCAGGAGGTGAAACCTTCGATTGCCATAAATTGGGATGTGGCCAAAAAAAGCGGAATTATCGATGGGGATTTTTATCTGGCCGATTTGCTCTCGAGTGATAACGAAACACTGAAAGAAAAACTTTTTGTTCTGCTGCGGCATGACCACTACGAACTGGACAGGAAAATTGACGAATCAGGCATGTTCAGCAGAAAACAAGCCGACTTTACCGACGGACAAAAAGCGCACACCCGATTTTGGAACAAATACGAACGACCGCCTAAAGAAGAATATTGGGATTACATCGTGGAACGTCGCGACTTGCTCGTCCCACAGGATATTCGCGAACGGAAAGGGAGCTTTTTCACGCCCCAAATCTGGGTGGAACTTTCGCAAAAGTACATCGCTGAAGTACTGGGCGAAGACTGGCAAGACGAATACTATGTGTGGGATTGCGCTGCCGGCACGGGTAACCTGCTCGCCGGGCTGACCAACAAATACAATATCTGGGCTTCTACCCTCGATCAACAGGACGTGGAAGTGATGCACGACCGTATCAACAATGGAGCCAACCTGCTTCACGACCATGTCTTTCAGTTCGACTTCCTCAACGATGATTTTTCAAAACTGCCACCACCTTTGAAGAATATCATAAACGATCCCGAAAAACGGAAAAAGTTGGTGGTTTATATTAATCCACCGTATGCAGAAGCTACTTCTGCAAAAACAGTTACCGGTACTGGAGAAAATAAGGCAAAAACTTCAACAGATAACAAAACCTATTTAAAATACAAATCCAAAATAGGCAAAGCAAGCAATGAACTATTTGCCCAATTTTTGATAAGAATATATTGCGAAATCCCTACCTGTAAGATTGCAAATTTTTCAAAGTTGAAAAGTTTGCAATCTACTAACTTTCAGAATTTCCGAAAAATCTTTAGAGCGAAGCTCGAAAAAATTTTTTTGGTTCCTGCAAATACTTTTGACAATGTTCAGGGTGAATTTCCAATTGGATTTTTTATCTGGAATGCTGAAGCAATAGAAAGATTTGAACAAACTACGGCCGATGTTTATAATTTTAAAGGTGATTTTATCGGAGAAAAAAAATTATATGGGAATTTATCTGAAAGTATCAATAAATGGATAAAAATATTTGATAATAAAAATATCAAAGGGGTTGGATACATGGAAAATCCTGCTCCTGATTTCCAAAATAATAAATTTTTATGTATAACAAATTATAGTGGCACCAGACATGTTAACTATTATTGTTTTAATGAGAAAAGTTTAATTTCTGGTGCTATTTATTTTTCAGTAAGATTGGCAATTGAACCAACTTGGCTCAACGATCGCGACCAATTTCTTTATCCCAACGACGGTTGGGAAACTGATACCGAATTTCAAAACGACTGCCTGGCATTCGCCCTTTTCCACTCACAAAACAGAATCACATCCAGAGAAGGAATCAATCACTGGATTCCTTTTACCGAACAAGAAGTGAATGCCCGAGAAAAATTTGAGAGCAATTTTATGACAAATTTTCTGAAAGGAAAACCGAAACTGCCCCAAAAATCTTTTTATACGTTACCTATTTTGTTTGAATCGGAAGAATCTTATAACCGTGCGCCCATAAAATTTTCGGAGGAGGCAACTGCCGTATTTGATGCAGGTCGCGAACTTTGGAAATATTATCATCAACAGCCCGATTGCAATGTAAATGCTTCGCTCTACGATATTCGCGAATATTTTCAGGGAAGAAACGAAAAAGGCAAAATGAACAACAGAAGCGAGGACGAAACTTACATGCAATTGATTGGCAATTTAAGAGAAAAACTCAGACAGCTCTCAAAAAAAATCGAGCCAAAAGTATATGAATATGGTTTTCTGAAAAGATAAACCGTTTTGCCGACGGAGCCCCGTCGAGTGCTCTTATCCGATCCTACACATGGAGGGGAATACCCTACAGGTGTAGGACACATTTTTCGAAGTGTAGGGACTCATCCTACAGATGTAGGAGGTCATCTTCCGCGTGCAGGAAAGTTTCCTACACCTGTAGGACACAATTATCGAGGTGTAGGAAGAGTTGCTTCAGATGCAGGACACAATTTTCGGGATGTAGGAAGGTTTCCTGCAGATGCACGAAATGTTTCGTGAGATAGAAAAACCTTGTATTCGATTGCAGATAAAAGGACAGCATCGAAAATCGCGTTTTCACTGTCCGCAATTACTTTATTCACTAAAATTTATAATCTATGTCTAAATCAAAATTGAGTTTTGCCGAGACGATTTCTCAGGCACAAGTGATGGTAACGGCATTGAATGCCAACGCAGAAAAGATATCGAAACGCGGTATCGATTCCGCTTTCGTAACCGAAATGGAAAGCATTCGTACCGAAGCGAAAAAGCTGAACGACGAACAGGAAAAACTGAAAGCCGACCTGAAGTCGAAAACCGATGCGTTGAACACCAAGATGGAAGAGCTGACCAAAAAATACAGCGAAGCCAAAAAAGTGGTGAAACTTGAATTTCCTCAAACACAGTGGATGGAATTCGGGATTTCGGACAAACGTTGAATAACAGAATATCGACCATTCGCTTGCGAATCGCAGAGAGGAGACGGTGCCACGAGGCATTGTCTCCTTGTTGTGTTTGAGGGGCTTTGGTGGCGGCTTGTGCGTGTGCCCTAAATTGCCGAAAAGCACATCTGCGAGACTCGCCAAGCACATAACGGTGTGCCTTCGGGTGTTCACTGCCGGTTGCAGACCGAATGTCTATTTCACCTTCTGCCGATACAGTTCCCAGCGCCGCATCACCTCGTCCACATAGCGGAGAGTTTCGTCGCTGCGGAAATAGCCCGAATTGCACACCGGATCTTTGTAATATTTCTCAAAACGTTTCAGACTTAAATATTTTTCCACGTTATCGTCCCACACTTGCGGATTGGAACCGTATTTTTGGGCAAGCGCCTGACCGTCGTACACATGACCGATTCCGCCGTTGTAGGCGGCAAGTGCCAACTTGATTCGCTCATTGGGGTTTTCGACGGACGAAAATGCCTGAATAAGCCTTTTCAAATAAAAGGTAGCAGCCTTGATATTGAGTTCGGGATCGAAAATATCTTGCCGGCTCACACCCAAACTCGCAGCCGTAGAGGGCATCAGTCCCATAATTCCGGCAGCGCCCGCCCACGACTCGTTGCCATTGACAAACGTCGATTCCTGATAAGCCACTGCGGCAAGCAGACGCCAGTCGATCCCGTATTCGTCTCCATATTTTCTAAAATAGTCGTCATAAGGCGACAGTTGACCCGGTTTGAAAAATGCAATAGATGCCAAATCGCCGGTCGTCGCAAAATTCTTAGATTCTTCGAAGTAGCGCTTCGTAATTCGCCGGTAGGAGGGTTCAGCATTTGCGCGGGCAAACCAGGCGTCGAGCGAGTCGGCCAACACGGGACTATCTTTGCGGACTGCCCACGACGACCGCTGATCGAAACTCACCGGAAGCGATATATCGATATTGGAAAAGTATGTTTTGTTTAATCGTGCAAGATAATCGTCGGCAACGGTATATGCGATTTCGCCGTTCGAAACCATTCTAATCAAATCTTCCACCACCACCGTATCCTTATCCACCGCCACGATGTTGATGCCTCCGCCCAGCTCTTCGTTGAGATTGACAATGCGGTCGTAATACTTGGTTCGGGAAATGACGGTTACATCTTTACCCACCAGCTGTGTGACATCGGTAAGTAGCGTGTCGCCCCTGTTGGCTCGCTGCACCAAAACCTGATGCGATATGTGGTTCAATCCACAATAGATAAGCGAATCCTTGAGTCGATTTTCCACCGGCACATTGTAGGCTATCACATCTCCCGCACCCAGCAGAAGCATTTCAACCAGCGAAGCGGAATTCTGCGCGAGCACGATGTTCAGTTCCAGATCGTGTTTGTCGCAAAAATCGCGAATCATGTCGTAATGATAGCCCATCGGTTGATCGCGATAGATAAAATAAGAGGTCGAGGTATTGAGCGTAAGCACCGTAAGCGTATCCTTCTGAAGAATGATTTCAAAATCGTTGATCGGTTGTTTGCTTTCTCCTTTGCCGCATGACAAAAGGATGGCCATTGACAAAAAAGCCGGCCAAGAGATGCTGAAAAAATGAGTTCGGTCGATTTTCATTCCGACAGGAAACAGATTGATTTTCGCAAAAGTACATATTTTTTTTTGGTTTTCAAATGACGTGGGGACTTTGGCGGCACTCACCATTTCGTAAGAAATCTGTTGGAAGTAGCCATGCTGTCCGGATATTGCACGATTCTGTCAAAGAAAACATTGAAAACGGGGCTTCATTGATCAAATTACATCTTTTTTTCGATTTTTATTTCATTTTTTCCATAATTCAGCTATCTTTGCAACAAAATCATTCTGCGATGCCATTGTTGCATTTCACATACACCCAATACACTACCTCGATGATGACCCCTTGCGGGGTTATCTGATCTTCTTTTTTCCAAACAACAAGGGCAATTCACAACACCCCATTCCCAAGAATCACCTTCGATTCTTACAATCAAAAACATTTCCAAACAAACCAATCACCGTTCGCTCCGTAGCGAACGAAATATCGATATCCAAGATGAAAGTAATGAAATTTGGCGGTTCGTCCGTCGGTTCTCCCGAATCGATCAAATCGGTAAAACAGATCGTTGAAGCCGAAGAAGCACCCGTGATCGTAGTAGTATCGGCACTCGGCGGCGTTACCGACCGACTGCTTCTTTCTGCCGATTTTGCCGTGAAGGGCAATGCCGGATACAAACCGATGCTCGAGGAAATCATACTCCGACACGAGGAGCTGATCGAAGCAATGATCGTTTCGCCACCCGACAAAGAGGAAGTTCGCCGGAAAACTCAAGTTCTATTCGACGAATTGAGAAACATTTTGCGCGGGGTATTTCTGATTGGCGATCTGTCGCAAAAAACTTCGGACAAAATAGTAAGCTATGGCGAACGACTTTCGTCGATTATCATCGGCAAAGTGATAGACGGCGCCAAACTCTACGACGCTACCCAATTTATCAAAACCACAAAACAGTTTGCGCGGCACATGCCCGATTTGGATTTGTCGAACGAACTGATTCGAAAAACATTTTCGAAAGATCCATTCGACAAGGTGGCAGTTGTGCCGGGCTTTATATCGTCGAGCAAGGACAACGGCGACATCACCAATCTGGGACGAGGCGGATCGGACTACACCGCGGCCATTATAGCTGCCGCGATGGATGCTTCGATGCTCGAGATATGGACCGATGTGGACGGTTTCATGACGGCCGATCCCAAAATCATCAATTCGGCTTATGTGATCGAGGAACTTTCGTTCACCGAAGCCATCGAGCTTTCGAACTTCGGGGCAAAAGTGATTTATCCGCCAACAATTTTCCCGGTGTATCACAAAAACATCCCCATTTACGTAAAAAATACGCTAAATCCCGCCTCTGAAGGCACTCTCATTCGGCACATCGAGCCCACGCCGAACGGGAAAATCATCAAAGGAATTTCGTCCATCAACGATACGGCACTCATCACCATCACCGGCTTGGGAATGGTAGGCGTGATCGGCGTCAACAAACGCATCTTCACGGCGCTGGCCAATGTAGGCATCAGTGTGTTTCTGGTGTCGCAAGCCTCGTCGGAAAGCAGCACGTCGATAGGTGTTCGTTCCGTTGATGCGGCTCTTTCGCAAAAAGTGCTCAACCATGAGTTTGCTCACGAAATAGCAATGGGCAGCATCAACGAAATTCAGGTTGAATATGATTTGGCCACCATTGCCATCGTAGGACAAAATATGAAACACGTGCCGGGCATAGCGGGCAAGTTTTTCGAAACGCTGGGACGCAGCGGCATCAACATCGTGGCGCTGGCACAGGGAGCGGGCGAAACCAACATTTCGTGCGTGATTTCGAAAAACGATTTGCGAAAATCGCTCAACGTCATCCACGATTCGTTTTTCCTTTCGCTCTACCAGGAGATGAACCTTTTCGTAGTCGGAACCGGTACGGTGGGAAGCAAACTGCTGGACCAAATCAGGCAGCAACAGCAAATTCTGAAAGATAGAAACAAACTGCGCATCAACATCGTGGGAATTGCCAACGGGCGCAAAGCACTTTTTTCGAGAGAAGGAATATCGCTCGAAAACTATATGGACAACCTGATGACGAACGGCGTAAAAAGCTCTCCCAAACTCATTCGCGATGAGATTCTGAAAATGAACATTTTCAACGCCGTATTTGTGGACTGCACGGCAAGTGCCGATATCGCTTCGCTTTACGAGGAATTGATGTCGAAAAACATTTCGGTGGTGACGGCCAACAAAATAGCCGCCTCATCGTCGTACGACAATTATCACAAATTGAAAGAAACCGCACGCAAAACCGGCGTGAAGTTTCTGTTCGAAACCAATGTGGGGGCAGGACTTCCGATCATCAACACGATGAACTCGCTGGTGAATTCCGGCGACAATATCTTGAAACTCGAAGCCGTACTCTCGGGCACACTGAATTTCATTTTCAATACGTTGAGCGAAAGTATTCCTTTCAGCAAAGCCATTCGCATGGCGGTAGAAGCCCAATATGCCGAACCCGATCCGCGCATCGATCTGAGCGGACTGGATGTGATTCGGAAGTTGATCATTCTCTCGCGCGAAGCAGGCGCCAGAGTGGAACAGTCGGACGTGAAGAAACACCTGTTTATCGACCAAAAATATTTCGAAGGGACACTGGAAGAATTTTGGAATACAATCTCCGAAATGGACGAATATTTCGAAGCACGACGCAAGGAGCTGGCCAAAGAAGACAAGAAACTCCGCTTCGTGGCAACCTACGAGCGAGGAGAATGCGAAGTCGGCCTGCGCGAGATAGAAAAAGGACATCCTTTCTACGATTTGGAAGGGAGCAACAACATTATCATGATCACGACCGAACGCTACAACGAATATCCGATGGTAATCAAAGGATACGGGGCCGGTGCCAGCGTGACGGCGGCAGGCGTCTTTGCCGACATCATTTCCATTGCAAACATTCGATGATTGGAGGACAGCAGAAAAATAAATCGCAGCAATACAACTAAAATACAGGAAAAGATGAAATACATTATTGTTCTGGGTGACGGCATGGCCGACGAACCAATAGCCCAATTGGGAAACAAAACACCACTGCAGGTGGCACACACGCCAACGATGGATTTGTTGGCGAAGAAAGGTCGCAGCGGCATGCTCGACACCGTTCCCGAAGGATTTGCTCCCGGAAGCGAGATTGCCAATCTGTCGGTGATGGGATACGACGTCCCAAAAGTTTACGAAGGTCGCGGCGTATTGGAAGCAGCAAGTATGGGCGTGGATATTCTGCCCGGAGAAATGGCCATGCGATGCAATCTGGTTTGCATCGAAGGCGATTTATTGAAAAATCATTCGGCAGGCCATATCTCATCGGAAGAAGCGGCCGAACTCATCGCTTTTCTGAACGAAAAATTGGGCGACGAAACCTTCACCTTCTTTCCGGGCGTTTCCTATCGTCATCTACTGAAGATGAAAGGCGGCAATAAACACATCGATTGCACGCCGCCTCACGACATTCCCGAGAAACCGTTTCGTCCGGCTTTGATAAAACCGACAGACGAGGCTTCGAAACCCACTGCCGAAGCCCTCGATCGACTTATACTGGCTTCGCAGGAGATTTTGGCCGATCATCCCGTCAACAAAAAACGTATTGCCGAAGGCAAAGATCCCGCAAACAGCATTTGGCCGTGGTCGCCGGGATATCGTCCGCAGATGCAGCCGCTGAGCGAGATGTTTCCTATCCGAAGCGGATCGGTGATTTCGGCAGTAGATCTGATTCGCGGCATAGGCGTATATGCAGGACTGGAGGTGATTATGGTGGAAGGTGCCACGGGACTGTACAATACCAACTACGAAGGCAAAGCGCAAGCAGCTTTGGATGAACTGAAAAAGAAAGATTTCGTGTATCTTCATATCGAAGCGAGCGACGAAGCCGGCCACGAAGGCGATGTTCCTCTCAAGATAAAAACCATCGAATATCTCGATCATCGGGTACTGAAAACAATTTACGAAGAGACCGAAAAATGGGACGAACCCGTTGCAATTGCCGTACTACCCGATCACCCAACACCCTGTGCCCTCCGAACGCATACGCGGGCAGCCATTCCTTTCGTGATCTATCATAAGGGCATCGAACCCGATTCGGTGGAGCAATATGACGAATTTTCGGCACAAAATGGCGGTTTCGGCTTGCTGCACGGTGACGAGTTTATGAAAACACTGATTGGGATAGAAAATGAGAAGTGAAGAAGTGAGAAGTAAAGAAATGAGAAGTGTGAAGTAAGAAGTTAGAAATAAGAAGTAAAGAAATGAAATATTACAGCACAAATCATAAAGCTCCGGAAGCTACCCTTCGCGAAGCAGTGGTGAAAGGGTTGGCACCGGATAAGGGACTTTACATGCCGGAGAAAATAAACCGGTTACCGAAAGATTTTTTTGATCATATCGGAGAGAAAAGCCTGACGGAAATAGCACAAACAGTGGCTCAAGCCTTCTTTGGAGAGGATATCCCGAAAGAAAAACTGGACGCAATCGTTGCTGACACGCTCAATTTCGAAATTCCGCTGCATAAGGTTGAGAAAGATGTGTATGTTCTCGAATTGTTTCACGGCCCTACTTTTGCCTTCAAAGATGTCGGCGCTCGATTTATGGCACGCATGCTGTCCTATTTCGTAAAGGAACAGGGACAAAGCGACGTGAAAGTGCTGGTGGCAACCTCGGGCGACACGGGAAGTGCCGTGGCAAACGGCTTTCTGGGTGTAGAAGGCATTCGGGTATTCGTTCTTTATCCTTCGGGAAAAGTAAGCGATATTCAGGAAGCGCAATTCACCACACTCGGACAGAATATCGTAGCTTTGGAAATCGACGGCACGTTCGACGATTGCCAGGCATTGGTGAAAGCGGCATTTATGGACGATGAGCTGAACCGAAAACTAAATCTGACATCGGCAAATTCCATCAACGTAGCACGTTTTCTACCCCAATCGTTCTACTACTTCCATGCCTTTGCCCAACTGGCGGCTCAAAACAGTGCCGACAATGTGGTAATTTCCGTACCCAGCGGAAATTTGGGAAATCTTACGGCAGGATTGTTCGCAAAGCGAATGGGCTTACCCGTGAACCGCTTCGTGGCAGCCAATAATCGCAACGATGTGTTTTTTCGCTATCTCGAAACAGGTCTGTATCAGCCGAAACCCTCCGTTCAGACCATTGCCAACGCTATGGACGTGGGCGCTCCCAGCAATTTCGACCGAATTCTCGATTTGTATCACGCCGAACATGCATCGATCGCAAACGATATCTCAGGGAACACGTACAACGACGACGAAATCCGAAAAACTATTCGCGAAACATACGAGCAAACAGGATATCTGCTCGATCCGCATGGAGCTTGTGCCTACAAAGCATTGAAGGAAAGAAAAAATGACGACGAAAAAGGAATTTTTCTCGCTACGGCACATCCCGCAAAATTTAAGGAAGTGGTGGAAAGCTGCATCGGAAAAACCATAGAAATTCCCGAAAGGTTGTCGGAATTCATGCGTCAGCCAAAGCAATCGATTTTTTTGCCCAACGATTTCGATCGTCTTAAAAATATGCTGTTGGAATTCAGTTAAGTTTCTTTTTGATAAAATGTGAGGCAGATTATCGCATTAATGATTAGCTTTGTGCTTCGAAACCATACGCTATCAGCAGTTTTTGATGAGATACTCGGAGATCGGCATACTTACCATATTCTTTTTGCTTCTTTCTCAACTTTCTTTTTCTCAAACAAGAACGCTGAGCAATGACACTTTACCACCAACCAACCTCCAGAGTGCAGCTCCAAATGACTCACTAAAAATCGATAGTCTCAATCAAAAAAAGGAAACACTCGAAGCCCCCGTATATTACACCGCCCAAGATTCGATGATATTCACCAAAGACAATCTCGGGTTTTTGTATGGCGAAGCCGAAGTGAAATATGGGAAAATAGGGATAAAAGGCGAGTTTATTACTGCCGATCTCGATAGCAATACCATTTCATCTACCTACGGTCTCGATTCCGTAGGCAAAGAATTTGGCTATCCCGTTTTCGACGATAACGGGACGCAGTACGAAATGAAGAAAGTTCGTTACAACTTCCAAACCCGGAAGGCATTCATCAACCAAGTTGTAACACAACAGGGCGAAGGATACATCGTGGCGAAGGATGCAAAAATGAATTCCGACAATTCATTTTATATGCGCAACGCCAAATATACTACTTGCGACTTGCATGATCATCCGCATTTTTATCTGAATTTATCGAAAGCAAAAGTCCGACCCGGAAAAGATGTTGTTACCGGCCCTGCATGGCTGGTAGTGGCGGATGTGCCGCTTTTTCCGGTTGTTCTTCCCTTTGCATTTTTCCCGTTTACCCAAACCTATTCTTCAGGAATCATCATGCCCAGTTATGGAGATGAAATGAGTCGTGGCTTTTATCTGCAAAACGGAGGTTATTATTGGGCCATAAATGATTATGTAGATCTGGCCATCACAGGCGAAATATACACAAAAGGGAGCTGGGGCATCGGCGCGCGTTCGAACTACCGCAAGCGTTACAAATTTTCGGGCAGTTTCAACACCTATTATCTAAACACGGTTCTTGGAGACAAGGGATTACCGGACTATTCGGTTTCGAAAGATTTTCGCGTAAACTGGACACATTCACAAGACCCCAAAGCGAATATGTATCGCACATTATCGGCGAGTGTCAACTTTTCGACCAGTAAGGCAAATCTTAACGATTTATCCTATTTATACAATCGCGAATCTTCGAACAATACCAAAAGCTCCAGCGTCAGTCTTACTCAACGATTCCCTGATTCTCCCTGGAGTCTTTCGGCTACCATGAACATCAATCAGGTATCTCGCGATTCCACTATTTCTGCCACACTGCCCAACGTCTCTATCAACATGAGTAGAATCTATCCATTCAAACGAAAGGATGCCATTGGCGACGAGCGCTGGTATGAGAAAATATCGATGAGCTATTCGGGTGAGTTTCGTAATTCTATCACTACAAAAGAAAACCGTTTTCTTCAATCGAATCTGGTAAAAGACTGGACCAACGGCATGCGTCATAGCATTCCCATCAGTGCCACTTTCACACTTTTCGATTACATTCAGATTTCCCCGTCTATCAACTACAACGAGCGTTGGTACACCTCGAAACACATGCAGGCATGGGATCCGGTAAAAAAACAAAACGTCGTGGTGGACACGATTTATGGATTTCAACGCGTTTACGATTATAGCACATCTTTGAGTTTCAACACCAAGTTGTATGGATTCTACACGCCGTGGAAAATATTCGGCGACAAAGTACAAACTATCCGACACGTATTTTCGCCGTCCATAAGTTTGGGCTATACTCCCGATTTCGGGAAACCGCGTTACAATTTCTACGAAACATATTACTATAAAGACGAGTATGGAGAGGACGTGGAATATACCTATTCACCCTACAGCCGTATGATGTTCGGTACAGCTCCTACGGGAGAAAGTGGAAGTATCGGATTTGATTTCAAAAACAACGTCGAGATGAAAGTACGCAGCGACAACGATTCTACCGGGTATAAAAAAATCAGTCTCATCGACGATCTCGGCATTAGTTTTAGCTACAACATGATGGCCGACTCGATGAAATGGAGCAATATCAATACGAACATCCGACTGAAACTATCGAAATCGTACACACTGAGTTTGAGCGGTTCATGGGATCCGTACATCTACGAACTCGACGCAAACGGACGCCCGGTTCATGTCGATAAATTGCGAATCGGTCATGGTAAAGGCTTTGGTCGATTGATGGGTACGGGAACCTCATTTTCGTATTCATTCAATCAGGACACTTTCAATAAACTGTTCGGTAGAGACAAAGAAACCGGAAAAGACGAAAACAAAGAAGGAGAAAACATTACCGAACTGCCGGACGACGGAACACTGGGACGAAACCCTAATGAAGAAACACCACGCACAAGCGTTTTCGAATCTGACGAACAAAGTCAAGGCGAGTATGATGCAGATGGTTATCTGAAAAATTCGGTCAATTGGAACTTATCCTTCAACTATTCTATCCGCTATGGATTGGGAAGCGAATTTGACTACGATAAAATGGAATACAAGGGCGAATTTACCCACAATTTAGGTTTTAGCGGATCGATACAGCCCACAAAAAACTGGAATTTCACCTTCAATACCGACTTTAATTTCGATCTCAAAAAATTTACGAGCGTGAATTGCTCCATCTCTCGAAACCTCCACTGCTGGAGCATGTCAGCCAACTTTATTCCGCTCGGGCCCTACAAATCATACAACTTTGTGATTCGCGCAAACGCTTCGTTATTGCAAGATCTCAAATACCAACGCAACAGCTCGCCTTATAACAATATGGATTGGTATTAGCCATTTACATGACAATTTTCAACGGACAAGTTGGATGCGATAAATAATCTGACGATTTACGGATGAGTGAATTTTGAACGTCGATTTATTATGAAACGTATCTTAAGTAAGAATGGAGAGATCAATGCAGATCCTTTGTTCGCAAACAATTTCGTAATGGGGAGTTCTTTTCTTTATTCCTTTCCACGCTGTAAATCGAATTAAATTTGCCTGCGCGTAATACGAAATAAAAAATTATTGCGAAATTTGTTGTTTGAACACACGAAAAAAAATTACAAGAAATTCGAATGAAAGACCTCATAATTACCGAAATAAAAAGTGAAAAAGCCATTTTGGTCGGACTTATCACACCCGATCAAAGCGAAGAGAAAGTGAATGAATATCTCGACGAGTTGGCCTTTTTGGCCGAAACGGCCGGTATTGTTCCCGGAAAACGCTTCGTTCAACGGCTCGAAATGCCCAATTCGGTTACTTTTGTCGGTGCAGGCAAACTGCAGGAAATAAAGGAATACGTTGCCGACGAAGAAAATCAAATCGGCGTGGCCATTTTTGACGATGAACTGTCCGCCAAGCAAATCCGCAATATCGAAAAGGAATTGAATATCCGCATCCTCGATCGGACAAGTCTCATCCTCGACATCTTTGCCATGCGGGCTCAAACTGCACATGCGAAAGCACAGGTAGAACTTGCTCAATATCAGTATCTGCTGCCGCGACTTACGCGCATGTGGACCCACCTCGAACGCCAGCATGGTGGTGGTGGCGTAATTATGCGTGGTCCGGGTGAAACACAGTTGGAAACAGACCGCCGCATCATCCTCGATAAAATTTCGCGTCTGAAGAAAGAGTTGAAGGACATCGACATGCAAAAATCCGTCCAGCGTAAAAATCGGGGCAAAACGGTACGTGTGGCGCTGGTGGGATACACCAATGTGGGCAAATCCACATTGATGAACGTGCTAAGCAAATCGGAAATTTTTGCCGAAAACAAATTGTTTGCTACACTCGACACCACAGTGCGCAAGGTAACTATCGACAACCTGCCGTTTTTGCTCACCGATACGGTGGGTTTCATTCGTAAATTGCCCACCAACCTGATTGAATCGTTTAAATCTACCCTCGACGAAGTGCGTGAGGCCGATATTTTATTGCACGTTGTGGATATTTCGCATCCCGCATTCGAAGAACAAATAGAAGTGGTAGAGAAAACGCTCTACGAAATTGACAAAACACCGAAGCCAACCATTCTGGTATTTAATAAAATCGATGCTTTCACACACGTGGTAAAGGGAGATGACGACCTGACTCCCAAACGTCGCGAAAACTATTCGCTCGAAGAGTTGAAACAAACCTGGATGAACAAACTGCAAGACAACTGCATTTTTATTTCCGCAAAGGAAAAAGAAAATATCGACGAGCTGAAGCAGTTGATTTACAAAAAGGTGAAAGAAATTCACATCACCCGGTTTCCTTACAATGATTTTCTTTATCAACATTACGAAGGTGATTTGTAAGGTTTCAATCCTAACAGGTTTTCAAAACCTGTTAGGATTTAGTTAATTTCATAAAATAACCATCAATATTTATTTAATATTACATTATTTTCAATTCGTAAATATGTTTACGTTTATTTATATTTAGATATAGTCGTTAAGTTGAAACGGCAGTTTTATATCGATTTTTACACTTTCTAACGTGACGAGTGGGTTTTGTGTCATAACATTGGTCACTTTCCATTTTGACGAGTGACCTTTGTGTTCACACAAAACGTACTTTCCAAAATGCGGAATGGCATTTGTGAACCCAAAATGGTCGCTTTTCACTTTGACGACCGACCTTTTACGATTTACACGACCCACGCCGTTAACAAGTTATGGGATGTTGTGTCCTTTTCGATAACTATTTTTAAGGGAGAGTGACTTTTGTGCAGACACAAAACCCGTTCATCGCGACGACGAGTGAGTTTTGTCTGCGAACAAAGGTCGTTCCTTTTAACGCCGAATAACCTTTTTCGGGTGAAAAAGGTCGTTCCGCATTTTGCGGAGTGAACAGTTCGAACAAACAAAGGTCGTTCCGCGCAATGCGGAGCAGGCAAAGTAGCAGAAATAGGTCACTCTGCATCCTGCGGAAGGGGTGTTTCACCGATAAAAAGTCGTTCCTCAGCGTGGAAAGTAGGTTTTGTCTGTGCACAAAAGCCGTTCCTCGTGATAACAAACGGTAATTTCACACATCAAATTATCGTTCCTTTAACAGTTCGATACCCTTTTCGAATCGTGATTGGTCGTTCCGCAAAATGGGAATCCTATCATGTGGCAGTGAAATGGTCGTTCTACAAAACGAAGAGTGAATATATACGAGTAATTTTACCCATATTCAGCAACAAGTCTTTCATGATCTCCCAAAAAAATTCTACAGATTGAATTTCTTCGAAAAATACATCACCAAGGCAAGTATAACGAACAGTCCAAGACTACCGGCCAAAAGAGCGTAACTTTCCATATGGATCAGCATGAAAATAAATGCATACAAAATTGCAAGCAGGGCGCCCACCAGCCAACCTTGTTTTGCGCTTCGGAGGATGCTCGACAAGTGAATTGAAATAAGCACTGCCGTCATTGCGGCGGCGATAAGGTATGCCGGAGCGAATCCCAATACTTCCGAAAGCGAAAGCAACAACGAATAAAACAGTACCAAGGCAAGCCCAATGAGCAGATACCGGAACGGATGCACTGCATTTTTTCGGATCTGTTCCATGAAAAAGACGGCTACAAAAGTGAGCAAAATAATGAGGATGCCATATTTCACGGCGCGCATATTTTGCCGATATTGATCGACCGACTGGACAAACTGAACGCCGAAACGTGAGTCGGACATCTGACTCATCGAAGCATCGTCGTCGCCGTTGATGATTTGACCGTAACTGCGATTGATATCGAGAATTTTCCAATCGGCAGTAAATCCGTTTTGGTCGATTTGGTGACTGTCCGGTAGAAAATTGCCGTCGAATCCGGGCGAAGTCCAGTCCGATGTGAGATGCACTTTCGTAACTTTTCCCACCGGCACCACATAAAATCCTTGCGAACCGTTCAATTTCATCGACATGGAGAATGGCAGTGAATCGGAATAAATTGGAGAATCTTTTTCGTCGAACGTCATTTTCGCATTCATTCCCTGACCGAACAAACTACCCGCTTTTTCTTTCGTTGCCACTTGCTTTTCGGCAACGGTTGACGAACCAAATCCTAAGGATAAATTGCGAACAGGAATGCCCGGCTCAAAATCGACGTTTGCACCGGCTATTTGCAACGTACTTATTTCCTTAATTCCCTTCAGATCCGAAATTCCTAAAATCAATCGAATTTCGTCCCATTTTATTTGCGAAAGGCTGACTCCCGATTTCTCCAGAGCCTGCATATCGAATGATCCGTTGAGAACGATATCCGATCCGTACACGGAGGCATCATAGATGCCGCGTTTGCGGCTTTCCACAACAGCGTTGGCCGAAACGTCGAGCGTTTCGGGAAGCAGCACCAAATTCTGCTCGACAACGGTTTGCAAACCATCCTTTATCAGCGTTTTCGTATAAGGAATGACGAAACACGGCCCGACAATGGTTTGCTTTCCACCCCATTTCGAAGTAATTTCTTCGATTGCATTTTGTCGGGTAGTTTGTCGTTCATTGATGAGCGATTGAATCATCAAAAGCGGGATAAGCAATACGAGTGTCAGTATCCCTATAATCACCAGTTTGATGGTGGTAGCATATCGTTCCGGAAAACTTCCTTCCGAATTGTGTCGTTGAGGATTGCGTTGCGTAGAATCGGGAGATGTCATAAATTTGGGATTTTTGATTTTAGTGAAACATCATAAAGAAGGGAATCGTATCATAAATTTTGTCGGATAAAAGCTTCCAAAGCCATCAGATGATCTTTGAAAGCTTTTTCGCCTAAGGGAGTTTTCGAATAGGTTGTTTGAGGTTTTCGACCCACAAAGCGTTTTGTGGAAACAATATATCCCAAGTTCTCCAACGCGCGGGTGTGGCTTGCAAGGTTGCCGTCGGTTAATCCGAGCAACTCCTTCAACGAATTGAAATCGATTTCGTCGTTTACCATTAAAACCGACATAATTTCGAGTCGGGTTTTACTTTCGAATGCCTTGTTAATATCTTCGAGAGGATTTTTCACCGGTTTAATTGATTGCCGAAAAAATTATCTGCGTTCGACCGCGAAATAAAAATAAATTCCATACACGATGTGCACCCATCCAAATCCGATTGTCCAGAACAGCAAAGCATAATCGGATGGAACAAACAACGAAAAAATGCCTGTCAGCAATTCGGTGCAGCCCAACCAGAAAATGCTTCCGTAAGTATATTTTGAAGCATTTACGAGAGCCAACCCGTAGAATAGCAGCATGGCGGGAGACAATAACCGATATTCGCCACCCGCGATTAACGAAGCACAAAACAACCCGCCAATAAAAAGTGGCAGAAGAAAATTGAAAAGGGTGCGCCACATTTGTTTGCTCACAAATTGTTGTCCCGCCTTGCGAGCTTTTTGAGCCGAGAAAAACAGAACGATGGCCAACGAAAGAACGAAAACGGCAACTCCGACCGCAATTAACTTTGATAATGAACTTGTCGCCATCGACAAATCAAAGGTATCGTGCAACATCGATCTGACCATTGCCGCTCCGGCCAAAGCTATCGTTCCGATGAGGATAGCCGATGTTCCACTGAACGAAGTGAAGCGCGACGATTTTTCCATCATCGACTTAATATCGCGCACCGTTTTTAATGCTTCATTATTATTTTCCATAAATAAAAAGTACTTTGTTCCGCAAAGTAAAAACAAAAAAAGAAAAGTTGGACATCGCGTATCCAACTTTAACTTAATTTAGTGAGCGCTTGCCAAAAATCCGTTATTACGATGCTTTATGATGACACAACTCTTTGTTGAGCGCAATCACGGCTTCCTCATAATGTTCGCGATTGATGACAAACTGCATATTGACCTGCATAAGCGATTGTGCGAAACTTTCGATGTTGATTCCTTTTTCGTAGAGCGCTTTGGTAGCACGATAGAGGAATCCGGGCATGGCGATATTTGTCCCCATCGCGCAAACAATGGCTACCGGTCGGGCCGTAACCTGATAAAAAACATCGGTAAGTACTTTGATCAATTCTGCCGATTTGGGATTGTCCCAAACAACCATTGTGATGGAGTTGGCGTTGGTAGATTTGAGAATATAGCTCACGCCGTATTTCTGAAAATACTGCATGATTCGTCCGTCAAAACCGGGCTCGCCCACCATCATGGGGTCGTGTACCTCGATAGCGATTACTTTGCGCGATCCTGAAACAATCTCTACACGTGGTTCGGGCGAAATATAATCGCGCGAAATAACTGTTCCGGGATGTTCAGGTTCGAACGTATTTTTGATGCGAATGTTGATTCCGGCCAATTCCAAAGGCTTGGCTGCTTTCGGATGAATGGCTTCCATGCCGATGTCGGCCAGCTGGTCGGCAATGATATAATTGGTATGACCTACGGGGACACTGTTTTCCACACCCACAATTTTGGGATCAGCGCTCGATAAGTGATATTCCTTGTGAATCACCGCTTCGTCAGCTTTCACTTCAACGGCGATTTTGCTGAATGTCACTTCGGAATAGCCACGGTCGAAGGCGCGCATGATACCTTCCGTTCCTTTGGTATAACCGGTAGCAATGCACAGAACCTTGCTGAAATCGATATCTTTGAATTCCTTGTGAATACGTTGGTCGATGGTAAGCGGCTCGCTATCGTTAAAACCGCACAAATCCACAAAACGGGCATTGATGCCGTTATTGTTGAGGATGTTTGTCGAGTTCCAGGCCGAATGGGCTTCGCCGATAGACGAAAGAATTTCTCGTGCAGCGAGATAAATATCGGTTTGATTGACATAACCTGAGGCAAGCACTTTCGAAAGACTATAGAGAATCGTTTTAGCCTGATCGACGCGGAAACGAATGAAATCGCGCGCCTCTTTCAAATCGAGACCGATATCGGCGAATCCGTCGTTGATGAGCAAGAGTCGTTTGCAAAAATCGTCGAGCGCACTGCTGAAATCTTCGCCTTGCAGGAATTTATGATAGATACCGGGTTCGCCGGTTTTTTTGTGTTCGAGTAGCCAGTTGGTAACGTTGTTATACGCCGAAACCACGAAAATGCGGTTATAGAGAGCATCGCCTTTGCGATTGCCTTTGATGATGTTGTTGAGTACGTCCTGAAATTGTGACATGGACGTTCCACCGATTTTTTCGACTGTAAGCATAGCAATAATGTTGTTAGTTGAGGTGAATATTGTTGTGCCTCATCGTGTTTGCACGGCACAAATTTACATGATAATTTTCAATCGGGACACAGCTCGGATGATTTAATTGAGAGTTGACGGGTAAAACCGTATCGGTTTAAAACTTTTTGATTTCGCGATAGACGCGGAAAATTGGAAGTCCCATCACGTTGAAATATGATCCTTCTATTCTCTCCACACCCACATATCCGATCCATTCCTGTACTCCGTATGCTCCGGCTTTGTCGAGGGGTTCATACTTATCTACATAATATTCTATTTCTTCGTTCGACAGCTCGCCAAACGTAACATAAGCAGTATCGGAAAAAGACACTTGCTTAGTTTTCGAAGTGAGGCAAACTCCCGTTATCACGCGATGTGTTTTTGCGGCAAGAATCTGAAGCATTCTCGCGGCATCGGTCTTATCGGCAGGTTTGCCCAAAATAGTACCATCAAGCAATACGATGGTATCGGCAGTCAAAAGCAGGGAATCATCCGAGAACATTCCGACGTATGCCGAGGCTTTTTTCCGTGCAAGAAATTCCGGCACGACCTCTTTCGGAAGGGTTTCGGGATAAGATTCTTCAATATCGGGCAACGTAACAATCTCGTATTCAATATCAATTCCCGACAGTAACTCTTTGCGACGAGGTGAGTTGGAGCCAAGAACAAGTTTGTAGTTGGTAATTTCCATTGATGCTGGTGAAAATTTCTCCAAATTTACATGATAATTTTCGTTTGACGCAACGGTATGATAATTTAATGACTTAACGACATTCTGATGAAAGAAATACCACAAATATCCGGATGGTGTTTCGTGAACATCACCGGAATTTGAGAATATTGGATAAAAGTTGGGAGAAAGAAATACAACAGTCAGCCGGAATTTATTCTGTACTTCCGGTTTGATAAACGTATGTATTTCGTAAATTTGCACAAAACTCAATGCTTATGACAGTGGACATATGTCCTTCTCCGGTTCTTTACCCCTATTACGAAAAGGAGTGCGACACCGTGATTGTTGCCGATATTTTCAGAGCATCGACAACGATATGTGCTATGTTGCAAAACGGTGTGTCGGCCGTGATTCCCGTAGCCGACATTGCTGAAGCTCAGCGTTACAAATCGTATGGTTATTGGGTAGGGGCTGAACGCAACGCTCGAAAATGCGATTTTGCCGATGGTGGAAATTCTCCGTTCGATTATCCGAGAGAGAAAGTTGAGGGAAAAGAGGTCGTTTTCACCACAACCAACGGAACGCAAGCGATCGATAAGGCACGCAACTGTCGTCAGTTGTTTGTGGGGGCTTTTAGCAACCTGCAAGTGCTGACCGAAAAATGTCTTTCAATTGGAGGACGCGTCGTTGTGATTTGCGCCGGATGGCAGAACAAAATCAATATCGAAGATCTGCTTTTCGGAGGAGTTTTTGTCGAACGCTTATCGGAAAAGCGGGAAATCACAATCGATTCTGATGCCGTACGCATTGCCCTCGAATTGTGGCGAAAAGCTAAAAATAATCCGTTGGAATATGTGAGGGATACCGATCATTATCGGCGGTTGGTGGCCAATGGCGCCGATGGCGATGCGGCCTACTGTCTGCAACCGGATACGGTGCATTTTGTTCCTTTTTTCGACAAAGCGGACGGAAAACTGAAAATTTAATCGTCCCAATCAAAATTTTCAAAATCGAACGAATCGGTAAACTGTTCCAAATCGCGGCGATCTTTTTTTGTGGGACGACCTGTTCCTCGCTGTCGATCGACAAAACCGCTGATTTTGTTGAGCTCCAATAATTCGTATTGATCGGGAGGGGTGATGTTTTCCATAAACTGGGGAACGAGTTTTGCTCCCATACGCTTGTCGCTCAACGCAAGTACTTTAAAGGAAAACGTAACCGGAGGTTTGCGCACTTGCACAACGTCTCCCACGCGAATCATGCGCGAGGGTTTTACGGCAACACCTCCAACCATCACTCGTCCTTTTTTGATGGCTTCGGCGGCAATTGTTCGGGTTTTGAAAATCCGAACCGCCCACAACCATTTATCTATACGCACCTCATCCATTGTCGTTTGCAATTGAATATTGGTTTGTTACCGTTTGTTATACTGATTCATCGTAACATCGACGCCCGAAAGGCAAAAGCTGCGAATAATATCCATCGCTGTTTCTATTTTTTGCGGCAGCAAGATTTTTTCCTCATCCGAAAATTCGCTTAACACATAATCTACCTGACGACCACGTGGAAAGTCATTACCGATGCCGAAACGCAGTCGGGCATAGTTTTGTCCGATGAGTTCCTGAATGTTTTTCAATCCGTTGTGCCCTGCATCGCTTCCTTTCGATTTGAGTCGAAGTGTACCGAATGGCAGCGACAAATCGTCCACCACTACCAGCAAATGGTCGTTATCGATTTTTTCTTGTTGCAACCAATAGCGCACGGCGTTGCCACTCAGGTTCATAAATGTGGATGGTTTCAGCAGCAAGAGCGACTGGTTGCGAAGTCGCATTTCGGCTACAAAACCGTAACGTTTGTCCTGAAAAACGACATTGGACGCTTTTGCAAAAGCGTCCAATATCATAAAACCTATGTTGTGGCGGGTATTTTCGTATTCGGGTCCGATGTTTCCCAGCCCTGCAATCAAATATTTCATTCCAAAAATTTTTCGTAAAACCTCGATTATGCTTTTGCCGCAGCTCCTCTGGCAGCGCGAGTGAGCTGAACGCGGCAAACAACGGCGTTTTTGGCATTGAGAATTTCCAATCCTTCAAATTGAAGTTCGCCAACTTGAATAGATTTGCCCAGCTGGAGGTTTTCAACATTGATAACCAATTTTTCGGGCAATTTTTCGGCAAATGCTTTCACCTTGAGTTTGCGCATGTCGAGCGATAATTTACCACCGGCACGAACTCCTTCGGCAAGGCCTTCCAACTGAACAGGAATTTCCATAACAACAGGAATATTGTCAAATACATGCAGGAAATCGATATGAAGAATCTCTTCTTTCACAGGATGAAATTGAACTTCCTTGAGGATTGCTTTCATCTTTTTGCCTCCCAAATCAAGATCAACCAATTGCACTTCGGGAGTGTAAATCAGTTTGCGGACATCACCGCTCTTTACCAGAAAATTTAGGTTTTCCTGGTTGTTTCCTCCATATATCACACAAGGAATAAGTCCCTGTGAACGATATGTTTTAGCCGCTTTTTTGCCGAAATCGTTTCTGATTTCGCCTTTTAATTCAAAAGTTTTCATTTTTGTTTTTGTTTGTGTTACTCAAAATAAAGTATTTCTATTGCTTCTTTATTTCCCATCACACGGGAGCTTCTTAAAAAAGCGGTGCAAATGTAGTGATAATCTTTCGATTCGGCAAATATTTTATTTTGCCCTACTCTTCAAATCATCCACCGTGATTGACATCAACCTTCCAATCGGTTTGCCATCACGATAGGTAATAATGCGCATCAATCGTGCATCTTTGGGGATAAGCAGAGGAGCCGAATATTTGGGATAGAAATTATCGGGAGTAGATCCATCGAAGCTGGTATAGATATCGAGTCCATCGATTTCGGGAGTGAGTTCGACGTAATATTTATCTCCGTCTTTTTTCACCGAAACTATGGGGTCGTACATTGCGGGTGAATATTTGGTTTGAGCGCAATCAAGACGTGGAAATTGGGCTTCGGTTTTCGATACGAATTTATTCCAATCCTTTTTCTCCTTGGGCGACCATAACGATTCGGCAATTGCAAACCCTCTCGGCCAAGTCATGTATTCCGCTTGACGAATATTGTAGATCTGTTCGGTCCACAGATTGGCTTGTCCACCCAGAACAAATTTCTCATTGACTCCTGTGGGAAGAGGGTCGAACTTGTAGGACTGATTGAGTCGCAACGTGGCATAAACGGGAGCTTCGGTGGATGGATCGCCCTGCATGTAATCGATATAAACAAAATTGGTCGGACTCATTACCACATAATGTCCCGATTTGGAAGCTTCGATGCCGGCATCGATACCGCGCCAACTCATCAATGCAGTGGTTGGAGTGATTCCTCCTTCCAAAATCTCGTCCCAGCCCATCATCTTTTTTCCTTTCGACTGAATAATTTTTTCGATACGCTTACCGAAATAAGATTGCACTTCGGGCATGGTTTTCAGTCCTTCGCGCTTCATGAGTTCTTTCACTTGCGGATTATTCTCCCAAAAATTGTGGGGTGCTTCGTCTCCTCCGGAATGAATATATTCGAACGGGAACAATTGGGCTACTTCAGAAATTACCTTGTCCATGAAGTCGTAAACCTTTTCGTTGGCAGGGCAAAGTGTATTATCTACATAAGCAATGGGTGGTGCCCCATGCGACCAGTCCATAAATTCTTCACCGGCGCGAACCGAATATTCTTCCGCTCCGGGAGTACACGACAGTTCGGGGTATGATGCAATCGCAGCCAAACTGTGTCCGGGAACATCGATTTCGGGCATCACTCGGACGAAACGCTCGCCGGCATAACGAACGATGTCGCGAATTTGATCCTGAGTGTAGAATCCTCCATAGGTTTTAGGCTCGTCGGGGAGCGGTTTCGAAAAAGTTCCGAACCATCCCACTTTGTCAACACGCCATGCCCCTATTTCGGTAAGTTTGGGCAAACTCTTAATCTCGATCCTCCAGCCCTCGTCGTCAGTCAAATGCCAATGAAATGTGTTGAATTTATATTTCACCATGTTGTCTATAAAGCGTTTCACTTCGTCCACCGTAAAAAAATGTCGCGATACGTCGAGCATCATGCCGCGCCATCCAACACGAGGATAATCTGTGATTTCGACCTGTGGAAGCTGCCAGTTGATATTTTCGACCAAAGTGGCGCTTTCGATTTGTGGAGGCAACAGTTGGAAAAAAGTCTGCACGCCGTAGAATAATCCTGCGGGCATGTTCGCTTTAATAATTACACCCTCCGACGAAGACGAAAACGTGTAGCCTTCGTTGCCGATTTGGTTGTCGGGCTTGGAATTCAACATTAACCGAATGGCAGGCCGGGTATTTCGTTCCTCTACAAAAACCTGTCGGCCGGTAGCCGTCGAAAGCTTGTTGCGAAGATACTCATTGACAAATGTCATTGCCTTGTCGGAAGGGGAAACAATGGTGATCGGATCAGGCAGAACATATACTCCTGCTTTTTCGACGAGCGAAACCGGTTCGGGAATAATAGCCAGAGATGTTTTGCCTTGCTGGGCGAAGGTTACCATCGTGAAAAAGGCTAACATAAAAATAACGGCACTGCTTTTTTTCATTTTTGAAGATTTAATAAAAGGGGTTGACAGATTTTAGACACAAATTTATAAAACTATTTCGAAAATCCTGTTAAACCAACGCTTGAGATTGTAAGAAAGTGCTATTTTCCTGATTTTTATCTTGTCGATAAGGAAAAAATACGTATTTTTGCGATGTAAAAGCTCATTTCAACAATGATTAATAGAAACTTAATCCGTATCCGAATTGTTCAGATCGTTTATTCGTGGTATCAAAATTCTAACAATAATCTGAAAAATGCGGAAAAAGAACTACTGCAAGGATTTCAAAAATCATACGATCTTTATTTTTACTTACTTCTGTTGATGGTGAAAATAACAGACGTGTATGAAGAACGTGTTGAGATGAAAAAAAATAAATTTTTGCCGACCGAAGAAGATCTGAATCCCAACACTCATCTTATCGAGAACAAATTTATCAAGCAGCTCAGAACCAACAAGACATTAAACAAATATCTGTCCGAAAGGCCCATGAGTTGGGATGAAAACGAAACTTTCGTCAAAAACCTGTTGGACACGATTCTCAGCTCGGAAGAATATAAAGACTATACTGCGAATGTTTCGCCGACCTATGCCGATGACAAGGATTTTTGGCGAAAAATATTTAAGCAATATATCTATCTTAATAACGAGCTCGACGATATTCTCGAGGACGAAAGCATTTACTGGAACGATGATGTGGAAACAGTGGAAACTTTCGTACTAAAAACAATAAAGCAGTTTTCGGAACAGAATGGCGACAACCAACCGCTTTTACCCATGTTTAAGGATGAAGAAGACAAACAGTTTGCTCTTAAACTTTTGAACGAGACCATTCTGAACGAAAAAAAATACAGACAGCTTATCGAGAAGCATACCCAAAAGTGGGATTTCGACCGTATCGCTTTTATGGACATGATTATCATGCAAGTGGCCATAGCCGAACTTTATACCTGCGAGTCCATTCCTACAAGCGTTACGCTCAACGAATTTATCGACATTGCCAAATCGTACAGCACACCTAAAAGCGGAACTTTCGTCAACGGCATTTTGGATGCAATAGCCAACGAAGCAAAAAAAGAACATATCATTTTTAAAAACTAATTTCATTCACTTCAAAACTTTATCGAAATGAACGTATTATTGCAAGCAGGATCCTCGGCAGAAGGAGGAGGAATGGGGATGACGCTGATCATGATGATAGCTATCATAGCCGTCTTTTATTTTTTCATGATTCGCCCTCAACAAAAAAAACAGAAAGAACTCCAGAAAGCGCGTGAGTCAATGCAGGTTGGCGACAAAGTAGTTACAGCCGGCGGTATTCATGGTCGCATCAAAGAAGTTGGCGACACCTATTTTTTGGTGGAAGTGGCCGATGGCGTAAAATTGAAATTCGAAAAAAGCTCTGTTTACGCTTCCGCACAAGACGTTAATAAGTAATCCCCGCTTGGATGCCGAGCTATGATTGACGTCAAAGCTATCATAGAAATTTGGAAACCGAGAGTGCGGGCATATTTCTCCAACTTTCCGTGGAGAAATCTGCTTGCATTCCTTTTTTTTCTGTTGATGGCCTACATCTTTTGGCTGATGCTCTTTTTCCGTCGCGAAAACGTGGAAGGCACTTATCGCGTCCCAATCAAATATGTCAACGTACCCGAGGATGTGGTTTTCGATCAACCGGCGCCCCAACATATCGATGTCAGGATTTCTGACGTTGGATCGCAGATTTTCAGATACGACATTCTAAAGCCGGACACACTTCGAATAGATGTTGGGGAGTATCACCAAAAAAACATTCAAACCATACAGGGAAGTGAGCTTCGATACATCCTCAATAATCTTTTCCCCAAAGCCACCCTGCTCAGCTATTATCCGGCATTGATTCCAATCTCGACCTCCAAGCTCGAAAAAAAGCAACTCGCCGTGGTATTCGACGGCGAAATCACTACAAGCGGTGCCAATCTGGTAACCGATAGCATATCGTTTATCCCCGAAATAGTTACGGCTTACTCTTCGAAAAAGATTCTGGAAACCCTGACTCATGCAACTACCGAATACACCGTTTTCGATAACTTGAAAGCAACCTCGCAATTCAAGATCAAAATCAAAAAAGTGGAGAGTGTGAAATTCGTACCGGACGAAGTGGAAATATATATCCCGATCAAGGAATACACCGAGAAAAGCTTCGATATTCCGATCACTTGCTCCAACCTTCCAAAAAATCTCGAGGTTAAATTCTTTCCATCACAAATCAGGGTTTCTTTCCTGGCTACTTTGGAAGATTATAAAAAGATTGGTCCGGAAGACTTCGCCATTAATCTCGATTATAACAAACTTAAAGCTCGGGAAGACGGCAAAATAGAGATAGAACTGACGCAGTCTCCTGCAATGATTCGTAACCCTCGCCTATCGCCCGGTTCGGTAGAATTTCTTTTCGAAAGTCACGACTAACACAAATGATTAAAATTGGAATAACCGGAGGCATTGGCAGCGGAAAATCAGTAGTATCCGAACTATTGAAACTTTACGACATACCGATTTATAATGCTGATGTGGAAGCCAAACGCCTCAATGACGAATCACCTCTTATTCGCGAAAAATTGACGCAAAACTTTGGTGAAAGTCTGTATGCTTCAGGGAAACTCGATAAGCAAAAATTTGCCCAAATTATTTTCAACGATCCCGAAAAACTTCGCCTAGCCAACTCCATTATTCATCCCGAACTGCAAAAAGATTTTTTACGATGGGTCGAAATCCATTCCGATTCGGACATAGTGGCGATGGAAGCGGCGTTGATTTTCGAAGCAAATTTTCAGCGTATGTTTGATAAGGTGATCATGGTTTATGCACCAATATCACTTCGAGTTGTTCGTGCTTCGCAGCGCGACCTAACAACGCCGGAAAAAATCGAAGAACGTCTGCGACACCAATTTCCGGACGAAGAAAAAGTGAAACTTTCGGATTTCGTCATTTTCAACGACGAAAAACATTCACTTATCATGCAAGTATCCGATCTCCTAAATCGGATCCGCACGAATCGATAAATTCTGCTTCATGCAATATCGGCCGTTGCTTTGAATAGAGCATCTATAGCTTTTTGCCTGATTTTTTGCAAAATAACGCTAAAAAATGTACCTTTGCATCGACAAACCAAATAATTAACATCATCATGGTAGAAAAGATTGGCTGTAACGCCGGCAAAGTTTGGACACAATTAGATGCAGCCGGACGTTCAAACGTGAAAGACCTAAAAAAAATGACGAAACTTACAGACAAAGATCTGTATGCAGCCATTGGTTGGCTGGCGCGTGAAGGAAAATTGACGTTGGAAGAAGTTGACAAAGAAATTTTCGTTTCTTTGAAGTAAGCTCCATTCCAGCCGTTATTACACATCTTCCGTTTTTTTATGGGAAGTGTCTTCGGGTCGATGAAGAAATGTTTTATTTCTTCATCGATATTTTTTTAATCGACCTGCTTTCATCTTTAAATTTTGATACTATCTTTATCTCAAAAAATGATGGATACATCGAAACTTCATAGACAGTTATTCAAGCTCTTTCCGAAGGAACAGGTTTTCACCGACGAACTTTCGTTGCTTACCAAGGGCACCGATGCCGGATTGTATCGGATGATTCCGAAAGCAGTTGTCAAAGTTAATTCGGAAGAAGAAGTCATTCGGTTACTTTCTTTTTGCAAAAACAATCACGTTCCCATAACATTCAAGGCGGCAAGTACGAGCCTTAGCGGACAAACCGTTTCGGACTCGGTTTTGATGGAAATCGGACAAGGATTCGATTTTGCATCGATCACCGATAATGGACACACGGCCACTTTCGGCTGTGGTGTCGTGGGTGCTGCTGCCAACCGAATGCTGATGCGTTATCATCGAAAAATCGGCCCAAAACCGGCATCTATTGCTTCGGCAAAAATCGGCGGAATTGTTTCGAACAACGCCAGCGGATCGAGTTACGGCATTCGACATAATAGTTACAACACCGTGAAGGCGATGCGCATTATTTTTGCCGATGGATCGATATTGGATACGGCTGACAGCGCAAGTCGTCAACGTTTCATCGAAACACATTCGGAACTGATCGCCGAGATTCAACAACTGCATCTTCTTGCAACATCCAATACGGCTATTTACGAAAAAATATCACGAAAGTTTCGGCTTAAAAATACTTGTGGGTATGGTGTAAATTCGCTCGTCGATTTCGATGATCCAATCGAAATAATCCGTCATTTGATGATTGGTTCCGAAGGAACGCTTGGATTTATTTCTCAAGCAACGTTCGAAACCGTGCATGATGCACCGCTCAAAGCCACTGCGATGATTTATTTTGCCCGGCTGAGCGATGTGTGTGAGACTATTCTCCCTTTGCGATCGTGTGAGGTGAGCGCGGCGGAATTGATGGATCGCAACGCATTGCGTGCGGTAGAAAATCAGCAGGGAATGCCCGACGAACTAAAATCGCTTCCTGAAAATGCAGCAGCGCTCCTCATCGATACTTCGGCCGATGACGAAGAAACTTTACTAAAGCAGATTCATGAAATAGAGGAAAAACTGTCTTCTGTTCACACCCTTTCCCCTATCAAGTTCACCCGCGACATGCATCTTTATAATACCTATTGGAAAGTACGAAACGGACTTTTTGCATCGGCCGCGGCGGCACGTCCCCTTCACACAGCATGCATCATCGAAGATGTGGCTTTTGGAGCGGATGTTTTGGGCGATGCGCTAACGGATGTACGCCAATTGCTCATAGATTCCGGTTATGCCGATGCCGTGATGTGGGGACACTTGCTCGACGGCAACGTACATTTCACCGTTTTTCCCGATATCAACTCCGAGGAAGGTGTTCGTCAGTATGCCCAATTTATGAATAAACTAGGCGAACTAGTCGCCATCAAACATCAGGGAAGCTTGAAAGCCGAACATGGCACAGGGCGAAATATGGCGCCTTTCGTCGAAAAAGAGTGGGGCAGCGATATTTATGCCCTCATGAAACGAATCAAAAAAGCATTCGATCCCGACAATATTCTAAATCCGGGAGTATTGATCAACGACGATCCCGATGTTTTTATCAAAAATCTGAAGCGCATTCCTGAAGCAAATCCGCTTATCGACAAATGCATCGAATGTGGTTTCTGTGAGGTGAATTGCCCTTCGAAAAACTTGACACTTACACCGCGTCAACGCATTGTGGCATACCGTAATCTGACGGAAAAAGCTTTATCGGGAACAAACAGAAAAAAAACTTTTCGCCGGCTTGAAAAGGAGATTTCCTATGCGATGGACGAAACTTGTGCTACGGACGGCTTGTGTGCTATCGCTTGCCCGGTAGGCATTAATACGGGAACGTTGGTGAAAGAACTTCGTTTTCATAATAATGGTCGCTTGGCCAATAACGTTGCCGATGCAATAGCTGCAAATATGGATAAAACTACTGCCTCGGTACGCGGGTTGATGAAATTTCCGCATGCAGTGGCAAAAATTGTCGGCTACAATGCACTCGAAAGTGTTACCCGTGGCTTATTTAAAGTAGGTGATGGCCTTTTCCCGCTTTGGACGCGATACACGCCTTCGGGCAGTCGGAAAATCGATCGTTCGATTTTTCCCGGCAATGATGCCGATGCACCGACTGTTGTATATTTCCCGTCGTGTATCACGCGAGCGATAGGTGGTCCTTCTTTTGGGTATGATGAATCGGCGGATGTTCCCTCGAAAATGCTTTCGTTGCTTCGAAAAGCCAACTACACGGTCATCATTCCCGAAGGGAAAGACAATTTGTGTTGTGGAATGGCTTTCAGTAGCAAAGGATTTCGAAAACAGGCAAAGAAAAAAGAAATCGAACTTAATGAAGCGTTATTGTCGGCAACCCGAAATGGCGAATTGCCGGTAGTGTGCGATATGAGCCCCTGTTTACTTCACATGCGCGAAACGCTCGATTCGCGTTTGAAACTTTATGATCAAGTGGAATTTATTCACGATTTTTTGCTCGATCGTTTGCAATTCTCACGTCAACCTGTTTCCATAGCCATACACAATACGTGCAGCACTGCGAAAATGCAAATCGAAGACAAATTCTATCACGTGGCTTCGCTATGTGCAGAAAAGGTGATTGTTCCCGAAAACGTTACTTGTTGTGGCTGGGCTGGCGATCGGGGGTTTTTCTATCCCGAATTAAACAATTCAGCGCTTGCGCCTCTCGAGCAAACAAAACTCGATGCCACAGAAGGATATTCCAACAGCCGCACGTGCGAAATCGGGCTCTCTGTTAATAGCGGAATCGCTTACAAATCGTTGGTATATTTGGTCGATAAATGTACTGCTGCTTTAGAAATCGATAAACAGTAACTCTGAATAAAAAATCATTACGAAATCGGATTTCAACCGGGTTGTTATGGCAAAAACTTTTCTTTGTTTGCTCCCAAACACTTTCTAATAGGAACGAATGGATATATCGGTAAGCATGGCATAAATATATTTTTTTTACCTTTGCACTCTCAATCAGCAAATTCACGACATGAACATCGAGCAAAATCTTCAAAATACAATCATCGGCGCCCTCAACGAACTTTATCATGCCCAAGTGGACGCTTCGCAAATCACACTTCAGAAAACCAAAAAGGAATTTAAAGGACATTACACATTGGTTACGTTTCCGTTGCTCAAAATATCGAAAAAAAATCCGGAGCAAACGGCACAGGAAATAGGCGCTTACCTGATGGACAAAACTTCGTTTATTGCCGAATATAACGTGATCAAAGGATTTTTAAATCTGACTGTTGCGTCGAACGTTTGGATTCGATTGCTCGAAGAAATTGATGCCGCACCCGATTTCGGATTTGTCTCGGCAAAGGAGGATGCTCCGCTGTTCATGGTTGAATATTCTTCGCCGAACACCAATAAACCGTTGCATCTGGGGCACGTAAGGAATAATCTGCTTGGCCATTCGTTGAGCGAAGTGTTGAAAGCGAATGGCAAACGCGTCGTAAAAACCAATATCGTGAACGACCGCGGCATTCATATTTGCAAATCGATGCTCGCTTGGAAAAAATGGGGCAATGGCGAAACGCCTGAATCATCCGGCAAAAAAGGTGATCATTTGGTGGGAGATTACTACGTGCTTTTCGATAAAAACTACAAAGCCGAAATAGCCGAATTGCAGGCAAAGGGTCTTTCGAAGGAACAGGCCGAAGAGCAGTCAACGCTCATGCAGGAAGCACGTGAAATGCTTCGCAAATGGGAAGCAGGCGATCCGGAAACGGTAAGTTTATGGAAAATGATGAACAATTGGGTGTATGAGGGATTTGACGAAACTTATCGTCAGTTGGGCGTTTCGTTCGACAAAATTTATTATGAATCTCAAACTTATCTGGCCGGCAAACAGGAAGTGCTTCGTGGGCTGAAAGAAGGATTGTTCTATCAAAAGGAAGATGGTTCGGTTTGGGCTGATCTCACTCCTTATGGTTTGGATCATAAGCTGTTGCTTCGTGCCGATGGAACATCTGTTTACATGACACAGGATATTGGTACGGCAAAATTGCGTTTCGATGATTATCCGATCGACACCATGATTTATGTTGTAGGAAACGAACAGAATTATCATTTTCAGGTGTTGTCGATATTGCTCGATATGCTGGGATTTGAGTTTGGCAAAGGATTGGTGCACTTCTCGTATGGAATGGTGGAATTGCCGGAAGGCAAAATGAAATCTCGAGAAGGTACAGTGGTGGATGCTGACGACTTAATGGCCGAAATGATAGAAACGGCACGCGAAACATCTAAAGAATTGGGCAAACTCGACGACTGTACGCCTGAAGAGGCCGAAAATATTGTTCGCATGATTGGATTAGGTGCTCTGAAGTATTTCATTCTGAAAGTCGATCCGAAAAAAAATATGACTTTCAACCCCAAAGAATCCATCGATTTCAATGGCAATACAGGACCTTTTATCCAATATACGCATGCACGAATCCAATCCATTCAGCGAAAGGCAGCCGAACAGGGTATTGAAATTCCCGATCATCTTTCGGAAGATGTCAAGTTATCGGAAAAAGAAGAAGCTCTGGTTCAAATGCTTTCCGATTTCGAATCTGTTGTGAAACAGGCCGGAACAGAATATAATGTTTCGCTGGTGGCCAATTATGCTTACGATTTGGTGAAAGAATATAATCAGTTCTATCACGATTTTCCGATATTGCGTGAAGCGAATATCTCATTGCGCAACTTCCGACTGGTGCTTTCGAAAAACGTAGCCCGTGCGATAAAAAAAGCAATGGGCTTACTGGGAATTGAAGTGCCTGACAGGATGTGATTTGCAAAAACTTAGGAGAACGAACTTTCTTCGTTTTCTTCTTAAATGAATAGGAAGAAAATAATGCTGTCTCATTTTTGCAAAACTACAGACATTTTACATTCGCAAAAGAAGTATCTTTTGTTCGAAAAAAAACAAACTATATTTCTCCATTTTTGTTTAATTGGTAAATTTGCAAAAAAGGAACGATAAGATAATCGTTTTTATCACTTGTTAAAATTAGCAAACATAATTATAGCCCTTAATCCATTGAGTAACATTCGGCCAAATAAGAGAATCGGCCCTATTCACAAAAATAATTATCCGGGAATCATAGATCTTTTGCTTCATAGAGAATTGGTCAAAGCTTACTCGCTCTGAGGATCTTTTACCTTATGACTGCAAAATATATGATTTCAAACTTTTGTTTTTGAATAGCGGCTGTGAAACAAAGTTTAATGAGAAAAGATTATCAAAAACTCCTTCTAACAAAGCAAATACGCTGCAATTATTTTTAAAAATATGAAAAATGAGGAAAATGATCCCGAATATCGTCTCGAAGTAATTTCAGACAGTCCCACCTTCTATCTGCTGATAGAAAAATTTGTAAAACTTTCGTACTCGAACATTCAACTACAAGTATGGGATTCGCTTCCGATGATTCATGAGTCACTTAACAAGCAACCTTCGGATCTGATTATTTTGGACGGAAATTTTACACAAAATTCGGCAATCGATTTGATATATAGCATTAGGTTCAAATTGAAAATCTTTACCCCGATTTGGTTTTTCTCAGTGATAGAAACACCTGAATATTTGCTCAAGGCCCTTGAAGTTGGAGCGAACAGGATAATCGAAAGGCCATTTGATCCAATCGAAATAGTTTCTGAAATTCATCAGTACTTAAAACAAAAAAATGTCATAGATTAATTAGGGTTCACTGAATAATTCCGTTTAAATTCATATATATCAGGCCACAGTTTTTAGGGAGAAGAGAAGTTCCCGATTTATGGCAGAAAATTTTTTCTTAACCTCCAACATCATCTTTTCGAATAAGA
>Ga0228536_1000965_pt1 | contig 36993 bp, 32 predicted proteins | sample SJ1Smetagenome_FD_168611 | JGI IMG/M metagenome (GOLD analysis project Ga0228536, IMG submission 168611) | Enriched culture of PCE-dechlorinating microbial communities from Ithaca, New York, USA - SJ1.S | ecosystem: Engineered > Modeled > Simulated communities (microbial... > Unclassified...
TCATGGAGCCTGTTCAGAGTAGCCGGTTGCGCGCCCCGGACCACCCGGGGAACGTCGTTTCCTTTTTTCCTGCACGCTCAACGGCCGCTTTCGTTCCGTCCGGGGCCTCCCGCCCGCCGCACGAGCCAGAGCATGCCCAGTGAACAACCGCCGAGCATGGCGGTCAGGGCCAGGGCACGGTCGTAGTCCCCGGTGAAGACCGCGTTGTAGATTTCCAGCGAGACCGTGTTGGTCTTGCCCACGATGTTGCCGCCGAGCATGAGCGTCACCCCGACCTCGCCCAGGGAACGGCCAAAGGCCAGGAAGACGGCCACGAGCACGCTGCCCTTGATGTTCGGCAGAACCACCCGGAAGAAGGTCGTCAGCGGCGATTTGCCGAGCACGTAAGCCGCGTCCACGAGTTGGAGTGTTTCGGCGCGGATGGCCGTCTGGACCGGCTTGACGGCCAGCGGCAGCCCGGCCACGAAAGAGGCCAGGGCCACGCCCCAGAAACTGAAGATGAGCTCCAGGCCGAAGATGGACTGGAGCGCCTGGCCGACGGGGCTGCGGCGTCCCAGGGCCAGGAGCAGCAGGAAGCCCGTGGCGATGGGTGGGAAGACCAGTGGCAGGGAGACCAGAAAGTCCAACGCGGCGGTGAGCCGGTTGCGCCTTCGGGCCAGCAGCCAGCCCAGGATCACGCCGGAGACGGCGAAGAGCGGCAGGCTGACGAGAGCCACCCGCAGACTGAGCCAGATCGGCCCGAGGGCGTCCTCGCCGGCCAGCGCGCTCCAGATCGCCATGTCCCGTCGCTAGAGACCGTGCTTCACCGCGATGTCCCGGGCCGCCTGGGTGCCGAGGAAGGCCATGAAGCGTTCCAACGCCTTGGCGTGCGGGGCCTGGGCCAGGGGCTTGGCCACGATGAGGATCGGCTTGTAGGCGGCCTCGTTCACGGTCAGGATGCGTTCCACCTTGTCTTTGATGGCCAGGGCGTCGGTGAGGTTGATGAAGCCCGCGTCCACCTCGCCGCTGAGCACGTAGGCCGAAACCTGGGGCACGGTGGCCACGACGATGAGCTTGTCCTTGAGTGCGTCGCGCAGTTTGGCCGAGTCCATGTACTCGTCGGCGGCGCGACCGTAGATCGCCTTCTGGGCGTCGGGCATGGCCACGCGCTTGACCGCCGGGTTGGTCAGATCCTCCAGGCTCGCCATGGGCGCGCCCTTGGCCACGGCCAGCACGAGGCGGCCCTTGCCGATGGCCGTCTCCCCGGTGAAGGCCAAGTCCGTGCCGTCGAGATAGCGCTTGTCCCCGGCCACGATGTCGATCTTGCCGCTCTCCCGGGCCATGCCGGTGATTTGGCCCATGTTGCCGTAAAGCCGCTCGACTTTGATGCCGGATTCTTTTTCGAAGGCCGCGCTCAGATCCTCGACCATCTTCTTGTACCCGGCCCCGGCTGCCAGGGTCAGGGTTTCGGCGGCGAAGGCCTGCCCGCAGGCCAGGGCGAGACAGAGGGACAGCAGAATGAGCAATCGTTTCATGGGCGGCTCCTTGTTGTCGCGGATGAGGTGAGGAGAGGGACTGAGGACGGAGGATCAAGCCGGGCGCGCAGACGGTCCTGGTCGCGTCGCAACAACCCGGTCTGACGTTCGAGCCAGGACGGATCGGAACGGCCCGCCCGCAGGGCCAGGATCGCGTCGCCCACGGCCAGGGCGTCGGCCAGGTCGTGGGTCACGTAGAGCACGGGGATGTCCCAGGCGTCCTTGAGACGCAGAAGCTCCGCCCGCAGGGCGAAGCGGTTTTCCATGTCCAGGGCCGAGAAGGGCTCGTCCAAAAGCAGAAGCCGGGGGCGACGGGCGATGGCCTGGCAGAGGGCCGCCCGCTGGCGTTCGCCGCCGGAGAGGGCGGCGGGCTTGCGGGAGCGTAGCGGGACGATGCCGAAGGTCTCCAACAGGCCGTCCACGTCGCAGGCCGGATGGGCCGCGAAGGTCACGTTCTCGCGCACGGTCATGTGCGGGAAGAGACCGTACTCCTGGAAAAGCAGGCCCGCTGAACGGCGCTGCGGCGGCAGTTGGCGGCGCAGCGCCGTGTCCAGCCAGCATTCCCCGTCCACCAGGATGCGGCCTTCGTCCGGCTGCTCCAGTCCGGCGAGACAGCGCAACAGCCGCGTCTTGCCCGCTCCCGAGGGGCCGACCACGGCCAGCAGGCGTCCGGCCGGGCAGCGGAGGTCCAGGTCGATGGAGAAATGTTCCAGGCGCTTGACCAGACGGGCGGACAGGCCCCTGTGGTCGCGTGTCGACGCGCGTGTTTTTTCGTCGCCCATCAGCATGACAAGGCCTTGAAGCGTCTGTCCCTGAACAGTCGGGTTCCGAAGCCGACGGCAGGCGGCGTGCGTGCGATCTCAGCGACGTGACCGGAGCCGCCCACACGTCGTGACATCGCCATGCCGGCCGCGATCCGGGCAGGCGGTGGAGTGGATGGATTTGGAGGCAGATGGACGGTGCGCATGTCGAATTCCGGGCGCCGATTGGCCCAAGCCCGTCGCGGGCTCGGACGCGGGAGGCCGTATGACATCTGGCACGGCGTCGTGTGGAAGTCCAACGCGACACGAAATGGTGGTTTTCAGTGACTGTCGGATGTTGTCGAGGCGGGAAAAAAGAAACATTAAACATATGATGTCTGCTGGCATATATATTGACGTCGGAGGTCTTACGACGTAGGGTTCACCGAACCGTGTATCATGCTCGGGAAGACAGCCCTGGCCCGCGTCGGGACGTGACGCGGCGGCGGGGCGGCGACAATGGAAGAGGCAACCATCAGCGGAGAGGAGATGTCCCATGAGAAAAATGATTGTCGTGTTGGCGTCGTTGGCCTTTCTTGGCTTGGCTTTTTCCGGCGGCGCCGAGGCCGCTGACTCGTATCGCCTGAAACTGGGCCATACGGGCGCTCCCTCGCACCATTACCAGACCATCTGCACCCTGTTCGCGAAGAAGGTGGCGGAGCGGACCGGCGGCAAGGTGCAGATCGACGTGTTTCCCGCGGACCAGCTCGGCAAGCAGTTGGAGTCCGTGGAGGGCGTCATGGTCGGAACCCACGACATGGTGCTCGCGTCGGACACGGTCCTTTCCAACTGGGTGCCGAACATGGGCATCCTGAACCTGCCGTTCCTGTTCAATGACCTGAGCGACGTGCGCAAGGTGCTCGATGGCCCCATCGGCGCTCGCTTGGCCAAGGAGTTGGAGCCGCACGGAGCCGTGGTCATCGGCTGGTGGGAGAACGGCATGCGGCACGTCACCAACAACAAGCGGCCCATCAAGACCCCGGACGACCTCAAGGGCATGAAGATCCGCGTGCCCGAAGGCGAGGTCTTCGTTGAGACCTTCAAGGCCCTGGGGGCCGGTCCCACGGTCGTCTCCTTCGGCGAGCTCTACTCCGCCCTTCAGCTGGGCACGGTGGACGGACAGGAAAACCCGCCCGCGCACATCCTGACGCAGAAGTTCTATGAGGTGCAGAAGTACGCCTCCCGGACCGGGCACATCCACATGTCCTCGCCGTTGATCATGAACAAGGCGTTGCTGGACGGCATGCCCCAGGAATACCGGACGGCCATTCTTGAAACCGCCCGTGAACTCGGCCCGGTCCATACGAAGATGGTCGAGGAGCTTGAGGCCGAGCAGTGGAAGGAAGTGAAGGCGCATGGGATGGAGGTCATCGACGTGGACAAGAAGCCCTTCCGCGAGAAGGTCAAGCCCGTGATCGCCGCGTATAAGAAGAAGCTGGACGCATCCATCATCGAAGATATCGAGAAGACCCTGCAGTAGAAGTGAGCGCCGCCCTTGGCGGCGTCAGGGGGGGCGTCCGGGGAGCGTCATCGTTCCCCGGACGCCGGTCGCGTCGTGTCGGCGCGGCATGGAAGACTGTCATTCAGCCCGGAGCAAAACAAGGGGATTCAGAGATGCATTACGAGATCGCGATCATTCCCGGAGATGGCGTCGGTGCGGAAATTTCGGATGAGGCCGAGAAGATTCTGAAGGCGGCGGCCGATAAATTCGGCTTCACCGCGGCCTCCAAGCGCTTTGACTGGGGGTGCGATCACTACCTCGCGCACGGCCGGATGATGCCGGAGCATGCGCTGGACATCCTCAAAGGGTTCGACGCCATTTTTCTGGGGTGCGTCGGCGATGAGAGCAAGGTGCCGGACCACGTTTCGCTGACCATGCTTCTTGAGATTCGCAAGGGATTCAAACAGTACGTGAATCTCCGCCCGATCCGGCTTTATCCCGGCGTGTCCACGCCGGTGCGTACGGCGACGCCGGAAACCGTCGATTTCGTCGTTGTGCGTGAGAACAACGAGGGGGAATACAGCGGCGCGGGGGCCTTCTTCAAGATCGACGAGCCTGATGGGTTCGCCCTGCAGACCGGAATCTTTTCGCGCGGCGGCTGCGAGCGCGTGATGCGCTACGCCTTCGACCTGGCCGAGCAGCGCAAGCAGGCCGGCTACAAGGGCATGGTGACCAATTGCACCAAGTCCAATGCGCTCAACTACTCCATGGTTTTCTGGGATAAGATTTACCAGGAGGTCGCCGCCGGGCATCCGGACATCGCCACGGACAAGGCCCTCGTGGACGCCATGACCATGTGGATGGTCAAGAAGCCCGAGTGGTTCGACGTGGTCGTGGCCTCCAACCTCTTCGGCGACATCATCACCGACCTCGGGGCGATGCTTCAGGGCGGCATGGGATTCGCCGCCGGAGGCAACATCAACCCAGAACGGGAATTCCCCTCAATGTTCGAGCCCATTCACGGCTCGGCGCCGAAGTACACGGGCAAGCACGTGGTCAATCCCATCGCCAGCATCGAGTCCGTGCGCATGATGCTCGATTTCCTCGGGGAAAAGGACGCCGCCGAAGGCATCGGCGTGGCTGTCCGTTCGGTTCTCGCCCAGGGCGCCGTCCGCACTCGGGACATGGGCGGTTCCCACGGCACGGACGCCATGGGCGACGCCGTGTTGCAGGCTCTTCTGGCGGACTGACCCGCCTGGGCCTACGCCGTCTTCCGGCGGCGGAAGGATAAGGAGTCGATGATGAAAGTGCTTGAAAAGCTCAACGAGTTCATCAGAAACCTCTCGGCCATATCGCTTGCGTTCATGACCGTTCTTGTCGTGGTTCAGGTCTTCTTCCGCTATGTCCTGAACCATCCGCTTTCCGAGACGCAGGAATTGTCCATCTACAGCATGGTGTACGTGGTGATGCTCGGCTGCACCATCGCCGTGCGCAACAAGACGCACATCGCCGTGGACGCGCTCGTCGGGATTCTCCCGCCGCGCGTCGCCTGCGCCGTGCGCCAGGTCAGCTACTGCTTCATGCTCTTCTTCTTCATCGTCCTCCTCAAGGAGGGCTGGAAGCTGACGCTGCGCTCCATGCTGCAGATGTCTCCGGCATCAGGAATTCCATTGGGATATGTAGTCTTTTCCATCCCGCTCTGTTCAGCGATCTCAATTCTGTACATTTTCGAGCACATGATGCGGGATATGAAGAAGTGAAGGCAACGTCCTCACTGACATAAAATCGGGAGAGAGACATGGTCTCGATTCTGTTCATCGCGTTTTTCATGCTGCTGGTGATCGGAGTTCCGATCGCCATATCACTCGGCGTCGCCTCGCTCGCCGCGCTGCATTTCGGGAGCCATCTGCCGTTTCTCATTCTGCCGCAGAAGGTCTTCAACGGCGTCAACAGCTTCCCGTTCATGGCCATTCCCTTGTTCCTGCTGGCCGGCAACATCATGGCCGAGGCCAAGATATCGGACAAGCTCGTGGCTCTGGCGGCGATGCTGGTGGGGCGCTACCCCGGAGGACTCGCGCACATCACGACCGGGGCCTCGGCGTTCTTCGGCGCCATCTCCGGCTCGGCTCCGGCCACGACGGCGGCCATCGGCTCGATCATGATCCCCTCGATGGTCAAGCGGGGCTACAGCCGTTCCTATTCAGCGGCCGTGGTCGCCGCCTCCGGGGCTCTGGGGTTGATCATTCCGCCGAGCCTGACCATGGTGGTCTTCGGCGTCATCGCGGGCGTCTCCATCGGCAACATGTTCCTCTGCGGCATCGTGCCGGGCATCCTGATCTCCATCGCCCTGATCGCGGTGAACTACGTCATCGCCAGACGCCGGGGCTTCGTCCGCGAGGAAGTGCTGTCCACGAAGGACATGGTCCGGGTCATCAAGGACAGCACACTGGCCTTGCTGATGCCCTTGATCATTCTCGGCGGCATCTATTCCGGCATGTTCACTGCCACGGAATCGGCCGCCGTGGCCTGCCTCTACGGCGTGCTCGTGGGGTTCCTCGTCTACAAGACCCTGACCTTCAGATCCCTGTATCGGATATTCAAGGGCACGGCCGAGAACGCCGCCCTGATCATGTTCCTCATGGGCACGGCCAACCTGTTCGGCTACATCATCACCGCCGAGCAGGTGCCGCAGCATTTCGCGGCCATGCTCATGGGCGTCACGGACAGCAAGGTCGTCGTGATGCTCATCGTGCTGCTCATGCTGCTGATCATCGGCACGTTCCTGGACAACGTGGCCGCCCTGGTCCTGTTCGTGCCGACCATCATGGGCGTGGTGCAGGCCATGCAGATCGATCCGGTCTATTTCGGCGTCTACACGATCATCGCCCTGGCCGTCGGGCAATTCACCCCGCCGGTGGGGCTGAACCTCTTCATCGCCTGCAACATCGCCAAGGAAAAACTGGAGGTCGTGGTCCGGGACATCCTGCCCTACCTCCTGGTGTACATCGTCCTGCTGGTGGTCTTCGCCTTTGTTCCGCAACTGATCACCTTGTTCCTTTAGCCGCAAGGGAGACGATATGGGAAAAGTCATTGTCCTGACCACCGGGGGAACCATCGCCAGCGTGAGGAACGAGGCGACGGGACTGTTCACCTCCGGCGCCATGCCGGGCGAAAAGCTCGTGGACAGGAACCGACTGGATTTGGACATCGAGGTTGAGGCGGAGTCCGTGTTCCAGGTGCCGAGCAACGCCATGGACTTCGGCAAGCTGATGATCCTGCGCGCCAAGATATTGGAGCGCCTGACCGATGAGGATGTCCTCGGCATCGTGGTCACTCACGGCACGGACACCCTGGAGGAATCCTCCTACTTCATGGACTTGGTGCTGGATTGCCGACGTCCCGTCGTGTTCACGGGGGCGCAGCGCGCACCCAGCGACGAGGGCACGGATTGCTATGCCAACATCCGGGACGCGGTGGTCGCCGCCGCCTGTCCCGATTGCGCCGGACTGGGCGTGCTGGTGGTCTTCAACGAGGGCGTCTATTGCGCCAAGTACGTGAGAAAAATGCACGCCTTCAACATGCATGCCTTCACCGCCTTCACCTACGGCCAACTCGGCTATGTGGACAAAGGGCTCTGCTTTCTCTACCAAAAACCCCTGCGCCGGGAGCACCACGTCCCGACCAAGGCCTTTCCCCTGGTGGAGATCGTCAAGGCGAGCCTGGGCTCGGACGGTGATGTCATCAACTATCTCACCGATTCCGGCGCGGCGGGCATCGTGCTGGAAGGACTGGGGCGCGGTCACGTGACTCCCCGCTTCATGACCGCGGTGCAGCGAGCCGTGGACAAGGGCGTGCATGTGGTCATCACCACGACCTGCGAGCAGGGGCGGGTGCATCCGGTGTACGACTTCCCGGGAGGCGTGCGCGATCTTCAGGCTCGCGGCGTGATCGCGGGCCACGATTACAGCAGCCACAAGGCGCGGATCAAGCTCAGTGTGCTTCTGGCCTCCGGGGTCGATTCCTCCCAGGATTTGCGGGAAGCCTTCGCGGTCTGACCCCCGTTCTTCGCTTCCAATGGAAAAGCCCGCCCCGCCATACCGGCGAGGCGGGCTTCCTCTTTGCTTCAGAGCGCAGCTCAGCAGCTTATTTATACGTCAGGGACGTTTCCCAGCTTTTCGAGCTGACGCGGATGGCTTCGCGGATGGCCGTCTCATCTCTCGCGAGGAACGCCTTGTAGATGGCCTTGTGGTCCTTCAGCGCCACCTCGGGCAGGGTGCGCATGGACGTTTCGATGGAGGCGTCGAACAACTCCATCATGGTTTCACCGATGCGGATGACCAGCGGATTGTGCGTGGCGCGCAGAATCGCCATGTGAAAGGCGAGATCGTAGCTGGAATCCTGCCTGCTCTCTGTCAGGGCTTTTTCGAACGCCTCGAGCGCCTGCCGGATATCCTGGAGATCCTCCTCGGTGGCCCGCTCCATGGCCATGACCGTGTAGGCGGGCTCGAACATCTTGCGCAGGTCGAGCATATCCTTGGTGATGCCTTTGGCCAGAATCATCTGGAAGACCATGGAGTTGAGTGCATCCTCGCTGGGATGCTCCCGAATTTTCGTGCCCTGTCCGCGCCGGACTTCGAGGATGCCCATGGCCTGGAGCATCTTGATGGCCTCACGGACGCTCGATTTCCCCACGCCGAGGTTGCGGGTCAGCTCGGATTCCGAAGGGAGATAATCCCCCGGCTTCAGTTCGTCATTGATCAGCGCCTGCTTGATCCGATCGATCACCAGGAGGACCACGGACCCCTGAAAGAGGGGGGTGGTCAGGGAGTCACCGAGGGGCTGGGTGTTCTTTCGCGGGAGGGCCATCAGGCACATGCCTCTGCAACGTCGTGTTGTCCCATCGCCGCGCCTCCGGGATGCCGACGATTCGTTCTCGGAGGCCTGTGCGGGGCGATGAGCGGGAGGACAAGCGGGTCTCTGCGGAAGGAAGCCGTCGGGACGTGTCGCATGTGCAATCCTCATCTATTTGCAACTAGCTTGATAATATTAGTGATCTTCATGCGTGTCAATGAGTTGTAATGCTTGGAACAAAAAGTCGAAAGGGTGCGCGACCGCATGCGGCACGGAGGCGGCATATCCCCCGAGCATGTTGCCCGATAGAAAAAGGGCCTCGCGGAATACCCGCAAGGCCCTTGTTTTTTCTGGTCGGGATGGCGCGATTTGAACGCGCGGTCTCTGCGTCCCGAACGCAGCGCTCTACCAGGCTGAGCCACATCCCGAAGTGAAGAAGCGGTCTTTACCCGAATCATTTTCAAAAGGCAAGGCCCCAATCTCGGGAGGGGCGGTTTTCGATCCGGGGCCCGAGTGTTATAACTTGCCTCGCGATGCCCGGCGGGCGTGGGGGGCAGCGGGGATTTAATGGACAAGCGCCTGTAAATGTGCCAACATTCTTTAAGCTTTTCAGTCCGCATCGGCAACGATCCCAGCGGGTTCGACGCGCCGCCCGGAGAAGGGGGGCCGCCCGCGACCCTCGAGGAAAGGAGCAACGAGTGATCAAGGTTCTGGTTTGTGACGACTCGGCCTTCATGCGCAAGGCCATCAGCACCATGCTCGGGAAGGATCCCGAGATCGAGGTGGTGGCCACCGCGCGCGACGGAGAGGAGGGGCTGGAGATGGTCCGGCGCCACGATCCGGACGTCGTCACCATGGATATCGAGATGCCGCGCATGGACGGGCTCACGGCCCTGCGGCACATCATGATGGAGTCCCCCCGTCCGGTGCTCATGGTCAGCTCCCTGACCACCGAGGGCGCGGAATCCACGCTCAAGGCCCTGGAACTGGGCGCGGTGGACTTTATTCCCAAGCAGTTGTCCAAGGTCTCTCTGGACATCATCAAGATCGAGAACGACCTGATCAACAAGGTCAAGACCGTGGCCAAGCGCAAGATGCGCCATTTCGCGCCCCGTGCGGCCGCCCGCCCGGCCGTCCAGGCGCCCCGCCCAGCCGTGACGCGGCCCAGCGGAACCCAGTTGCGCGACGTGGTGGCCATCGGCGTTTCCACCGGCGGCCCGCCCGCGGTGCAGAAGATCCTTTCCGCCCTGCCTGCGGACTTCCCGGCCGGCATCGTCATCGCCCAACACATGCCGCCAGCCTTCACCGGTCCCTTCGCCAAGCGCCTGGACGGAGTCTGCAAGATCCGCGTCAAGGAGGCCGAGACCGGCGACCGGCTTCAGCCCGGCTGGGCTTTCGTGGCTCCCGGCGGCCAGCACTTGGTCCTGGACCAGAAGGTCAGCCGCATCGATCTGGTCATCACGCCCGAGCCGCGTGACGCCCTGTACAAGCCCTCGGCCAACGTGCTGGTCACCTCCACGGCCAACGCCGTGGGGCGGCGCGCCCTGGGCGTGATCCTCACCGGCATGGGCAGTGACGGTATGGAAGGCGTCAAGGTGCTCAAGGAGAAGGGGGGACGGGCATTGGCCCAGAGCGACGCCACCTGTGTGGTCTATGGCATGCCCAAGGCCATCGTGGATGCCGGGTTGGCCGACGAGATCGTCGACATCGACGACATGGCCGGAGCCATTCTCGGCAACCTCTACAAGTAGCCCGACGAACGGGGGGCGGAGGGGGTTCGATGCTGGAGTGCAAGAGCATCATTGAAAGGTTGGGGAGCGACGACAGCGAAGTCCTGCGCGAGGCGGCCTTCGAGGCGGGCGAGGCCCGTTGCGAGGATGCCGTGCCGCTTTTGGCGGGGCTGCTTCGATCCGGCAACCTGGGCGTCCAGGAGGCGGCCGACCGGGCCCTGCGTTCCATCGGTGGGCAGAAGGTCATTCAAGTAACCATCCCGCTGCTGCGGGTGGATGACGCCCCGGCGCGCAACCTGGCCATGGACATCCTGAGGGCGTTGGCCTCTCAGGACGTGGCCGCGCTCATTCCGCTCATCCACGACCCCGACGCCGACATCCGCATCTTCGCCGCCGACATCCTGGGCGCCACGGACAATCCGGCGGCCGTGCAGGTGCTTTGCGAGGCCCTGCTCAAGGATCCTGAGGTCAACGTGCGCTACCAGGCAGCCGTGAGCCTGGGGAGCCTGGCCCGGCCCGAGGCCGCCGAAAGCCTGAACAAGGCCATGGAGGACGAGGAGTGGGTTCAGTACGCGGTCATCGAGGCCTTGTCCAAGATCAAACACTCCAGTTCCGTGGGGGCGCTGGTCAAGGCCATGGCCCGTACCTCCGACCTCGTGACCTCGATGATCATCGACGCCCTGGGTGAGATGGGCAACATCAAGGCCGTGCCCATGCTCCTCAAACGCCTGGAGGAATCCCCCACGGCGCTGCGCAACAAGATCGTCAAGGCCGTGGTCCGCATTCTCGGCGGCAAGTCCCTGCAGTTGCTTTCCCGCGACGAGCGGGAGAATCTCAAGGTCTACATGCTCGTTGCCCTGGACGACGAGGACCTGGAGGTCCAGGACGCGGCCATCCAGGGATTGGCCTTCGTCGGCGGCGAACGGGCCTCCGAGGCCGTGCTCAAGATCGCCAGCCGGCTGGACCCGGACCGCGATCAGGAACGCCTCCAGCAGACCGTGCGGGCGCTGGCCCAGATCGGCCTGACCAGCGCCCTGCGCTCCGGCCTGCTTTCCGGCAACGCCGACGAGGCCCGGGTGGCCGTCATGGCCCTGGCGCATATGGACGACGCGAGCGTCCCCCAGGTGCTCATGGACGCCTTTTGGAAGCATGGGCGGGATCTCCAGCGCCAGATTCTCGGCGTCCTGTCCAAGACCGCCGGGCCTTCGGCCAAGCAATTTTTTTTGGACGTGTTGGATAGGCACGAAGACGGCAAGGTCATCAAGTCCGTGGCCTACTTTTTGGGCCAGAAACTGCATCTGGAAGAGGCCGCCGACCGTCTCTTCACCCTGCTCGAACATAAATACGACGACGTGAAGGAGGCCGGCCTCGAGGCCTGCATCGCCATCGGCGGCCCCCGCGTCAACGCGCGCTTCCGTGAATTCTACGGGAGCGAGGATCCGGTGAAGCGGCTCATGGCCGTCTACGCCTTCGGGCGCATGGGCCAGGCCGAGCATTGGGAAGCTCTCAAGGCCGCCCTGGAAGATGAGGTGCCGGATATCCGCAAGGTTGCCCTGGAGGCCATCGCGGGCATGTGCTGGGAGTCCGACGCTTGGCTGCCTCTGTTGGAAGGCCGCCTGAAGGACGAGAGCCGCGAGGTGCGGCTCACGGCCATCGATCTCATGGGCCGCTGCTACCGCAAGGAGGTCATCCCCTACCTTCTGAGCGCCCTGGACGATGAGGATGACTGGGTCAAGGTCCGGGCCCTGGACGCCCTGGGCTTTCACAAGGAACGCGAGGCCGTGCCCCGCATCGTGCCCTTGCTGGTGAACCCGAACCGGCTGGTGATGCTCAAGGCCGTGGAGGCCCTGGGCAGCATCGGAGGCACCAGCGCTTTCCGCGCCCTTCTGGACGTTTCCACCAGTGAGGAGCCGGAGTTGCAGCAGGCCGTGGAATCCTCCATCGCCAAGATTCAGGAAGAACACGAGACGGGGGAATAGAGCCGGATGTCTTCCCTTTTTTCAAGCACCATCACCTTGGGCAAGGAGCTCAAGGTCACCGATGCGGAGTTCGCCCAACTGCGCGACTTCATCTACGCGCAGTGCGGAATATACGTGGCGGACAACCGCAAGTACCTTCTGGAAAACCGCTTGGCGAATCGGCTCAAGCAATTGAACCTGAAAAACTTCTCGGAGTATTATTACTACCTGCAATATGACGCGGGCCGCCGGGAGGAACTGAACCGGCTTTTCGAGGTGATCACCACCAACGAAACGAGCTTCTACCGCAACCCTCCGCAACTTCAGGTTTTCCAGGAACACATTCTGACCGAGGTGCTGGACACGCTGCGCAAGTCCGGCCAGAAGAAGCTGCGGATATGGTCCGCGGGCTGCTCCACGGGCGAGGAGCCCTACACCCTGGCCATGATCATCGCGGACGTGCTCAAGGGCGAACTGCCCACCTGGGACGTGCGCATCACGGCCAACGATCTCTCCGAACGGGTGCTCGACTCGGCTCGGCGAGGCGTCTACAACGAGTATACCCTGCGTACAACGCCCAAGGAGATCCTGGGGCGGCATTTCGTGAAGCAGGACACGTTCTACAACGTGCGCCCGGAACTCAAGAAGCTCATTCTCTTCCACCAGATCAACCTGAGCGACGCGGCCCAGGTCAAGCGCGTGGAGCGATCCCAGATCGTCTTCTGCCGCAACGTGATCATTTACTTCGACGACGAGATGAAAAAGAAGGTGATCGGCGCCTTCTACGACAACCTGCTGCCCGGCGGGTACCTCATCATCGGGCACTCGGAGTCGCTGCACAACATTTCCAGGGCCTTCAAGCCGATACATTATCCCGGCGCGATCATTTACAAAAAGGAGGGTTGAGTCCGGCGGATGCGCGGGCCGGACTCCGGGAGGACATGTTGGGAGCGAGGATTTTGGCCGTGGCCAACCAGAAGGGCGGGGTGGGCAAGACCACGACGGCCCTGACCCTGGGAGCGGCGCTGGCCCGCCAGGGCGGCAAGGTTCTGGTCATGGACTTGGACCCTCACGGCAACGCCTCGGTACACCTGACCTTCTATCCCGAGAACCTGGATTACACGGCCTATGACCTGTTTCACGCCGAAGAGGGCGACGCGAGCGTCTGGGACCGGATCATCAAGCGTCGCGAAGGGTTGGTGTTCGATTTCGTGCCGGGACACATCCGGCTGTCCGAACTGGAGGTGGACCTCAAGGATCGCAAGAACAAGGGCCTGATCCTGAGCGAGGCGCTGGCCCGGGTGCGCGACCGCTACGACTTCGTTCTGCTGGATTGCCCACCGCATGTGGGTGTGCTCCTGGTGAACGCGCTGGTGGCCTCGGATCTGGTGATCATCCCGATCCAGACGGATTTTCTGGCGCTTTACGGCATTCGGCTGCTGTTCGACACGATCCGGCTCTTGAACAAGGTGCTGCCCAGGCCGGTGCGCTTCATGGCCCTGGCGACCATGCACGACAGGCGGGCCTCGGCCTGCCGGAGGATCCTGAGGCTCATGCGGGACAAGCTGGGAGAGAGGGTTTTCGAGACGGTGATCAACCTGGATACGCGGTTCCGGGACGCCTGCGCCCAGGGGAGGGTGATCTTCGAACTGGACCCGGACACCCGGGGGGCACTGGAATACAGCCAACTGGCGAAAGAGATCGTGAGCCATGAAAACACCTGAGACGTATTTCATCGAGGACGTGCAACTTCCGGGCGAGGAGCGCGGAGGAACCCTGTCCCAGGCCGAGCAGGCCTTCTTGGACAAGTATGTGGGGCTGGAGCAGGACCGCCTCCTGTCCACGACCCCGCGTGTGGACCCGCGCGGCGATGCCGTGCTGCCGGGATTCGCGGCCAAGGCCGCCGCCGGGGCCGAAGACGAGGGCACGGACGCTGGCTTCGAGGCCCGGGTGCGCGAGATGAGCGAGGTCCAGTTGGTGAGCTTCGCCGTTGACGGCAGGGAGTTCGCCCTGCCCATCATGGTCATCCAGGAAGTCATCAAGTTCGTGCCCCCGACCAAGTTGCCCACAGCGCCCAGCTTCATCGCCGGAATCATCAACCTCCGCGGCAAGGTCACGCCGCTGTTGCGGCTGCGCAACCTCATGGGCCTGCCATCCAAGAGCGGGGAAAACGACCGCTTCATCGTGGTTTGCCGTCACCGGGGGTTGCAGGTCGGGCTGATGATCCAGTCCGTGGCCACCATGTACCGCGCGCGCCATGAAGACGTGGACTGGGGCGTGGCCGCCCATTTCGGCGACAGCGCGGAGTTCCTCATGGGACTGTTGAAGAACGGGGACAAGTTGGTGAGCATCCTGTCCATCGACCGTCTGGTGGAAGGCGTGCTGAAGCGGGAAGGAGGCCCCGATGCCTAAACATATTCTGATTGTGGACGATTCGAAGACCGTACGGAACCTCGTGGCCTTCATCCTCAAGAAGGAGGGCTTCAAGGTGAGCACGGCCGAGGACGGCCTGGACGGCCTGGAGAAGTTGTACGCCTCCGAGCAGGTGGATCTCATCGTCTCGGACGTGAACATGCCGCGCATGGATGGCTTGAGTTTCATCAAGACCATCCGTGAGCAGGAGGCGTACCGGGATATCCCCATCGTGGTTCTTTCCACCGAGGGCCAGGACAAGGACATCCAGATCGGCTTGGCCATCGGCGCGAATCTCTACATGGTCAAGCCGGCCCAACCGGAGAAGCTGGTCCGCAACGTGAAAATGCTCTTGGGCTAGGTGTGACGCCGGGACGCGGGACGTCCATGGCGATGACCCCGGGCCGGGGCCGACGACAAGCACCCGAATGGGGGAGCTGATGAGTCAGGAATTCATGGATCCGGAAATACTTGCGGATTTCTTCGTTGAAGCCAAGGAGCACCTCGAGACCATCGAGCCGAACCTCCTGGAGTTGGAGAAGAATCCCACCAACCTGGGGCTCTTGAACGAGATTTTCCGGCCCATGCACTCGCTCAAGGGGGCCTCGGGCTTCCTTGGCCTGAACAAGATCAACAGCCTGGCGCACAAGGCCGAGAATATCCTTGACGAACTGCGCCAGGGCGGCATGGCCGTGACCGCCGAGATCATGGACATCATCCTGGCCGCCACGGACGCCCTGCGCACCATGGTCGAGAGCCTGGAGACCAAGGGCAACGAGGGCGACGTGGACACCGCCCCGATCATCGCCCGCATTGAGGCCGCGCTGGAGGGCGGGGCCGCTCCAGCGGGCGGAGCCGAGGCCGGGGAAGAGCCTGATGCCGAACCGGAACCGGAGTTCGAGACCGAGCCGGAACTGGTGCTTGAAACCGAAAGCGTTTCCGAGGAGGTCGCCGGCCAGACCAACGGTCGCCGCCCCGTGATCCAGGTGGAGGCCGACCCCGATTTCGACGCCACCCCGTATGCCCTGACCACTGTGGGTGAAGGGCACTTGGCCGACTTCCTGGAAGAGGCCGGGGAGATCATCGCCAACCTGAATCAGTCCCTCCTGGACCTGGAGTCCGAGGAGGGAGACCGCTCCGGGCTGGTCAACGACACGTTCCGCTATTTTCACAATCTCAAGGGCAACAGCGGCATCATCGGCTTTCGTGAGCTGAACGCCCTGACCCACGAGGCCGAGACGCTGCTCAACCGGGCCCGCAAGGGCGAGATGGCCGTGAGCCAGGGGCTCGTGGACCTGCTCCTGGCCGCGGTGGACGCCATCGAGGCCATGGTCGGCAAGGTGGACGCGAAGAGCGGCCAGGTGGTGCCATCCGACATTTCGGGACTCGTGGCTCTGTTGCGTCAGGCCACCGAGAGCGGGGAAGTCGCCGCGCCGTCGCGCGCGGAGGCCGCCGCCCCGGCCGGAGAGCCCGTCCCGTCCGTCGCGGTCGAATCCGAGCCGGAGGTGGAGGCGGAACCCGAACCGGAAGCCGCCACGACTGAGGTCGAACCTTCCGTTTCGGCCTACGACCCCGAAGACGTGGCTGTGTTCGAATCCACGGTCCGGCAGCAGATCGAGAACGTGAACCTGGCCATGGACGCCCTGCGCAAGGATGACAGTCAGACCGAGTACGTGGACGGCCTGTACCGCAGTCTGGTCACCTTCCAGAACTCTTCCGGCTACATGGGCCTCGGGGAGTTGCGGGACTACGCGGAGCGAACGGCCAAGCTGGTGGATCAGGGACGCAAGTCCGGCATCGGCTTCGGCATGATGCTGGACATCCTGGAGCAGGAGTTCGCCATCCTGCGGGACATGGTGCTCAAGGAACTGGAGAGCATCAAGGCCGGCCAGGCGGTCGCTCCGCCCGCGCCTGAAGCTCCGAAGCCCGAGCCCAAGATCGAGCCCAAGCCGGCGGAGACTCCAGCTGTTTCGGCTCCCGCGCCCAAGCCGACTCCCAAGCCCGCTCCTCCGGCGCCCAAGCCGACGCCGAAATCGACGTCCAAGCCCGCGCCCCGGCCCGATCCCGGTCCGCCGCTGCCCGACAATGGCCGGGCAGCCCCGGCGGAGGCGGGCAAGCAGAAGGTTTCCACCACCATCCGGGTGGACCACCAGAAGCTCGACCACCTCATGAACCTCATCGGTGAGCTGATCATCAACCGCAACCGGTACTCGATGCTGGCAAGAGCCTTGGAGGAGGGCCAGCAGGAAGTGCATATGGTGGCCCAGCAGCTCACCGAGACCACCTATGCCATGGCCCGCATCTCCGACGACCTGCAGGACACCATCATGAAGGTCCGCATGGTCCCGGTGCAGACGGTCTTCTCCCGTTTCCCGCGTTTGGTGCGCGACCTCTCCCGCAAGAGCGGCAAGGAGGTCGAGCTGATCCTGGAAGGCGAGGAGACGGAGTTGGACAAGAGCGTGGTGGAGGAGATCGGCGACCCGTTGGTGCATCTCGTGCGCAATGCCGTGGACCACGGCCTGGAGTCTGAGCAGGACCGCACGGAAGCGGGCAAGAAGGCCACTGGTCATGTCTGGCTGCGCGCCTACCACAAGGGCAACTCCGTGGCCATCGAGGTTGAGGACGACGGTCGGGGCATCGATCCCGAGAAGATGCGCAAGGTGGCGGTGAAGAAAGGGCTCATGAGTCAGGAAGAGGCTCAGGCCCTGGGTGATCGCGAGGCCATCGAGTTGATCTTCGCCCCGGGCTTTTCCTCGGCGGACAAGGTCACGGACATCTCCGGCCGGGGTGTGGGCATGGACGTGGTCAAGACCAACATCAAGAACCTCAAGGGCAGCGTCCAGACCCACTCCGAGGTGGGCAAGGGCACGCGCATCACCCTGACCCTGCCCCTGACCCTGGCCATCATCGACGCCCTCATGGTTCAGGTCAACGGCCACACCTACGCCATCCCCCTGGACGCGGTCTCGGAGACCACCAAGATCGAGACCGAACGACTGGCCGACGTGAACAAGCGCAAGGCCGTGACTCTGCGCGGCGAAGTCCTGGGCATCGTGGAGCTTTCGGAACTGCTCAACCTGCCCGCCAACGAGGAGAACCGGGAGATACTGCCCGTGGTGGTCATCCACGACAACGACCGTCGGTTGGGCATGGTGGTGGATCGGCTTCTGGAGCGCCAGGAGATCGTCATCAAGCCCCTGGGACACTACCTGAACACCTTCGACATCAAGGGCATCTCGGGCGCGACGATCATGGGCGACGGCTCGGTGGTCCTTATTCTCGACCCCCACGAGGTCTATGCATTGTCCACGCAATTGGCCCGCTGAACGCATCTCGGAAAGAACAAAAGGCCCTCCCGGCTGAGCCGGGAGGGCCTTTTTCGTCGCGGGGCGTTTGGGTCAGGAGAAAAAGAGGTTGGCGACCACGGCCAGGAGCAGGCTGTGGAAGACCCATATCCCGCCTCCCGCCGCTATCATCAGGCCTTTGAGGCGCATCGGCGAACCGCTGCGGGCCACGGCCAGCCAGAGCAGCAGGCAGGTCAGCATGACCACCAGGGCCAGGGCCCAGAGCAGGGCCACCGAGGAAACCAGGACCAGGGCGCGCAGTTCCGGCTCCAGGGTGAACAGGATCCAGGGCTGCGCGGCCAGGACCGGAACGAGGCTCCAGGCGGCCCAGCGGGCGGCCCGGCGCATGGAGAAGGCGTAGTAGTCACGGCCGTAGTTGTCGCGGTCGCGGCGATGCAGGAGGAAGAGCAGGGCCAAGGCGCCCGCCAGGGTCAGCGAGAGGGCCGCGTACTGGACAAGGCAGGGCCAGAGCGGCGATCCCGGGCCGGGGAAGAGCAGGGCGACGAGGTTCGTGCTCCGCCCTTCGGGAGACAACAGGGGCGCGAAGCCGCGCAGCCCCGGCAGGGAGACGTGGATCGCGGCCAGCGAGGAGAGCGAGGCCAGGATGCCCAGGCCGCAGTGCGCGCCCTTGGGCAGCCTCCAGGTGCAGCGGTAGAGCCCGTGCGTCAGCAGGGTCAGGCCGAGGGCGACATAAAAGGCGTACAGGGGAGACCCCGGCGCGTGCAGCCGGGTCATGATCTCCTGGAAGCGCGCGGCGGCCAGCGCGGCGCCGGCTCCGCCCACGGCCAGAACGAGGAGCAGCAGGCCGAAGCCCATGGCCGAGACGTGCTGGGCGAACTTGTCCAGAAATGCCTTGCGCTGCGCCTGGCCCTGGATTTCCGAGGCCACGGCCAGAACGGGGGCGCCCAGGGCGGCCAGCCCCAGGACGTCGAAGAAGGCCGGGGCCAGGACGCTGGAAAGAATGGTCACGGTTCCTTGCAGTTCCGCCATCGCGAAAAGACTCCCTCGAAAGTACCCCCGGCGGGGGGCCGCCTGCGCGGCTGGCCTGGGTATTGCCTCAAAACAGCCTTCGAGGCAAGGCCGGATGCGCTCGGGAAGCAACGGGAACCCCGTCGCTTTCCTTGCAAAATGCCGGGGCATGGCCTATGGAGCAGGGAAGATGAAATTCCTGCTTGCGGCACGACCCGTTCTTCTGACCGCATGCGTGCTGGCCGCCGTGGTTCTGGCCGGTTGCGCGGCCAAGTCCGACCCCGCTGTCGACGGCAGCGCCGAATGGCGTCTGCGCAGTCTGGAGGAAAGCTTTCTCCAGTTCCAGGAGGCCCAGCGCTCCCAGGAAGACCGGTTGAAGCATCTGGAATCCCGCCTGGAGGAACGCCTCAAACGTCTGGAAACGGAACTGGAGGAGGTCAAGGCCCAGCAAACCGCCTCCGCCGGTCTGGCTCCCGCCGAGCCCCCGGTGGCCCGAAGCCCCGAGCCTCGTCCCTGGACCCAACCTCCCGTCTCGGCCTCCTCCCAGACTCCGTCCAAGTCCGCCGCTCCGGCGCTGAAATCCTCATCCGCGTCCAAGCCCGCTCCCGCACCGGCCAGGGCTCCCTCGGCGAAGGAGATCCAGAACGCCTACGAGCGGGGACTCAAGCTGGTCCTGGCCGACAAACCCGGCCCGGGGCGCGACGCCTTGAAGGAGTTCCTGGCCCGCTACCCGGACAACTCCCTGACGCCCAACGCCCTCTACTGGATCGGCGAGACGTGGTATGCTCAGAAGGATTACACGCAGGCCGTTCTTTCCTTCAAGGATGTGACGCAGAAATATCCCCGCCATCCCAAGGCTTCGGCCGCGCTGTACAAGAGCGCCCTGGCCTACGAGGCCACCGGCGACAAGGCCAACGCCGTATTTTACCTCAAGGCGCTGCTGGATGAATACCCCCGTTCCGAGGAGTCCTCCCCGGCGAGGGTCAAGCTCAAGGCCCTGGGGGGATGACGCCTCGCCGTGAGCACCGGCTCGGATCAGGAATTCTTCGCCAGCTTGGCCTTGCGGCATTGCCCGGGGATTGGGTCGCGGCGGGCGTTGCCCCTGCTGCGGGCCTACGGTTCGGCCTATGCCGCCGTACGCGACGCCTCCAGCTGGACCTCGCGCGGCCTTCTGGCCCCCGCCCTGTCGCGGGCCTTCCTGCGCGAGGAATGGCGGCCGGCGGCTGAATCGGAATACCGCGCGGCCCGCGCCGCGAGCATGGAGCGGTTGACCTGGGCCGACCCGCGCTATCCCGCCCGTCTGCGTGAGCTTTCGGACGCGCCCCTGTTGCTTTATTGCCAGGGCGACGTGGCCCTGTTGGGCAATCCGTCGGTGGCCGTGGTCGGGGCTCGGGCCTGCACGAACATGGGCCTGCGCGCAGCCGAGATCATCAGCACCGGCCTGTCCGCCCTGGGAATCACCGTGGTTTCCGGCCTGGCCGAGGGCATCGACCGCCAAGCCCATCTGGGGGGGCTTTCGGGCCTGGGCTCGTCCATCGCCGTGCTCGGCGCGGGCCTGGACCAGGACTACCCGCCCAGAAACGCCGATCTGCGCACGATCCTGAATGAGCGCGGCCTGGTGGTCACGGAATTCGGCCCGGGCGTCGAGCCTCGTCCGAGCCATTTCCCCGTGCGCAACCGGATCATCAGCGGCCTTTCCCTAGGGGTGGTGGTGGCCGAGGCGGCCGCCAAGAGCGGCAGTCTGATCACGGCCCGCTTGGCCTTGGAGCAAGGACGCGAAGTTTTCGCCCTGCCGGGCCCCCTGGGCCAGCCCTCCTTCGTGGGCTGTCTCGACCTGCTCAAGCAGGGCGCGATCCTGGTGGAGAAGGCCGAGGACATCGTGGAAGCTCTGCGTTTCCCCTTGCGCACGGCACTGGGAGAGCTGCCGGACCCCCGACCGGACTTCCAGCCTCCGGAACTGCCTCCGGCCCGACTTCCGGAGGTATTGCGTCCCGTGCCTCGACCCGTGCGTACGGCGAAGCGGCTTACGCCTCCGCCGCCGACTCGGCCCGCGCCGGCTCCTCCGGCCGACTTGCCACCCCTGGAGCGCCGCCTGCTGGACGTCCTGAAGCGGGAACGCAAGACGCACATCGACGAGTTGTGCCGCCTGCTGGATCTGGGCAGCGCCGAGGTGGGCAGCGCCCTGCTCCTGCTGGAGATGAAGAACCTCGTCCGGCAGTGGCCGGGCATGAGTTATACCCTGTTCGAGGATGATGGGGCTTACGGAAGCTGAAGGTTTTCGGCCTTGAGCCCGTGCGCGCGGCGGGGTATGATCCCCGTCAGCACAACCCTGGAGCCGTCATGCAGAAGATTCCCCTGACCCTGGCCAAGCCGGGAATGAAACTCGCCAAGGCCGTGACCCGCGACAACGGCATGGTGGTCATGGGCGCGGGCATGGAGCTGACCGAGACGCATATCGAGCGCCTGCGCGGCATGGAGGTGGACCGGATCACCGTGGAAGGCAACCCAGTGGAGGGGGCCGACGGTGTGGACACCTCGGCGGCCAAGCGCCTGGAGCGTCTGGATCATCTCTTTCGCCGCATGTCCGGTGATCCCTGGATGGACCAGGTGCGCGGCTATCTGAACGAATATTTCCGGCTCAAGGCCGCCGAGCAGGCCGCCCGGGCCGCCGCCGAGGGAAAATAGATGGTGGAGCAGGACCTGAAGACCTCGGTGAAGGGACAGATTCTGTCCATCAAGGATCTGCCGACCCTGCCCAAGGTGCTGGACGAGGTCAGCCGCCTTGTCCAAGACCCCAACGCCAACACCGACGAGATCGCCAAGATCATCTCCCGGGACCAGGTGCTTTCGGCCAAGGTGCTCAAGATGGTCAACTCTCCGGTCTACGGCTTTCCGGGCCGCATCGGCACGGTGCAGCACGCCCTGGTGCTGCTCGGTTTCAACGTGGTCCGGGGCATCATCATCTCCACCTCGGTGTTCGAGATGATGGTCAAGGCCATGGAGGGGCTCTGGGAGCACAGCCTGGGCTGCGCCCTGGCCGCCAACGTGGTGGCCAAGCACGCCGGGCTGGCTGATCCCGAGGAGTTCTCGGTGGCCGGGCTGCTGCACGACCTGGGCAAGGTGGTCGGCGCGGTGCAGTTGCCCGAATTGCACGAGGCCGTGGCCGCGGCCGTGCGCGAGCAGGATCTGCGTTGGTTCGAGGCCGAGCGTGCGGTCATGGGCTTCGGCCACGACCGTGTCAACGCCTGGCTGGCCCGCCATTGGAACCTGCCCGGAAACATCCGCGAGGGCATGAGCCACCACCATTCCCCGGAGACGGCCCAACTTTACCCCGAAACCGCCGCCGTGGTGCATGTGGCCGACTTCATCGTGCGGGTCTACGAATTCGGCACGGGCGGCGACGACCAAGCCGCGCCGTTGTCCCGCAAGGCCCTGGAGGTGCTCAAGCTCAAGCTTCCGGACCTGGATCGCGTATTGGACGAGTTCGCGGTCCAACTGGCCGACGTTTCGGACCTGGACCTGGCCTAGGAGGCGTTCGTGGACGACATTCCCGCCCTGCGCGGGCAGGAGGCCTTTCTCCTCTCTCCGGACAAGGAGCTGGCCGAGTTGCTCACCGGGCTCTGGCCTGTGGAGCACATGCGCTTCACGGTCTTTGAGCTCGGCCGCCGGGCCATCGAACACCTCTTCAACGACCCGCCGGACCTGTTGGTGGTGGACGAGCGCTTGCCGGACATCGGCGGCCCCGAGGTGGCCTCGCTGGTCAAGAGCGAGAACGTCTATCGCCAGTTGCCCGTGGTCCTGGTCATGGATCGCGAGGGTCTGGACCTGCCCCGGGATTGGGAGCAAGTGGAGGTGGACGACTTTCTGGTCCGCCCCCTGGACCCGAAGGAAACCCGTGCCCGCGTCAACCTGACCATGCTGCGGGCCATGCGCGCCTTGGACGCCAATCCTTTGAGCAAGCTGCCGGGCAACACCTCCATTCTCCAGCGCATCCAGCAGTGCGTGGACAGCGGCGAGGACTTCGCCCTGGCCTACTGCGATCTGGACTATTTCAAATCCTTCAACGACAAATACGGCTTCTCCCGGGGCGACGAGGTGCTCATGATGACCGCTCGGGTCATCGTCAACACCATCCGGACGTTCGGCGGAGTGCGTTCCTTCGTGGGCCACGTGGGCGGCGACGATTTCGTCTTCATCATGCCGCCGGACTTGGTGGAGGAGGCCTGCCGCCGGGTAGTCCAGAGCTTCGATTCCATCGTGCCGCATTTCTACGACGCCGACGACCGGGCCCGGGGCTCCATAGTTTCCGTGGATCGCCAGGGCGTCACGCGCACCTTTCCCATCATGGCCGTGTCCATCGCCGTGGTCTTCAGCACGGGGAAGCGCCGGCTGAGCCACGCGGGCGAAGCCGCCTCCATCGCCATGGGACTCAAGAAGAAGGCCAAGGAAAACCCCAAGAGCTGTTATGTTCTCGACCAGAGGGAGCGCTAGTCCGCCGCCCCTGGCCGAGATCTGCCAGGGATTTCTGGCGCATCTCGCGGCCGAGAAGGGCTTTTCCGCCGCCACCCTGGCGGCCTACGAGAACGATCTGCGCCTGTTCGCCGGGTATTTGGGCGGACGCGGCGTGTCCCTGGAAGAGCCGGAGACGGTCACCAAGGAGCACGTGCGCGGCTTCCTGGCCGAACTGCACCGGCGCGGCCTGAAGAAGAGCAGCGTAGCCCGCAAACTCTCGGCCTTGCGGAGCTTTTTTCGTTTTCTTCTGCGCCAGAGGCTGGTGGAGAGCGATCCCGTGCGCGGATTGTCCAACCCCAAGCAGGAGAAGCGCCATCCGCGCGCACTCAACGTGGACCAGGCCATCGGCCTGATGGAGGCCAAGCTGTCGCCGGACCCTGAGGGCCTGCGCGATCTGGCCCTGGCCGAACTGCTCTACGGTTCGGGCCTGCGCATATCCGAGGCCGTGGGCCTGGATGTGCATGACCTGGACACCTCCTCGGGGGTGGCCAGGGTCACGGGCAAGGGGTCCAAGGAGCGTCTGGCTCCGCTTTCGGATGCCGCCCGGACGCGTTTGGACCGCTACTTGGCTCAGCGCCACGCCTTCGTCGCCGATCCCCTGGAGAAGGCCCTCTTCCTGGGCCGCCAGGGCAAGCGCCTGAACCGGCGGCAAGCGGCGCGCATCGTGGACCACTTGGCCAAGCTGGCCGGGTTGCCCCAGCACGTGCATCCACACATGCTTCGCCACAGCTTCGCCACCCACATGCTCGAGGCGGGCGCGGACCTGCGTGACATTCAGGAGCTTTTAGGGCACGAGCGCATCAGCACGACGCAACGCTACACGCACCTCAACCTGCAGCAGATCATGGCGGTGTACGACAAGGCCCACCCCCGGGCCTCGTCCGAAGAAAAAAAACCTCGGGAAAAGGAGAAATAATGAGCAATCCCATGGTGCTGATCGAGACCCCGATGGGCGAGATCCTGGTGGAACTCTGGCCCGACAAGGCCCCGGAAACGGTGGAGAACTTCCTCAAGTACGTGGACGATGAGTTCTACGACGGGCTCATCTTTCATCGCGTCATCAAGGGCTTCATGATCCAGGGCGGCGGCATGGACATGATGATGCGCGAGAAGAAGACGCGCGGCCCGGTGAAGAACGAGGCTCGGGCCGACACGCCCAACCAGCTCGGCACCATCGCCATGGCCCGCACCCCGGATCCCCACAGCGCCACGGCCCAGTTCTTCATCAACGTGGCCGACAACCAGTTCCTGAACCACCGTGACGAGACGGCCGACGGCTTCGGCTACTGCGTGTTCGGCAAGGTCACGGAAGGCATGGATACGGTGGAGAAGATCGCCAAGGTTCGGACCAAGACAGCGGGCTTCCACGCCGACGTGCCGAGCGATCCCATCACCATCATTTCGGCCCGCCGCTTCGAGCTGTAGGCTCGGCGGCCGGTCGGACAAAGAAAAAGGGGCCTCGCGGCCCCTTTTTTGTCGTTCCGTCCGAAGCTAGTCTTTCTTCCCGCAGAAGCGCATGAAATCGTCGCGAAGCTGGTTCACCAGTTCGCGCACTGTGACGATGGAGTCCACCCGCCAGGCGTTGGCTCCGGCGAAGGCGAAGCCGTGCTTCAGCTTGCCCTTCATGGCGTTCACCAGGGCCTGAGCGATGCAGTACGGGCTCTTGGTGTGGTCGCAGGTGACGATGCACTTGTAGGCGCAGGCGCGGGGCTTGCGGTTGCCCTGGGCCACGTCGTCCAGGAAGGGGCCCTTCACCGCCCGGCCGGGCATGCCCACCGGGCTCTGGATGATGACGATGTCCTCTTTCTTGGCCCGCACGTATGCCTGCTTGAACGCCTCGTCTGCGTCGCACTCCACCGTGGCCACGAAGCGGGTGCCCATTTGGACCCCGGCCGCGCCCATTTCCAGGAAGCGGCAGATGTCCTCGCCGGTGTAGACGCCGCCCGCCGCGATGGTCGGGATGCGCTTGCCGGACTGCTCCTCGAAGGGCCGCACGGCCTCGATGACCTCGGGCACGATACGTTCCAAGGCGAAGGCCGGATCGTCCACCTGCTCGGGTTTGAAGCCCAGATGGCCGCCCGCCTTGGGGCCTTCGACCACGAAGGCGTCGGGCAGGACGTTGAAGCGCGAGAGCCACTTCTTGCACAGGATCACGGCGGCCCGGCCCGAGGAGACGATGGGCACGAGCTTGGTCTTGGCTCCCTCGGTGACGTATTTGGGCAGGTCCAGGGGCAGGCCCGCGCCGCAGAAGAGCACGTCCACGCCCTCGCGCACCGAGGTGCTGACCATGTCCGCGAAGTTGGAGAGGGCGACCATGACGTTCACGCCCAGGATGCCCTTGGTCATTTCGCGGGCCTTGCGGATTTCGCGGGTCAGGGCGCGGATGTGCGCGCCGGTGGGATCCTTGGCGATGTCGGGCTCGGCATTGCCGATCATGGCCGCCGAGATGACTCCCACGCCGCCCTCGTTGGCCACGGCCGAGGCCAAGCCGGAAAGCGAGATGCCCACACCCATGCCGCCCTGGATGATGGGCAGGCGGGCGGTCAGGTCGCCGATGGTCAGTTGGGGGAAATCCTTAAGACATTTCAATAGATTCATCGATCCTCCCGAGCGGCCAGGGGATTGTATCGGCCGGGATGGACGTCCCGTTCCGGCCGAGCACCGGAAGCCGGCTCGAACGATGCGCATACACGACAAAAAGACCCGGGTCAAAGGCCTTTCGAGGTGTATTCCCCGGGTCGCTCCAGATGTTCGTCGGCGAGCATGCGGGCGAAGAACAGCGAGCTGGTGAAGGCCGGGGAGATGGCGTTGAGCACATGCAGGCTCTCCTGGTCGCGCTCCACCAGGAAGTCCATGACCAGTTCGTGCGTTCCCAGATCCACCAACTGCGGCCGGATGCCGGCCTTGTGCGTGGGAACCACGTCGGTCGGGTCCAGTTCCTTGACCAGTTTCCGGGCGTCGTTGAAGAAGTGTCGGAAGAAGTACTTGCGCGGTTCCTCCAGGGCCACGGCCCGGAATTTGGGATTCTTCGCGAAAAGCACCGTGTCGCGCCAGAGGATCGAGGGCGCTTCGCCGTCCACCCCGGCCAGGATGCCGTAGTTCTCGCGGCCGAAGGCCGGAATGGCCGTGGGCCCGAGGTAGACGTCGTCATGCACGCCTCGGGTGAAATGCACGCCCAGGAAGGGATTGCGGATGTCCGGCACGGGGTAGATGCTGCCATGCACGAGATCGGCGCGCGGGCCGCTGAGCTTGCGGTAGATGCCCTTGAAGGGCACCAGCCGGTAGTTGCGTCCGACCCCGAAGGCGTGGGCCACGCGGTCGCAATGGGCTCCGGCGGCGTTGATGAAGAATCCGTAGCTCACGCGCCCGGCCGTCGTCTCGGCCTGGCGCGGGCCGGGGCGTCCGGTGAAGCGGGCCATGAACAGGAACTGGACCTTGCCCGAATCGGTCAGCTCCCGGCGCAGTTGGGCCAGGATGGCCTTGGGGTCCACCACGGCGGTCTGGGGCACGCGCAGGGCCTGGCCCACGGTGCGGGCCAGGGGTTCGATCTCGGCCAGGGCGCGTTCGTCGATGAGCTCCACCTGGGCGCCGTTTTCCGTGGCCCGGCGGTGCAGTTCGAGCAGGGCGGGCAGTTCGGCTTCCGTCCGGGTGACGATGACCTTGCCGTTCTCCTTGAGCGGCAGGCCGTGCTCCCGGCAGTATTCGCGCATGAGGCGGTTGCCTTCCAGGCAGGATTTTGCCCGCAGGCTGCCCGGAGAATAATAGACCCCGGAGTGGAGCACACCGCTGTTGCGGCCCGAGGCATGGCGGCCTATGTCCGGCTCCTTGTCCAGGATGAGGATGTCCGAGTGGCCCCGGCGGACCAGTTCGCGGGCCAGGGTCAGGCCCACGATGCCCGCCCCGCAGATGACGATTCCGGCAGTGCGCATCTCAGTCCTCGGCCAGCAGTTCCAGACCGCTGGCGGCGTCTTTCTTGCGGGACATGGCTACGTCCAGCAGTTCCAGGATGACCAGCTCCCCCACCAGCCAAAGGTCCACGCCGGGCCGTACGCAGCCCGTGCGGGTCCGGTCCTCGCGGCCCAGGGCGGCGTGCATGTGCAGCTTGGGCCTGCCGCGGGAGTCTGGAAAGATGGTGCCCACGGCGGCCATCTCGTGGGCTCCGTCGATGGGCTGGAGCATGACTTCGGGCGGCAGGACCGAGGCGTCCTTGGGACCGACCACCAGTGCGCCGCCGCCCGCGCCGCCCAGGAGCCAACACACGGCCCGGCGGATGTTCTGTTCGGTGGCGAAGGCCTCCACGCTGTCCGGCAGGCGGTCGCCGTCCCCCAGTCGGACCACGAAGACCCGGCCGGTTTTCCCTTGCGCGTATTCCATGGAACGTCTCCTTACGCCCCGCAGGCCTCGCGGAAGTCGCAACGGGCGCACCGCCGTCCGGGCCTGGGGAAGAATTCCGGGGCCCCGACAATGTGCCGGACGAGGAAGTCTGTCAACAACGGCAGGCGGTCACGGGCAAGCAGATCGCGCAGCTCGTCGTCGCCCTCGCGGCCCAGGAGCAGGATTTCCTTGCCCTCGCGGGCGAGTTCGATCCAGCCCGCGTCGCGCGGCGGGGAGTCGGGCAGGGCCTGGGCCGCCATCTGGAGATAGAGCGGCAGCTGCATCCCCCGCAGCTTGTCGCCCAGTTCCTCCAGCAGATCCGGCCGGGGATCGGCGGCCGGGTCGCAGGCGGCCAAGGCTTCCCAGAGCGCGTCGTCATGCCAGACCCCGGCGCGCGGCCTGGGCAGGTTCGCGCCGGTCTTGTAGTCCAGGACCACCACCCCGTCCTCGCGCCGGTCCACCCGGTCCAGGGTTCCAGTGAGGGGCACGCGTAATCCGGCGGCTTCAACGATCGCATTCACGGGCTGCTCCAGGGCCAGGATGGTCGTCTCGGCGTCCTGGGACTCCAGATAGCGGGTCAGGCGGTGGCGTCCGGCCAGGGCCAGGGCCAGGCGGCGGTCCAGGGGGATGCCCGCCAGCTCCGGGCTGGCCTCCAGGGTCTCGGTGAAGGCGTCTCCCAGGGCCTCGGCGTCCAGGTCGGCGAGGCGCAAGGTTTGGTTCAGGTGCGGCCGCAGGAAGGCTTCCAGGACGCCGTGAACCAGGGAACCCACCACCTGGGGATCGCCGTCCTCGTCCACCTCGCGGGGCGGGCGCAGTCCGGTGAGCACACGATAGAAAAAGAGCTTGGGGCAGGCGAGGTAGTCGTCCAGCCGGGAAGGCGAGAGGCCCCGGGAGGTGAGCCGGGCCAAGAGCTGGTCGCGCACCGCGCCGTCCTTGGGCACTGCCGGGGCTCCCGAGGGGATGGCCGTCACGCGGAAGGACACGGCCAGCAGCGGCGGAGCGTCTCCGGCCTTGATGAGCGTGCCGCGTTCCTTCTCCAGACCCCAGAGCAACTCCTCCACGAAGCGGCTGCGTACGCTCTTGCCGTCCAGCACGCCGGGAGTCACGCCGTTCTTGTAGAGCAGCACGGCCTCCTCGGCCCCACGCAGGAGGCGGTGCAGGGTGTAGCCCGCCACGTGGTCGCGTCGGCGGGAGTCGGGCAGGCCCAGAAGCACGCGCAGCGAGTCGGGCAGGAGCGGGTCGGCGGCGGGCTGGCCGGGCAGCAGGCTCTCCACCGCGTCCAGGAGGTAGAGGCGGCGGAAGTGCAGGAGCCGGGTTTCGAGCATGCCCATGACCTGGAGACCGGTGAGCGGCTCGGGCTCGAAGGAGACGCGTTCGTCGGCGCAGAGCCGCCGCAGGATGGAGAAGAGCAGGTCGCGCGGGTAGGGATCGCGGCTGATGGCGCTTTGGCCCAGCTGGGGCACCACGCTGCCGAAGAGCCGGAAGAGGCATTCGGCGTCCAGAAGGTGGCGTTTCCAGAGCCCGCCGCCGTGCTCGTGCAGGAGCCGGGCCAGGCCGTCCACGGCCCGGGCCAGATCCGCCAGGGTGGCCGGGTTCTCGAAGGCCCGCAGGCAGCGTTCCAGCACGGCCTCCAGCAGGGTTCCGGCAGCCTCGCGTTCTTCCTCGGGCAGTTCCGGAGCGAAGTGGCGCGGCAGCGCGAAGGGGTCCAGGAAACGTCGCCCGGAGCGGATTTCTTGCTCCCAGGCGTGGAACAGGCCGCGCAGGGGCTGGCCCTCGCCCACGGGGAGCATCTTGAGATAGGGGTGGCGGATGAGGGCGATGACGTCGCGCCAGAGATAGCCGTGATCCGTGCGGTTTTCCTGGAGGGTCAGCACGGTCTCCAGCAACTGGAACAGGGCCGTGCGCTCCAGGGGGTAGCCCATGCTGATGTTCACGTCCCTCTCGGGCAGGTGGTGCAGCACCGGGATGAGCGCTCCGGCGTCGGGCAGGACCACGGCCGTGTTCTCCGGGGAATCGGGCAGTTCCCGCTCCAAGGCCGCCAGTTGCGAATGCAGGTCGAAGCCCTCGTGGAAGCGCAGTTCGGGCATGGCCTTCGGACCCGGCGCTTCCAGAAGTTCGGCCCGCGCGCCCCAGCGGGACAGCCAGCGGGCGTGTTCCTCCTCGCACCAGTGGACCGGTCCGCCCGTGGCCAGGGCGGGATCGGCGTGCCAGAGCACCTCGGCCCCGCGTTCCCAGAGGGCCCGGAACAGGACGTCCTCGGCTCCGGACAGGGCGTAATGCCCGGCCAGGATCACGGTCGTGCCCTCCAGGCCCGCCAGCACCCGGTCCATGTCGCGTCGGACTTCGCGGCAGTCCAGACCCGGCGTGCTCCAGCCGCGCGTCTCCAGTTCCGCGACGTAGGCCGAGTAGATGCCGCCCAACTGCTCCAGCAAGGCGGCGGCGAAGGGTTCCACCGCATCCCGGGCCTGATCCAGGTCCGGCGGCTCCACGTCCTGGCGCAGCAGCTCCTCCAGGAGCGTGGCCAGACGCAGACCCCAGGGGAAGAACTCCAGGCGGTCCAGGGGCAGCTTGGCCAGCAGGCCCTGACCCGAGCCCCGCAGGCGCTCGACGATGTCGTAGAGCAGGCCCGCCAGGTCCAGGCGCTGGGCGCGGCGGGCCGGGGCTGGACGCAGGTCGCGGGCCAGGGCGGCGAAGAGGCCCGGCACATCCTGGATCACGGGCATGAGCGTGGGCCGGGGCAGGCCCGGCAACTCGGCCAGGGCGCGGCGCAGGTAACGGCGCGGCCGCTCATGGGGGAAGACCACCAGGATGTTTTCCGGCCCCCGGTCCCAGATCCCGGCCAGGAAGCGGGCCAGAGCGGGCACGAAAGGATTGTTCCAGGGAATCAGGCGCACGGGGCTAGGCATGGGCCACCTCGCGCACCTCGCGCCGATCCAGGTAGACGAGCAGTCCCCGGGCCTTGGGTCGCAGGGCCAGGGCCAGCTTCAGGTAGCGGCGCACCTGGGTCTCGTGCTCCGGGTCCGGGCGGCCGGTCTTGTATTCCAACACCAGGGCCTCGTCTCCGCTCAGCACGAGCCGGTCGCAGCGCAGGGTCCGGCCCTCCTCGTCCAGGGCCTCGGCCTCGGCCAGTCCCCGGCCCAGGCAATCCTTCAGTTCCGGCCGGGAGAGAACCCAGAGGAGCAGGTCGGCCAGCTCGCCCTCCAGGTCGGCCCCGCCGCCCACGAAGGGGAAGTCCAGCACAGCCAGCCGGGCCGCGCGGCTGGCGTCGGCCGCGTCGTCGCCGGTGGACCGGAGCAGCTCCAGGGCGCGGTGGGCCATTTCGCCCCGGCGGCGCTGGTCGAGGAAGACGTCCTCCAGGGAGTGGCGGAAGACCCGCAGCCGGGGCAGCCAGGCGGTGAGCTCCTCGCCGGGTTCCGTCGGTTCGGGCGGAGCGGCCGGGGCGGGCTTGGGACGCTCTTGCGGTTCGCCTTCGGAGGGGTGGCCGCGCTCGAACGCGGCCTCTCTCTCCGGGATGTCCAGGAGCCGGGTCATGGCCGCCAGGGCCGGGGGACGGCGCTTGTCCTCGCGCGCGTCCGGGAAGAAGCCGTACAACTCCTCGCGGGCCCGGGTCCAGGCCACGTAAAGCAGATGGAGCTGTTCGCGAGCCTCGCGGCCCGCCCGTTCGCGGTATTCCGGCCCCAGGGCCTCGCGGGCCGGGGTGAGCAGGCGTTTGCCGCGCAGGTCGATGGTCAGCAGGCCGTCCTGGGGCCGCAGGGACCAGTCGTGGAACGGCACAATGGCCACGGGAAACTCCAGCCCCTTGGACTTGTGCATGGTGAGAACCTGGACCGCGTCCAGGTTCTCGGGCAGGGGCACCTTCTCCTCCGCCCCTTGGCCGCGCCAGAAGTCCAGGAAGGCCGAGAGCGAACGGCAGCCGCGTTCCTCGGCCAGATGCACCACCTCCAGGAAGCGGCGCACGTACAGCTCGGCCCCGGGCTCGGCGGCGAACACGCCGAAGCGCTCCACGGCCGCCTGGGCCAGATCGTAGGGCGTGAGCAGCCCGGCCTTGTCGAAGAAGGGCTTGAGCGTGCGTTCCCAGACCTCAGGGAAGGCGTCGCGGAAGCGCATGCCCAGATTGCCCCGCTTCCGTTCCACGAGCCAGTCGGCCACCCGCAGCGGAGCAAGCCCGGCGGCCCGCTGGAAGACCGGCCCGGAAACCAGGGCCAGGAAGGCCAAGTCGTCGGCCGGGAAGTCAAGAAATTCCAGGAATGCGGCCAGCTGACGCACCAGGGGATGCCGGGCCAGGAGCAGGCTGCTCTCCGTGACCACCGGGATATCCAAGGCCACGAGCTGTTCGCAGACCACGCCCGCCTGCCGGTTGTCGCGCACGAGCACGGCGATGTCCCGATAGGGCCGCCTCGCGACGAGGTCCAGGATCAGGGCGCGCAGGGCCTCCAAGGTCCGGGTCTCGAATTCCTCGCGTGTGCCGCCGGGCAGGCGGGTCAGGCGTACGTAACCCTCGGGCCCGCCGTAGCCGTCGGGCATGTCCTGGCGCGCGTCGGCGAAGACCCGGGCCAACTCCTCGGCCAGGGCCGCGCGTTCCTCCTCAGGGGCTTCGCCGAGGATTTCCCCGGCCAGTTCCCCGGCCATGTCCGGCTCGGCCAGATGGGTGAAAAAGTCGTTGTTGAAGGCCACCACGGCCGGGGTGCTGCGCCAGTTGCGCGGCAGGGTCTCGGCCGTGACGCGCTCGGCCAGGTCGGCCAGCCCGGGGCGGCGGGGCACCTCGTCGAAGAGCGAGGCGTCGCCGCCGCGCCAGCCGTAGATGGCCTGCTTCACGTCGCCCACGCAGAACAGGCTGCCGCCCTTGGACAGACACTCCTCGGCCAGGGGCGCAACCGCCGTCCACTGGGCCCGGCTTGTGTCCTGGAATTCGTCCACCAGCAGGTGGAAGAGCCGCGAGCCCAGGCGGCAGTATGCTTCGGGCACGGCCTCGGCCTGGCCCAGGAGATCGCGCACGGCCCGGGTCAGGGCCGCGATGGGCACCACCCCGCGCAGCCGCGACTCGGCCCGCATGTCCTCCACCAGCAGCCCGGCGATGGTCAGAGCCGGGGCCAGGGCGTAGGCCCCGCTCACCGCGGCCCATTCGCGGCGGTAGGCGGCCACGGCGGTCTTGAGCAGGTCGTAGGCCGCCTCGCACTGGTCCGTGACCCGGGCCTTGCCCGCCTTGGTCAGGCAGTCCTCCAGGAGAGGTTTTTCGGCGTAGGCCGACTTGGGCGGCTCGTCGAAGCCCTGGACCGCCTGGCATTTCTGGAGAAAGGCCAGGAAGCGCTTGTCCGGGGCCAGGGCGTATTCGTCCAGGAAGCCGCGCATGAGCGTCACGGCCTCCAGAAAACGTTCGCGGCAGGCCGTGAGCAGGTCGGCCAGCTCGTCCTGGTCCGTGAGCAGCGGCTCGTCCTCGGCCTGGAGCAGGGTCGTCAGCTCCTTCAATCGTTCGCGGATGCCCCGTTCGGGTCGGAAGCCGGAGCGGTTTTCGTGGCGCAGGAAGGTGTCCAGGGCGGTGAGCAGCAGGGTCCGCTCCGGGCCCGCCGGGTTTTCGCAGCGGCCCACGAAGCGTTCGTAGGCCAGGTCGAAGACGTCGGTCTCCTCGAAGGCCACCTCGAAATCCGGCCGGATGCCGTATTCCAAGGCGAAGAGGCGCAGCAGGAGCACGAGCAGGCTGTCGATGGTGCGGATGTTCAGGCGGTGGTACCGGCGCAGGATGGTTTCCACCACTCCGGCGGCCCGCGCGCGGTCCCAGTCGGCCCGCTGGCCGTCGTCGCGGAGATCCAGGGCGCAACGCTTGAGGGCCTTGAGCACGCGCTCCTTCATCTCGGCGGCGGCCTTGTTGGTGAAGGTCACGGCCAGGATTTCGGGCCAGGAATAGGTCTCCGGCCTCAGTCCCCGGCAGGTCAGGCCCGGGTCGTCGGACCTGGCCGCGCCCAGGAGCTCCAGGAAGCGGGCCGTGAGGGCGAAGGTCTTGCCCGAACCGGCGGCGGCCTTGACCTGACGGATGCTCGATGGACTCACGACGGGCTCCCGGTCGGACGCCGCCGCGCACCCTCGGCCACCATGAGCAGAACGGCCGCGAGGATGAGGCCGCTGCCCAGGTATCCGGCCGGGCCGAAACGTTCGTTCCACCACCACCAGGCCAGCCAGGCGGCGATCACCGGCTCCAGGGTGGCCACCACGGCGGCCCGGGTGGCCTCCAGGCGCTTGAGGCCCGCGTAGTAGACCGAGTAGCCGCCCCAGGTGGTGGCGGCCGAGAGCAGGACGAGCAGGGCCCAGGCCGAGGGCGATTTGGGCGCGAAATGCACGAAGGGCAGGAGGCAGAGCGAGCCCACGGGCAGGGCGTAGAGGAAGAGGGTGGCCGTGTCGTAGCGGGTGAGGAACTTTTTCCCGAAGATGTAGTAGAGGGCGTAGGTGAACCCGGCGGTGAGCCCTGCCAGGACGCCGAGGGCCGAGGGTTTCACCGTGCCGCCGCCGGAGAGGCTCACCAGCGCCACTCCGAGGATCGTGGCGGCCACGGCGCAGAGCTTGGCCGGGGTCGTCGGCTCGGCCAGGACCAGCCGGGAGAGCAGGGCCACCCATGCCGGGGCGGTGTAGAGAAGCACCGAGCCCAGGGCCGCGCCCACGTGTTCGATGGCCACCTGGTAGGAGCCGTAGAAGAGCGCCACGCCGACGAGACCGAAGGCCGCCAGCGCGGGGAGATCCGAGGCCTTCGCTCGTTGCCCGGTCCGCAGAGCCAGGGCCTGAACCGCGAACAGGCCCCAGCCGATGGTCGAGCGCCAGAAGGCCACCTCCAGCGGCGTGACCCCCTCGGCGAAGAGAAACTTGGACAGTGGCCCGATGAGCGCCCAGAGCACCGCGGCGCACAGGACCAGGAGATATCCCGTCATCAGAGTTGGACCACGCTGCCCAGTCCCTTGGCCCTGGCCAGGTCGAAGGCCAGGGAGGCGGTCATCACGTCGTGGCTGGCGATGCCCATGAGCACGGCCGCGCGCAGTCCGTCGCGCACGCCGGGCTTCTTTCCGGCGCAGATCTGGCCCATGTCGGCGTAGACAGCCGTCTTGTCCGGGTAGCCGTTCTGGAAGTACACGCCCTGGTCGCGGGTCCAGAGGTATTGGTTGGCGTTGTCGCAGACGAAGCAGGGCGTGGCGGCCATGACGTCTTCGGCGAAGGCCGAGTCGTAGTCCACGGACACGGCCAGAACCTTTTCCTTGAGCCAGGCCCGGTGCACGAAGCGTTCGGGTTTCTCCACGATGGGCGTGCAGGTGACCACCACGTCGGCGTCGGCCACGCACGATTTCGCATCGGCGCAGACCACGAACTCGGCCCGAGGCAGTTCCGACCCCATGTCCTTCAGGAAACGTTCGGGCTGTCCGGCCACGGGGTCGAAGCAACGCACCTGTTTGATCTTGGGGAAGACTTCCTTGAAGGCCAAAAGGTTGACCCGACCCTGCACACCCAGGCCGATGACCGAGACGACCTCGGAATCCGGGTCGCCGAAGTGCTTGGCGTAGACGCCCGAGGCCGCGCCCGTGCGCCAGGCCGTGACCCAGCCCGCGTCCATGACCGCCTGGGTCAGGCCGGTCTCCGGGTCGATGAGGACCATGACCCCGGTGATGTAGGGCAGGCCCTTCTTCTGGTTCGGCGGGTAGCCGGACACGCACTTGATGCCGCAGCGGTCCACGGCCCCGCCGATCCAACAGGGCATGGCGTGGATGAAGCAGTCGTGGCGGGGGTGGATGCCGATCTTGGCGGGCATCTCGGCCTCGCCCCGGCCGAGGCAGGCGAAGCCTTGCTCCACGGCGTCCATGATGGCGGGCATGCCGAGGCCCAGGGAGTCCAGGTCGGCGCGGGAGAGCCAGAGCACGTCGAAGGACATGGAAAGCTCCTTTTGTTTGCTGTGGGGGCGGCCGGGAGATTCGGCCGAATGGTTCTGTGTAGGGCCTTTCGCGTCAGGCGTCAAAGCCTGAGCACTCGCTTGCCGTGTGTCCGCTTCGGCCGTATGGGAGGGGCATGAACGAGATGCTGGTCCCCGAGGACATGGACGGCGCGCGGCTGGACCAGGCCCTGGAACTCCTTCTGCCCGGCAGTTCCCTGCGGGAGCGGCGGCGGGCCTGGGAGGCGGGGGCCGTGCTGGTGGACGGTCGGGCACGCTCCAAGGGCTTCCGCGTGAGCGTCGGGCAGCGCCTGGTCCTGGCGGCGCGGGAGCGGGGGGAGTCGTCTCCGGTCTTGGGCGTGCGGCTTCTGTCCGTCCAGGGCGACTACGCCGCGCTGTTCAAACCCGGCGGGATGCACAGCGCGGCCATCGCGGGCCGCGACAACCCGAGCGTGGAACGGCTGCTGCCCGAATTGCTGCCCGGGCGCGGGGCCTGGCTCCTGAACCGCCTGGACTTCCTCACCTCCGGCATCGTCCTGGCCGCGCTCACGCCCGAGGCCGCCACGCGTTACTATGAGCTGGAGGATGCGGGCCGAGTGACCAAGGAGTACCGGGCCCTGGTGCGGGGCTGCCTGGAATGGCCCGTGACCGTGATGAACGCCCTGGACACGGACGGCCGGAAGAAGACGAAGGTGCTGGCGCGTGAGGACGAGAGCCCCCTGCGCTGGACCCGGGCCGAGCCCCTGGAGTACGACGAGGATCACGACCGGACCCTGCTCAAGGTGGTCATCCACAAGGGCGCGCGGCATCAGATCCGGGCCCACTTGGCGCACGTGCTCCTGCCCATCGTGGGCGATCCGCTCTACGGCGGCGGGGAGGGGGAACGGCTCTTCCTGCACCACGGGAGGCTGTCGTTCGAGGGCTTCGAGGTGGCCGTCGAGAGCGGTTTTCCCGTTGCCGGAGGCGGCGCGGGGAGTGGGGAGGACCATCCCTCAGGATGACGCCTCGAAGAACTGAAGGAGCGCTCATGCTGCTGACGCGCAAAGATCTGGAACTCGCCGTGGACCAGGGCGTTCTCGACGCCGCGCGGGCCGAGGGCCTGTGGGCGTTCCTGCTCCGAAAAAACGCCCAGCGGCCCCAGTTCGACCTCCAGCATCTGCTTTACTACTTCGGCGCCCTGCTCGTCAT
>Ga0228536_1000966_pt1 | contig 36860 bp, 38 predicted proteins | sample SJ1Smetagenome_FD_168611 | JGI IMG/M metagenome (GOLD analysis project Ga0228536, IMG submission 168611) | Enriched culture of PCE-dechlorinating microbial communities from Ithaca, New York, USA - SJ1.S | ecosystem: Engineered > Modeled > Simulated communities (microbial... > Unclassified...
GGCGATGGCCTCTCATGCGCCGGTAGTTCTTTTTGCTCTTGTACTTGAAGACCAGGATCTTTTTGTCTTTCCCGTTTGTGACCACTGAAGCGGACACAGAAGCTCCGCTCACATAAGGGGTGCCGACTGAAACCTTTTCGTCTCTTCCGACAAGGAGCACCTTATCGAGGAGAACGGTTTCCCCTTCGTTTACTCCAAGGGACTCAACCTTCAGGAAATCTCCTTCCTGAACACGGTACTGTTTTCCGCCTGCTTCAACAATAGCGTACATTCTTTTCCTCCTTCCGCCGAAGGATCAGGCACCCTGAAGGGTTTAAGCCTGCCTCGTGCGATATAGAAACCTAACCGTGGTATTATACGAAGTTCATGAAAGAATGTCAATTTTTCCCGCCGGAGACAGGGGAAATCTCCAGATTTTCCGGAAACGGGGCGCTTCTCTTTTCCCTCCGGGAAAAGAGCAGTTTCCTGGCGTGTTCCCTGGCCTCCCGGAGACCTGCGTCTCCCGAGAGCATCCTGGCTATTTCGGCTATCCTGTCCTCTCCGGAGAGAGGAGTGACCTCAACCGGAGACTCTCCTCTTTTCCGGACCATGAAATGATGCTGTGCAAGGGCCGCAATCGTGGCCTCGTGGGTGACGAGAATGACCTGGCATTTCCCTGACAGCTCGAGGAGCTTGTATCCTGAGAGAAGGGCGGCTTTCCCTCCAAGTCCTGCTTCGACCTCGTCGAAAACCAGTGTTCCGGGAAGAGATGCATCCGGGAGAGACAGCTGAAGTGCCAGGAGTATCCTGCTGAGCTCTCCTCCCGACGCCGTCCGGTTGACGGGGGATGCTTCTTTGTCCCCGGCGGCTATAGTGAACAGGACCTCGTCTGCTCCTGTATTCCTGATCTTCTCAAGTGGGGTGACCTGCACGGAGAATCTGCTGTCGTCCATGGCAAGGCCGGAAAGGTGACTGTTCACTCCCGCCGAAAGAGCCCGGGCGGAACGGAGTCTCAGGGAACGGAGTTCGGCAGCGAGCCTTCCCGCTTCTTTCCTGAGGCTTCTCCCTCTCTCCTCAAGGGATGCGGAAAGGGCCTCCTGCTGCCTGAGCCACTCCGATGCCTCCTTTGCTTCACTGCACCACTCCAGAAAAGCCGCAGCTGAAAATGTACCGGCGGCTCTCATGAGCTTTCTCAGGAGTCCGGTCTTCTTTTCCAGGGATTCGAGTTTTGCTTCGAGCTCTTCCACGGAAAGTCCGCCGGTCCGCATGGAGATCTCCTTTATGAACAGCTGAAAGGACTCGAGCCCTTCGTTGAAAAGGCGCTGGAGTTCCTCTTTTTCTCCCGGGATCGCTTTCAGGAGTTCAAGGCCGGCTGACTCCATGGCATCAAGAAGCCCCTGCTCCGAAGTGCCTCCGGTGATCTGCAGCAGATTGTCCCTTGTCTTTCTTGTAATTGCGAGCTGAAGGGAAAGTTCATCCAGCTCATGCTCCCATTCCCTGTCACATTCCGGCGTCAGTTTCAATCCTTTTGCCGCAGCCAGGATCGTGTCTCCGTCCCTGAAGCGGGTCTTCAGTTCCTGTTCCCTTTTTTTCGCTGTCCTCAGGGATCGTTCACACTCCACTGCTTCTGAAAATGTTCCTGCAAGAGCTTCCAGGAGAGCGGCAGATTCCCTGCCGCCGCAAAAATCCAGTATTTCCCTCTGTCTCGAGGGATCGAGGAGGTCTATTTGGGCGAATTGGCTCTGGATACGTATTTTTTCGTTCATTACCGAGGCAAATGATGAGAGGGGCACCTGGCGTTCCTGAAAAAAAGTCCTGTTTCTGCCGTTTCGGGACAGGATTCTCCGGGCGAAGAAAAACGGATCATCTGCTGATTCGTCATGCGCAGCATCCGCCCCGTTCCCGGGCTCCTCCCGAAAAACGGCCTCCACGACCGCTTCGTCCTCGCCTGAACGAAGGAACGACGCCTGGCTCCTCTTTCCAGCAAGGAGTTCAAGGGAGCGCACAATGCTGCTTTTTCCTGCGCCGCTTTCTCCCGTGATCACCGTCAGGCCGCTGTTGAGCTCAAGCGATGCCGATGCCACTCCTCCTACATTTCGTATGGTAATTTCCTCGATCACCCTGTCCGTCACTCCTTCTCGAAAGAAACGATCCCGCGTCCCCACTGCAGTTTTTCCTGGAGGAGGTCGAAATAGCTCCGCGAGGGCAGAGTGATGACGTTTACCGCATGATCGGTGCTGAGAGAGATTCGGATCGTGTCGCCGGGCAGGATCTCGTAGCCCAGCTGGCCGTCCTGCGTCAGAAGGAGATCCCTGTGATTCCCCCTCGGGGTGAGGGTGATCACGTCGGTTTCCCCTGCAAGAACAGGCCTCGTGTACAGTGTATGAGCACAGATAGGGACGATGATCATGCATTGGACATGGGGCGGAACGATGGGGCCGCCCGCCGAGAGGGCATAGGCCGTGGAGCCGGTGGGTGTTGAAACTATGATGCCGTCAGCCGGCAGCGTATTGAGCAGTTTATCCCCCAGCCGCACCTCCACGTGCATCACCCGTGCCAACGCTCCTTTTGCAAGGACAAGATCGTTGAGGGCAAAAAGAGTGTGGGTGCTCTTGTCATCCCTGAAAATCTGCCCCTTCAGCACATTGTGGCGTATTATGGAGTACTCTCCCCTGAGAATGGCTTCCAGGTCTTTTTCTGCTTCTTCGGCTTTCCCTGAAGCCAGGAAACCCAGGTGCCCTAGGTTTATGCCATAGAGAGAAATAGGGGCTCCAAGTACGTATCTCGCTGCCCTGAGAAAAGTCCCGTCACCTCCTATGACTATCGCGACGTTCACATTGCTTTTCCATTCCTCATCTCCCAGGCCCTGTCTTCCGAGAACCGAAGCCTCGTGGGGTGGGAAAAGAAAGGAAACCCCGCTCTTTTTCCCCCATTCGAGAAGGGAGCGGGCCATATCGAGAGCTCCTTTTTTTCGTGTATTTACGAGCATTCCGATTGCGGGCTGTTTCATGTCTATCCTTCCTTCCGGAAAAAAAGATGGGCCTCTTCTGCCGTTTTTTCCGGCGAAGGCAGTTCGAAACCGCCTCCCGATCCCGAAAGGTACAGAAGAAACTCTATGTTTCCCATGGGGCCCCTGATGGGAGAAAACGTCAATCCCGCAGGTATGAGTCCGGAGAGCCCGGAACAGAAGTGCAGTATATCCGCCAGGACTGCTGCATGGTCTTCTTTTGCCCTGACAACTCCGCCTTTCCCTACGTTCCCTTTACCGACCTCAAACTGAGGCTTGACCAGGACGACCGCGCTTCCCCCGGGTGAAAGGATACTGCTGATGACCGGCAGAAGCAGTTTCAGAGAAATAAAGGAGGCATCCGCCGCCGCAAATTCCAGAGGGTCCGGAAAGGACGAAATGATCAGCGACCTGGCGTTTGTCCTTTCCATGACGATGACCCGCTCATCATTCCGAAGCCGCCAGTCCAGCTGCCCGTAGCCCACGTCCACAGCATACACTTTTTGTGCTCCTCTTTCGAGGAGGACCTGGGTGAATCCCCCCGTGGAAGCGCCGATGTCGACACAGATTTTTCCCCGGGGGGATATCCTGAAAAAATCAAGGGCTTTCAGCAGCTTGTGAGCGCCCCTGCTGACCCATTTCTCAGCCTGCCCGCGCACCTCGATTTCAGCATCCCCGGGAATCAGAGTCCCGTTTTTTTCCACTCTTTCTCCGTTGACATACACCTGGCCGGCCATGAGAAGAGCCTGGGCCTTAGCCCGTGATTCAGCGTGCCCCCCCGAGAGGAGCAGCTTGTCTATGCGCTCTTTTTTGACGCTCTGCATAAATTTTCACCACGTTTTCCGGAGTCAGTCCGCAGTATTCATCCTGTTCGCAGACTTTCCCCTGGGGGACGAAAATGTCCGGTATGCCCAGAACGGCAACTTCTGCGGGAGCTTCGCCGCGGATGCTTTCCGCGAATGCCGCGACGGCTTCTCCTGCCCCCCCCTCAGAATATCCGTCTTCCGCAATAACGGCAAACGAATGACTCGTCAGTATTTCCTTGAGTTCACGAACTGGAAGGGGTTTCAGACACTGGAGATCCACTACCGTAGGAAGAGGTGAAATCCCGATCTCCCGGGCATGTTCTCTTGCCCTGAGCATGAGGTCAACGGTTCTTCCGTATCCGAACAGGACCCAGCCCTCCCCTGCCTCGACTATTTCTGGGCGGAGGCAGTTCCCCGAGAGTCCGCCGGAAGACGGACCTCGCCTTTTGACTGATTCCGGCACACGCCCCCTGGGGAACCGGATGATCATGGGGCCGCCGGACTGCAGACCGGTTTCGAGGAGTCCCCTGAGCGCAGCTCCATCCCTTGGCGCTGTTATGTACAAGTTCGGAACAGGCCGCGACCATGCAATGTCGAAAAGTCCCTGGTGCGTTTCTCCGTCTTCCCCTACGAGCCCTGCCCGGTCCACGGCAAAAATAACGGGCAGGTTCTGCATGCAGACGTCATGGACAAGCTGGTCCATTGCTCTCTGCAGAAATGTCGAATAAATAAACACCACGGGGCGCAGCCCTCCTGCCGCCATTCCTGCAGCCATGGTCACCATATGGCTTTCTGAGATGCCCACATCAAAAAAACGGTCAGGAAAACGCGCCGCGAATTCATCCAGCTTGCTTCCGCATTTCATGGCCGCCGTGAGGCAGACGATCCTGTCGTCCTTTTCAGCCATTTCAAGGACTGCGTCTGACGCCGCCTCGCTCCATGTCTTTCCGGCAGGAGCCGGTCCGGCGGAAGCGCTTCGCGGCGAAACCCCGTGGAAGGCCGTCGGATTCTTTTCGGCCTCTTCATACCCCTTTCCTTTCACGGTTACCACGTGAATGAGCACAGGCCGGTCGTACCTTTTGGCGAGCTCGAAGACGTCCTCGAGCTCAGAAGTGTTGTGCCCGTCGAAGGGTCCCCAGTAGTTGATATCCATTTCATCGAAGATGTTCAGCGGTTTGACGATTGTCTTTATATGGTCCTTCAGCTTCCCGAGAACGTTTTCAAGGGCCTGCCCCCTCGGGAGTGAAGCACATGAATCTTTTATGGCTTTTTTGAGCCAGTTGTATCCTGAACTCGAACTCAGCCTCGCCAGGTGGGTGGCGAATCCGCCGACCCGGGGGCTTATGGACATGGTGTTGTCGTTCAGCACGAAAATGACACGTGTATTGGATTCACGGGTGTAGTTCAAGGCCTCGAACGCAAGCCCATTCAGCAGTGATGCGTCCCCTATGACCGCTACAACGTGGTTGTTGTTTCCCATGATATCCCGGGCTTTTGCATATCCCAGGGCTGCCGAGAGCGAAGTGCTGCTGTGGCCGGCATCAAAATGGTCAAACTGGCTCTCCCTTCTTTTCGGGAATCCGCTGATTCCTCCCCACTGCCTCAGGGTACCGAACCGGTCCATTCTCCCTGTGAGGATTTTGTAGGCGTAGGCCTGGTGTCCCACATCGAAAAGGATTTTGTCCCGTGAGGGGTCAAAAGACCTGAGAAGAGAGAGGATGAGCTCCACAGTGCCCAGCGAGGATGCAAGGTGCCCCCCGTTTTTCAGGACGACGGACGTTATCATCTCTCTGAGTTCACCGGCAATGATCTCCATTTCATCAGGTGAGAGGCTCTTCAGGCTCGAATAATCATGGATCTTTTCAAGGAGTCCCATTGTATTCATCTTGTCCGTTCACAGAGATAACCGGCGAGGGCGGTGAAAAATGAAGTATCCCCGCTCGCGCCTTCCAGGGCGTGAACAGCAGCACTGCTCTCTTCAGCAGCAAGCTGTCGTGCTTTTTCCAGCCCGAATGTGGCTGCAAAAGTCCTCTTTTCCTGGGATTTGTCCTTCCCCGGAGTTTTCCCGAGTTCTTCAGCAGTGGACGTGACATCAAGTATGTCGTCCACTATCTGGAATGCGTTTCCAAGTCGCCAGCCGTATTCTCCGAGCGCATCAAGAGATTTTTCGTCTGCACCTGCGAGAACCGCGCCGGTGAGCAGTGAAGCCCGTATCAGCACAGCGGTTTTCTGTCGTGTTACCTTCCAGGGAAAATCGGGCGTTTCTTCAATGCTTTCCCCGTCTGTATCCAGGACCTGTCCCCCGCATATCCCCGAGGGTCCCAGCGCATTGGCAAGGATCTGCATCGCCCGGCAGATCCTGCCCGCGTCGATCCCGAGCCCGGGAAGGGCGGAGAGCGGATATTCGAATGCCCAGCCCATAAGCGCGTCTCCCGCTAATATGGCGAGCGCTTCTCCGTAGAGAACATGGTTGGTGGGCTTTCCCCTCCTGAGCATGTCATCGTCCATGGATGGGAGGTCGTCGTGAATAAGCGATGCCGTGTGTATCATTTCGAGGGCGAGCGCCATAGGCAGAGTCTTTTCTCTTGAAAGACCGAAACTCTCTCCTCCCTTGATGCAGAGGACCGGCCTGAGCCTTTTTCCTCCCGCTTTCAGCGAATATGCCATGGATTCCATCAGCCTTGGAGGAATTGCCCCTCCGGGAGAGGAACAGAAGACCGCCAGGCTTTCCTCGATAAAGTTCCTGGCTTCAGCGTACAGACCGTCAAAACCGGATACTTTCATTCGTCATTCCCCTCCCCGCCGTTCTGAAGGGAAGTGAAGGTTACTTCCCTCTCCTGCTCCGAAAGAAGGGTCACCCGCTGTTTTGTTTCTTTCAGGTACGACTGGCACTCCCTGATAAGGGCAACTCCCTGTTCAAAAAGGGCGAGTGCGTCTTCAAGGGGAAGGGCTTCCTTTTCCATTCGTGCTACAATTATCTCAATTTCTTCCATTTTTTCACTGAATTTCATTATCTCCACTCCTCCCTGAAGAATTTTACATAAAAAATTTGCTCCCTGCATCCCTCTGTGCTAGAATTCTTCCGTTTGATTGAAATATATCTCGATTGCTATTATCGCAACAAGGGGGCGAAATCATGGCCAGAGTGTGTGAATGCTGCGGACGCGGTCCTGCTACGGGAAATGCCGTAAGCCATTCCAACCGCCACACCCGCAGACGGTGGCTCGTCAATCTCCGGAGTGTGAAAGCCGATGTAGGCGGCGGCGAGTCTCTCAGGATGAGGGTCTGCACAAGATGCCTCAAAGCCGGAAGAGTCAAGCGGGCAGTTTGAAAGCCCGCTTTTTCTCCCATCCGAAGTATACCCCCAGGATGCCTTCCGAAACGGAGATCCTGGGGTTTTCCTTTTCCAGAAGCCGGTTGCTCACGGAAAAAGGGTGAGCCTGCAGCAGCGGTATATTTTCAAGACTCCACCGGGTCCCTGAAATTGACACCCCACGACAGTCACCGGCCAGGGGAAGAAGAGAAAGAACCGCTCCTTTTCTTCGTGTGACGCTGATCCTCCACTCCTCTCCTCCGTGAAGAAGAAAAAGCACCTCACCATGATCCGCGAAGGCAAGGACCCTTGTTCCCCGTTCATGTGCCCAGACAGCCGAGTGAACGACAGACCACAGGTGGTCGAAGCGCCCCCCCCAGCACCCTGAGACCAGGACAGAACCATATCCCTCTTCCCCGGCCCGGAAGAGGGCCAGCTGAAGATCAGTGTAATCCTTGTCCGGGGGATATTTTTCGATCATGGCTCCCTTTTTTTGTGCCAGTTTCAGTATATCCCCGGGTGAACTGTCCCCGTCCCCGATGACCCTTGAAGGAAAGAAGCCCGCGTTAATGCACGGGACAAGTCCGGAATCGGCACACCAGAGCTCTTTCCCATGGAGAAATTTTTTCAGCCAGGAAGCTGCAGGCGGCCTCCCTCCGGCGACAATCGCCAGGGGAGGCCGCCTGATATCAAAGGGTGTTTCTGCCTCGAAGCCGGGGAGGGAAAGAACAGCCATGTCATTCCTCTCCGCCGGCTGCTGAGCGCAAAAGGTCCCGTGCCCGTTCGTCGTCCACAAGTATTTCCCTTGGTTTCGATCCTTCAGGAGGACCGACTATGCCCATTTGTTCCATAGTATCGATGAGCCTTGCCGCTCTCGTGAATCCGACCCGAAGCTGTCTCTGCAGCCTGCTCGCGGAGGCGATTCCCGTGTCGAGGACGATATCCACCGCTTCTTCGAGGAGGGGATCGTCGGCAAAGGACGTGTCTCCGCCTGCCGGGGCCTCTGTTCCCTGGTCCTCAATGTCCACGTATTCAGGGTCTCCGAAGACGTTTCTGAGGTAGGCGATGATCTCAAGGCTTTTCGAGTCATCGATGAAAGGAGACTGGACCCTGAGCGGCCTGGGATACCTCGAGCTGACGAAGAGCATATCGCCCTTGCCGAGGAGCCGCTCGGCGCCGGATACGTCGATGATTGTCCTTGAGTCCGTCTGTGAGGGCAGGGTAAAGGCGACCCGTGCAGGAACATTCGCCTTGATAAGTCCGGTGATGACATTCACTGATGGGCGCTGTGTCGCCAGGATAAGGTGAATTCCGGTCGCTCGTGCCATCTGGGCGAGACGGCAGATATAGTCCTCCACTTCTTTCTGTGCGGTGAACATGAGATCAGCCAGTTCGTCAACCACGATAACGATGTGAGGCAGCTGCGCCTTGGGGAGGACACACTGGTTATATGACTTCAGGTTCCTGACCCTGGCTCGGGCGAATATTTCGTACCTGTGCTCCATCTCACGTACTGCCCAGGCCAGTGCCTGGACTGCTTTTTTGGGAGAAACCACAGGTTTTGCGAGAACATGAGGAAGGTTTTCGTAAATACTCAGCTCTACCCTTTTCGGGTCGATGAGGATCAGCCTGAGTTCCTCCGGTGAACGGTAGGAACACAGGCCGGTGATGCAGCTGGTCACGAATACGCTCTTTCCTGAACCAGTCGTTCCGGCCACGAGCAGGTGCGGCAGGTCTTCGAGTCCGACGACCAGGGGCCGCGAATCGACCCTGACTCCCATGGGAAGGGGAAGATCATACTCGTTGTCCTGGAAGATTTGTGATTCGAGGATAGTCCGTATGGATATTCCCCTTCTTTTCGGGTTGGGAATTTCAATGCCGACGTATGTTTTCCCGGGGATCGGCGCCTCTATGCGCAGTGAGGGAACGGCCAAAGCCACAGCAAGATCGTTGCTTAATCCTGCCACTTTGCTGACCTTTATTCCCGGCGCGAGCTGGATCTGAAACTGAATAACGGTAGGTCCGATGACTACGTCCATCATTTCAGCCAGGACACCAAAGTCGTTGAGTGTTGCGATGATGGAATCCGCCTGTTCTTTCACTGTTTCATTGGTCTCCGTGGAATCGAACTGCTGCTTCGGCCCGAAGATATCCAGGGGCGGCGGAAAGGCTGCTCCCCTCACCTTTCGTTCGCTTCCCTCCACCTCGTTGAATTCTATTTCGGGGAGTGCATGGGGATCACCGGTCTCTTCTGCCTGTTCCTCCTCCGGGGGTACTTTTTCAGGGACTTCTTCCGGGACTTCTTCCGGAGAAACGGGGAGAGGTTCTTCGTTTTTTTCCCCCTTCTTCACCGGAGGCCGCAAAAGCAGTTCTGCCAGGTCTGTATGCTCCTGATCCGGTACCTCCTCCAGGGAGACGGGAGAATCCTCAGGAGTGTCCTCTCCGGTTTTTCCGGGCGTCTCCGCCCCGTGATCCTCCTCGGAATATTGCACGTAGGAGAAGGAAGATGGAGCTGCGGCAGCGGTGTCTTCATTGCGATGATCCGTCTTTGTCTGGAAACTTTTTTTCTCTTCAGCCGGGTACGGCATTTTTTTCCACCTGTCGCTCGCCAGCACTTTGAAAACGGCAGAGAGTTTCATGACTACCGAAGCCGGGTTAAAAAGCCCGTAGAGTGTTGACGAGAGAATGAGAAGTGCCGCGGCAAGGAGGATTGTCCCCAGCGCACCAGTGCTTCGGGTCAGGAAGATCGCAAGACCGTCCCCGAGGTATCCCGGAGACAGCACGCCTATTCCCTGGAATACTCCCGCCATCCGGAACAACCCGAAAAGAAGTGCAATGCACAGAAAAAGAAGAAACGTGCCGAAAAACTGGCGTATAAAGCCTTTTGACACTGTTTTCAGGAAATAGGATATGCAAAGGTAGCATCCGAAAAGCAGCGGGATAAGGCTGGCACCGCCCCAGTTACGGAGCATTGAAAAGCGTATCTGTTCCCCCCATGCTCCTGTCCGAAGGGAAAAGAGCGATGCTGTAGCGTATACGAGAAAAGCGAGAATCAGAAACACAAATATTTCTATCCAAAGGGAGAGAATTCCTCCCCCTTTTCTGCCCCGGCCGCTGTTTCGGGAAGTCTTCCGCGCCCGGGGTTGGTTTTTCCTGCTGAAAATGCTCATATCAAGCTCCGGCACCTCCTACAACAATATTGCCCAGAAGAAGCGACGGCTGTCCGTCCGCCACCGGGACGCTTTGCCCCGATTTTCCGCATATCCCCGGGAGAAAATGAAGATCATTTCCGACAGCCCTGATGTTCATGAGGGTTTCAGGGCCGTTCCCGGTAAGGACTGCACCGCGGACCGGTTGAGTGACCCTGCCGTCCTTAACGAGGTATCCTTCTGTAACATGGAAGACAAAATCACCCGAGGTCGGATCCACTTCCCCGCCTCCCATTTTTTTCACAAGCAGTCCATTCTTCATACCTTTCAGCATTTCTTCCGGGGAGGAAGTTCCCGGCTCGATAAACGTGTTTGTCATCCTGGGCTGGGGTACAGATCGGTATGAGCTTCTTCTCCCGTTTCCCGTGAGGTGAAGCCCGTCCTTCCTCGCCGAAGTCCTGTCGGTAAGATACTCTTTCAGTATACCCTTTTCTATCAGCACGGTGCGCCCGCAGGGAGTGCCTTCATCATCCCAGCGGCTGCTGCCGAGGAGATCCGGGATGGATCCGTCGTCCACGAGAGTTACAAGGGGGCTGGCGACCCGGCTGCCTATTTTCCCCCTGTAGACGGAATAGTCCTTCTGGATGATATCCGCCTCAAGCCCATGCCCGCAGGCCTCATGAACCATTGTACCCCCCGCTTCCCCTGAAAGCAGGACCGGCATCGTCCCAGCAGGGCATTCAGGGGCCTCCAGCATGAGAAGAGCCCGGAAAAGAGCTTTTTCCGCCGTTTTCATCGGAGACATCCTTTTGAAAAACTCGACGCTGTCCACTGATAGCGCTTCCGACTCGTAGCCGGTCTGAATAACTCCGTCTTTTTCAACGACAACTTCAACGCTGAAAAGCGTGTACTCCCTCTTGTCCCCGGCCAGGACATCTTCGCTGTTGAAGACCGTGAAACGTTTGCAGGCAGTGTCCAGGTTCATGGAAACCTGTTTAACCCACATTGAACCGCTCCGGGTCCTTTCATCTATCTCCCTGAAAAAAGAGAAATCAGGAGTCTGAAGTGTTTTGTCTCTTTCCATTATCCGAAGGGAAGGAGCATGTACTGAAGCCCCGGAGAGCCCGCTGTTTGCCGCGGCTTTCCGGAGGCATGACAACCCTGTGAAGATGTCCACGCCAGGGGCATGGACGTGTGAGGTCGCCTCTCCTCTAACGACCCTGGCCCCTACTCCTTCCATCCGGGAAGAAGATATTTCCTCGAACGTTCCCTCTTCGTACATGAATGAATGGGAGGAAGAGATTTCAAAATATAAGTCGGCGAAATCAGCACCTTCATCCTTGACTGATTTCAGGGCGGTGCCCAGTTTTGCGTTGATGCTCATATCGATATGATTTCCTCCGGCAGCTCATCATTTTTATGAGGAGAGGGTGACCCGGCCCTCTCCTCCCGTATAATGCAAAGCGACATACCTTCAGCTTTAAGGGCTGAGAGTAATTCTAACACGTCCTCCAGTCTCTCTTCAGGGAAGAAAAGGGACACAACTCCTCCTGTCTTTTCTTCACAGCCCTGTAAGTGCCGGCATTCGTTCCGCATCCTTCTTCCTTTCTCCAGGATCTCCTCTGTTTTGACGAACCCCAGCCCGTCGTATTCGGATATTATCCAGCTGAAGTAAACGATTGAATCCACCGGAAGGGAAATGACGAGCCTTCCCATGTCAGGAGCCATGTTTTCTGCCTCTTGCCTCACTTCCCCCGCACCTTCCTGATATTCTTCAGGTGTCCGTTGTAGGTGGACGAAAAGAGATGACGTCCGTCTTTCTGCGCCACGTAGTAGAGGTATTCCGTCTTCTCCGGCGAGATGACTGCGAGCCATGAGTTCAACGACGGCATGCAGATCGGCGCAGGGGGAAATCCGGAAATTTTATAGGTATTAAAAGGCGAATCGATCTCAAGATCCTTGTGAAGGACCCTGTTTACCGTTCGTCCCTCTTTTTTCCACGCATAGACCACTGTGGCATCGATCTGGAGCTGCATGTTCCTGTCTCTCCTGTTGTTTATCACGCCGGCGATAAGCGGCCGTTCATCGTCCCAGAGCGCCTCTCTCTCAATAAGAGAGGCGGCGGTGGCCATTTCAAGAAGTTTTTCCTTCGTTTTATCTTCTACCGGAATTTTTTTCCCGACCTTTTCCCACCAGAGCCTTGATGCTGCAGTGATCACGGCTTCCCCCGTCTTTTCCGGAATGTGAAACGTCTCCGGAAGAAGAAAGGCCATCCTGGTCTCTGCCGATTCGGGAAGCAGTGATGCAAGCTCAGCCGGAAAAAGATCCTTCCTGGCGAAAAGAGCTTCCATTTCTTTTTCGGAGAGAGCGGAGGCAAACAGCGCGGGAAATGTGAAAATATCAGTTCCGGGAACGAGCATTGCCGTCTCGATCTGTGGTTCGGCCTTTTCAAGCTGCCGTGCTGTTTCCCATGGAGTCCCCTTCCGTATCATGTACAATCCGGGGCGGAGACGCCGGTCAATGGAGAAGCGCGCGAGCCACCGTGCCAGCTCTCCTCCCCTGCGGGGCTCTATAACCCCGGAAACTGCGAACTTCTCGGCTGCCTGGCGCGCGTTCAACCCCTCTCTGATCAGGACAGGGAGAGGTTCACCGGTGCCGGGGGGCAGAAAACCATCCCACCAGTCTGCGGGAAGGGAAACGATCCAGGCGAATAAAGCAAGGCTCAGCGCTATGACCAGAAATGAGGGGATGTTCCACTTCTTCATCGGTTTTTCACTCCAGACTTTTTCATGATATCACGGGCGACTTCATTCCGCACGAAGTGCATCTGCCTTCACGGTCAATGGTGTTTTCAAGGATAACGTATTCTTTTCTTCTGATCAGTATTTTCCCACAGCCGCGGCAAACTGTCCGGCTTTCTTCTCCCGTATTGCCCTTATAAACGTATGGAAGTTTCTCCAGGGCAATTTCCGCAAATTCTTCCATCAGGCGAAGACCGGTCGGAGGTCTTTCCCATCTCCGGTTCGGGAAGTACCGCGATATGTGGAGGACCGGCTGGGGAACCAGGCCAGCCATCCATCCGGTCATCTGTTCAAAAGTGCCTTTCTCGTCGTTGATGCCTGGAACAAGGAGAAATGTGATCTCTACATGTATTCCGGAGTGTATCATGGTGCTGATCGTATTTTTTACGGCCTCGAGATTGCCTCCAAGCTTCCGGTAGGCTTCGGGAGTGAATGCTTTCAGATCGATGTTCGCAGCTGAAACGAGGGGAGCGATATCGGCCAAAGGGCCGGGGGAGATCATTCCGTTGGTGACCAGGACCACGGCGATGCTGTTTTCCCTGAGAACCCGAGAGGCATCAAGCACAAACTCGTACCAGGTGAACGGTTCGTTATATGTGAATGCGGCAGATGTGCACCCTGCGTTTTTGCAGAGCGTCAGGGGGGTATCGGCTGTGATTTCCGCTGTGTCGGCCGAAGGCATCCATTCAGCGATCTGCCAGTTCTGGCAGAAGGGACAGTCCATGGAACACCCGACACTTCCGAAGGAGAGGATGGATGATCCAGGTCGCCAGTGGTAGAGGGGCTTCTTCTCGATGGGGTCCACTGCCGCAGAAGATACCAGGCCATAGTTCAATGCAACAAGCCCCGATGTCCGCTCATGTTTCCGTACACGACACCTTCCTGTTGCACCGGGGCTGATCACGCACTCGTGAGGACAGAGGCCGCACCTTACATTCCCGCCTTCAAAGGACCACCAGGACGCCTTGTGAGGAGATGGAGAATTCATGATCTCCCAGCCTCCCTGACCCGCAGGACGGAAAACCTTGAAATCAGGGCTCCCTGAAGAGTCGTTATCCCGGCCTTGCGGGCGGCGATCGAAAGCTGCTGCTCCACCGTCTCCACTCCCTCGAGGTCCGGAAGCAGCACTCCCCTTGCCCCGTTTTTCTCAACCACCACACCGTACTTTGAAGGGTTAAGTTCTTCGATCCCGGTTATCTGTTCAGGTGTGGAGAGGATGTCTACCGAGATCGACACCGTGTCGAGCTCATCCCGGGAAAGAGGCGGAAAGCGCGGGTCATGGAACGCTGCCGCAATGGCGTTCTCACAAATTTCCATCGCGAGAGATCCGCTTCTTGGAAAAATTGTTCCTATGCAGCCGCGCAGGTCCCCATTTTTTTTCAGGCTGACGAAGCATGCTGATTTTTCCCTGAGTTCCGGGAAGCGCAGGAATCGTTCCGCTTCTTTTACAGGGGGATCGCCGTTTTTTTCAAATACTCGGGAAATGACGCTCCGGGCAAGGTCCGGTGCTGCGTGCAGTGAAGCGTATGCCACCGCGTACCCGACGCCGAAAGGGGCTTCGTATGAAAGAAGCACTGTGCCGCGTTCCTTTCCCAGGCCCAGAAAAATGAGAGCGGATCTCAGTCCGCATTCTCCTGCGGCCTCGATTTCCCGGGGGGAAAGGGAAAGGAGTTCAAGAGCGGTGTTCTTTTTGAAGGCTTCCGTCACCTTTTTATCAAATGGAGCCCCGGCGGGAGAATACCCGGCCGGTGCGTCCGGCGAGACTCTGTGGGACAGGTCGCCGCTTGAGACGAGAGCCCAGGAGGCGGTGTCTTCAAACCCTGCAAGAGCCTGCCCGAGCCCGTAGGCCTGCTCCAGGGAGAGCCCGATGGGATTTGCCAGAACCAGCTTCACCCTTCCCGCCTTTTTCCCGCTGAAAAGAGAGGCAAGGGGGACGAGAGCGCCGTGATCCAGGGTGATGTGCTGCTTTTCCTCCAGGAAAACAGGAAATTCTTCCGACAGTTTCTCCGCAAGCCCACGGGTCCGTTCCATAGCTCCGCCGAAATTGTATTTCGGTACAGGGGCCCCGAACATAGAGAAATCTCCTGCGTACGTTTCCGCGGCGGAAAACGTAATTCCGCCTCCGAAAGGTGCATGGGGGGAAAGAAGAAGGATGAAATCAGGCGTATTGCTCCCTGTGAGCCGGCGAAGCCCCTCGAATCCCCGAATAGTCTGTTCAGCTTCCCGTTCCCGTCCTCTTCCGACCTCGGGGATCACAATCGGGGGATGAGGGGTAAAACACTCCCAGTACCACATGCCCTTCACCTCTTCCTATCGTATGAACATGGCGTCGCCAAAGGAGAAAAAACGGTATTTCCCGGCAACAGCCTCACTATAGGCCTTCATTGTCAAGTCGTATCCTGCGAAAGCCGCAACAAGCATGAGGAGGGAACTTTTGGGGAGATGAAAATTCGTGATAAGGCCATCTATGATTTTATACCTGTACCCGGGATAAATAAACAGCCGCGTGTTCCTGCTGCCGCTCTCCAGTACACCTTCGTCATCGGCGAGGGATTCAAGGGTCCTTGCGACGGTCGTTCCCGCTGCGATCACTTTTCTGCCCGAGCGCTTCGTCTCCCTGATGATTTCTTTCGATTCGGCAGGAAGAACGCAGTACTCCTCGTGAATATTGTGTTCCCGTATATCCGTACATTTCACAGGGCGGAATGTTCCAAGACCCACGTGCAGGGTGAGCCACGCGGTCCGTATGCCTTTCTCCTTTCTGAGGCTTTCGAGGAGAGCTTCCGTAAAATGAAGGCTTGCCGTTGGAGCGGCTGCGGAACCATCCTTCATGGCGAACACCGTCTGATATGAAGACCTCGGGGCCGTGGACCGGGTAATATATGGAGGAAGGGGTGTCTCCCCTATCCTTTCGAGCAGGGGAAGCACATCCGTCCCTTCGGGAAAGCATATGGTGCGGAGTCCTTCTCCGATGCGTTCCCCGACACGTATTTCTGTTCCGTCGGAGAGCAGAATTTCCGTGCCGGGTGACACTTTTTTCCCCGGCCTCACGAGGGCTTCCCACTCACTCCACCGGGAATCAAGTCCCTTCAGGAGGAGTAATTCTATTTTTGCCCCCCCGGGTTTTTTCGTTCCGTGCAGCCGTGCGGGAATGACCTTCGTGTCGTTCAGTACAAGAAGGTCTCCCGGAATGAGGAAATCGCCCAGGCGGGAAAAAACGCTGTGCCCTATGCGCCCGTCCTGCCTGTCAAGCACCATGAGGCGGGACGAATCCCTAGGGTCAGCAGGGTTTTGGGCGATGAGATCCCCGGGAAGCTCGTAGTCGTATGATGAGATCTTAAAAAGGTCAGGTTCCTGCATGATCTTTTTTTACATGCTTCCGACGACAGTTCCCGGATAGTAGTGCTGAATGATTTTCCTGTAGTCCCAGCCTTTTTCCGCCATGATCTTCGCACCCCACTGGGAAAGCCCTACTCCATGCCCCCAGCCTTTGCCCCTGAAAACAAAACTGTCTCCGGCGGAAGGAAAGGAGGGAAGAGGTTCCGGAGACGGCTGAACCGGCCTCGTCGTCCTGAGAGCGCGGATCAGGTATCCCTTTCTTTTCTCCGGGTTCATGAGCATATCCATGAGTTCCTCGCTGTTGAAAACTCCCTGTTCTGTAAGAGCGGTCAGCTGCCCCTCTTCCGAAGCACTCATAGGCGTGTTCGATGTCGGGATCTCTTTTGCAGGAAGTTTCTGTCTTTCCGTGCGGGGCACCGGAACGGGAAGAGGAACCGGAGATGTTCCTGCAGAAGGAGAGGCAAGAGAAAATGAAGTGCTCTTGATCACGGTGCTTCCTGCAGCCATTCTGAAGGAATGGCTTTTCACCTGTTTGGTCCCTTTTGTTCCCACCGCTGTCAGGGTATTCGCCCTTCCGAAGGGATCGGCATCCCCTATCCTCAGCTCTCTCAGCGAACCGACGTCGGCTCCGGACTGCCTGAGAGCCTTCTCCACCTGCGCTCTGGAAAGGCGGGTTTCCCATGTGGAATTGGGAGAAGACGGCGGGAAGGGTTCTTTCACTCCCCTCAGGTAGGCAATGGATCCTCCCCAGACAGTTGAAACGTCTGCCGTCGCCCCCCCGCTGTCAGAGTGGAACGGTGTGAAGGCAACAGACCCGCCGTACTTTACGACGATCCCTTTTGTGGCACGAATGGCTTCGTCAGCCCTTTTATCCTCTGCATTCATGCCCCTGTACACTTGTGAAAGAACCGAGTCGCCCAGGTCATAGCCGTTTTTCCCGTTGTTCTGCTGTATGCTTCGGAGAGCATAGGTTCTTGAGACCACTGCCTGGGCTTTTACCGCTTCCATGGCCCATGCAGGGTTGACTTCCATCTTGAGGACTCCACGGAGGTAATCCTCGAGGTCGAGAACATTGACGAGGGTTATGCCTGAATTTCCCCCCAGTATGCGGAATGTGCCCCTGTACCTTCTGCCGTTGAATGAAAGGGGATGCCCGGACGAAAGGGTGACGGGAAGGTGGAATGTCCTGGAACCCAAGGATGCGGATCCTTTCCCGGAAGATCGGAAAACAGCCGATGTCCCGATTGAATGGCGTTTCCCCCCTGCATCTGTGGCTGTTATGGATGACGAGGATGATACCTGGATCGACGCCTTTCCGATGGAAAGACCGACTGAAACCATTCTGGCCTCCGCACGGCCGATCTGGAACGCTCCGGCGGAGAGGAACAGGCAAGCCATGAAGAGTATGCGTAAAAAACGATTCATTCAATATCCTCCATTTATTGGTTATTTGATTCACCGGGATACGAGGTTTATAAGCAGGGAAACCACGATGCTCACGATGATCATTGTTGAAAAGGGGGCGACGAAAGTGAAGTTCTTTTTTTTAATGACGATGTCCCCCGGAAGCCTTCCCAGGAAAGAAAACAGATCGCTGAAAAAGTAAAGCGATGCTCCGGCGGCAAGGAGTATCAGGCCGAGAACCATTAAAAATCTGCCGATAGAAGACACAGGGCTACTCCTCCTCTTCTAGCAGTTGAAGCTGCCACGGGTCCGCTTTTTCCGGCGGAGGAGTCTTGCCCAGGTATGCCCATGCATTCCGGGTCGCCTTTCTTCCCCGTGGTGTACGCTCGATCAGTCCCTGCTGTATGAGATAGGGTTCATAGATATCCTCTATGGTCTGTACTTCCTCGTTGAGGGCTGCGCCAAGAGTGGAGAGTCCTACGGGGCCTCCGTCGAAGAGATCCACCAGTACCTTGAGGATCTTTCGGTCGCCTTCATCGAGTCCCAGGCTGTCAAGGCCGAGCATATCCAGGGCGGTTTCGGCGATACGGGCATCGATGGATGTCATTGCTCTCACCTCTGCAACGTCACGGACACGCCGCAGCAGTCTCAGCGCGATCCTTGGCGTTCCCCTGGAGCGGCGTGCGATTTCTGCCGCGGCATCTTCATGAACGGCTATTCCGAGGACACGGGAGCCTCTTTTGACGATGTCCGACAGTTCGTGTTCCTCGTACAGGGAAAGCTGCTCCACAATGCCGAACCGTGCACGCAGCGGGGAGGTAAGAAGCCCCAGTCTCGTTGTTGCCCCCACCAGGGTGAAACGGGGCAGGCTGAGACAGATATTGTTGGCAAGCGGACCTTTCCCGACCACGATATGAAGGGAATAATCCTCCATTCCGGGATACAGGATCTCTTCCACGTTCGACGGAAGCCGGTGGATTTCGTCGATAAAAAGGACATCATTAGGCTCAAGGTTTGAAAGAATAGCGGCGAGATCTCCCGTGCGCTCGAGGGAAGGGCCTGTGGTTATCCTGAGCTGGCCTCCCATTTCCCGTGCGATAATGCTCGCCAGGGTAGTCTTTCCGAGCCCCGGAGGCCCATAGAAAAGACAGTGATCCAGTGATTCTCCTCTCTGCCGGGCGGCCCGGATGAAAATCGAGAGTTTTTCCTTCAGTTTTTCCTGCCCCACGAATTCACTGAGGGTCAGCGGACGAAGAGAGGACTCGTCCTCACCGGGTTCATCGTTGGGGTCAAGAAAACGTGTTTTGTCTTCAGCCAAAGCCTGGTCACCTCAGTTCCGCTTTAATTCCTTCAGGGCAAGGCGGATCCACTGTTCGGGGGAAAGATCCCCGTCGGCGGAAACATTGCCTGCCTTCAGTTTCCGGAAAACCGGCAAAAGCTCTGCCTGTGCAAAGCCCAGGGAGCGCAGACCTTCCATAGCGAGGTTTATATTTGTTTCCCCCGATGCAAATGCTTCAGGGGAAAGGTTCAGATCGGTTCCCAATCCTTCAAAATGACGATGCATCTCGAAACAGAGTCTCTCCGCCGTTTTTTTCCCGACCCCGGGTATTTTGACAAGGGAGTCCACGTCGGATGCCGCGATCCATGACACAACCCTTTCGGCAGGGGCGGACTTGAGGATATTCATCGCCATTTTGCCCCCCACTCCTTTTACCGTCGTGAGCTTCAAAAAGAGACCTCTCTCCCGGTCGTCAGCAAACCCGAAGAGGGAGGATCCCGCCTCCGATATCTGCAGATGTGTCACCAGCAGGGCATTTTCACCTTCCCTGCACATTTCCGCTCCCCTTCCGGTACAGAGCAGTTCGAAGCCCATTCCGTTCACATCCAGGACCACCAGGGTATCGGAAACGGAAATTACTTTACCTGAAAGGAATCGAAGCATGACGGCCTCCCCGGTCGATGATCTTTTTTTCCTGTGAATAAAGGAAAAAGCCGGTAATGGCAGCTGCAATTGCATCGGCGGCGTCGTCCGGCCTGGGGATGCTGTCGAGGTTGAGCATTCGCTGAAGCATCTTCTGGACCTGTTCTTTCGGGGCCTTCCCGTTGCCGCACACGGCAAGCTTGATCTGGGAAGGTTTCGGTTCCAGGACAGGAAGTCCGTGTTCAGCCGCGAGAAGGAGCACTACGCCTCTTGCCTGCCATACATACTCCGCAGTGGTTATGTTCCGCCCGAAGAAAAGCTTTTCAACCGACATAAAATCCGGGGAGCAGCACACTATCTGCTCCCCGAGCTTTTCATAAATCATGTGCAGACGGTCTGGAAGCGGGTCTGAGGGAAAGGTTTCAATGCAGCCGAACGAAAGAGGCCTGAACAGATGCCCTTCCCTGCTTATGGATGCAAAACCGAGTCTCCCGAGTCCCGGATCTATCCCGATACATTTGAGCACCGGATATTCTCTATCCTTCCATGTTTTCCATGATTTCATCCGGAATGTCGAAATTTCCGTAGACATTCTGGCTGTCATCATGCTCTTCAAGAAGATCCATCAGGCGGAGGATTTTTCTGGCCTTCTCCGGGTCTTCCACAAGAATGGTATTTTTGGGAACCATGTCGCTCTCTGCCCGGGCTATGGAATATCCGGCTTTTTCAAGGGCATCCCCTATATCGGAAACCATGCTGGGGTCGGTATACACGAGGTATCCTTCCTCCTGCTGCTCAAGGTCCTCTGCCCCTGCTTCAAGGGCCGCTGTCATGAGGGCTTCCTCGTCGAGCCCCTTGCCGCTGATTTCGATTGTCCCCTTCCGCTCGAACATCCAGGCGACGCTTCCGGCCTCTCCCAGAGATCCTCCGTTTCTGGTCAGAAGTGCCCGGATTTCTGAAGCCGTCCTGTTCCGGTTGTCGGTGAGGACTTCGATGAGTATTGCTATTCCCGACGGCCCGTATGCCTCGTATGTGATTTCCTCGTACAGGGCGCCCTCTATTTCTCCGGTGCCTCTCTTAATTCCCCGTATGATGTTGTCGTTCGGCACGCTTGCCGCTTTCGCACGTTCAATGGCCGCTTTCAGACGCATATTCATCGACGGGTCTCCGCCGCCTTCTTTTGCAGCTATGATGACCGCCTTCACGAGCTTCTGGAACAGGTTCCCTCTCTTTGCGTCCTGCGCGGCTTTTCTGTGCTTGATGTTTGCCCATTTTGAATGGCCGGACAAAAGAATCACCTCTCTGAAAGTCAAAAAAATAGCTTCCGTGGGTTACATTTGAGACCGTTGTAAAATCCGGCGGGTGTTCATTCATATAATTCCCGGAAACAAAACCTCCGGATACTCTGTCAGACACCTGCCGCCTGGTTATTGTAGCACAGACCGCTCAATGTCACAGGACCGTGATCGAATGATAGCGTTCTTTTTTGCGAAGATTGAAGAGTGGTACCACCTTCCTGACATTCAGCAGGTTCGCCCTGCTGAGGACGGTTTCTTTTTCTCCGGCTTCCTGTTCCCCGCATCTGCCGGTCTCGATTCTCTCGCCCCTGGGGCCGTAAACAAGGGGCGGAAAAGAACCGGGTACTGCAAGAACAACATACACGAGGTTTTCCATGGCCCTGACCCGGGCAAATATCTCCAGTGGAAACTCCCGGCCGACATCAGAGGAGGGGAATATACAGATGAGATCCGCTCCGGCGAGAGCCAATACCCGTGAATGTTCGGGGAAAAGCAGATCATTTCCCGATGAAAGGCCGCAGAGAAAGCCGCCATGGCGGAAAACTGCAAAATCACCCCCCTTTCCCCTTCCGTGCATTCCATAATAACAGCTGACGAGGCTGCCGCCGTCGTCATAGCCCCTTACAGCACCATCTCCGCAGGCACAAAGAGAGAAACCCCCTCCCGATATGGACACCTGTGCGGCCCGGGAACTGTCAGTTCCAAGGGGAAGTATGTACAGGGCGTTTTTTTCTTTGAATGCTTCCTCTTCGTTTTCCGGACTATGCCGTGAATCCGGGCAGAGCCACAGGGTAAAAACATCAGACAAGGACAATCACCCCAAAGTGCGGATTTCAGTTTATTATACTCCCTGGAGACACGTTTACAGGAGGGACTTTTATGACAGACCGTCTGGTTCGTTTCGGCGTGGCAGTACCGGATTCGCTACTCTCGGAATTCGATCTTTTTATTCAGGGAAATGGCCTTCAGAACAGGTCTGAAGCCATAAGGCAGCTAATACGTGAAAGGCTTGCAAGGGAGATGTGGGCGCAGGGAGAAGGAACCGTCTTCGGAACCGTAACGATAATGTATGATCACCACACGAAGGACGCCACAAATGCCCTTACATCGCTCCAGCACGATTTCGGAGACGTGATCGTCTGCACGACCCATGTCCATGTGGATCACGCTCATTGTCTTGAATGTATTGTAATGAAAGGGGACGCGGGAACCATTAAGGGTTTTGAGAATGCCCTTTCCTCGGTGAGGGGCATAAAGACCGTTGATCTTTCTGTATCGGCCATACTGTAGCAAAAGGGGCAGCCCCCGGCTGCCCCGAAAATCAACCGCCTCAGGTGGAACAGGAACCGCCTGAGCATCCTCCACATTTTTTTCTCGAAAGGCTCTCGCCTTCGAGGAGTATCAGGGTTTTCCCTCCGCATGAAGGACAGCGAAGCGTACGGTCACCCTCTTTGAGCCGGAATTCATTCCCGCAGGAGGCACACCGGAAAAGCCGCTCGTTTTCCATGCAGATCACCTCCTTTTCATTCGTACCCGGTCACTGGTTCCCTATGGTCGCCACCATGACTGCCTTTATAGTGTGCATCCGATTCTCTGCTTCATCAAATACCTTGGAGAACGGGCTTTCAAAGACATCCTCGGTGACTTCCTGCCCCTTAACTGCCGGAAGGCAGTGAAGGAATATGGTGCCGTCCCTGCCGGAAGCCTTCATAAGCTCCATGTTTACCTGGTATGGCCTGAGAAGGGACTCACGTTCCTTTTTCTTTTCCTCTTCTCCCATGGAGACCCAGACATCAGTATATACCGCATCCGCACCCCTGACCGCTTCGAAGGGATCTTTCAGAACGGTAATGGTTCCGCCGGTCTGTGCAGCCATGGCCCTGCATTTTTCCAGCAGCTCCCTTTCAGGGAAAAGGGATTCAGGGGACGCAACCGTGTAATGCATTCCCAACTTGGCGCATCCGATCATGAGGGCGTTGGACATGTTGTTTCTTCCGTCGCCGCAGTACACAAGGCGTATCCCTTTCAGAAGCCTTCCGAAGTTTTCCTGAAGGGTCAGGAAGTCGGCAAGTATCTGGGTCGGATGGTCGACGTCCGTAAGTCCGTTCCAGACGGGAACTCCGGCGTATTCCGCCAGTTCCTCCACCAGGGACTGCTTGAATCCTCTGTACTGGATACCGTCGAACATGCGTCCGAGTACCCTGGCCGTGTCCTTGACGTCCTCCTTTCCCCCGAGATGGATATCGTTTTTGCCGAGGAATTCCGGGTGTCCCCCCTCGTCAATGCACGCAACGGTAAAAGCGCAGCGGGTCCTCGTGGACGCTTTTTCGAAGAGCAGTGCGATGTTTTTTCCTGCAAGGGCCGTTCCCCTGATACCCGCCCGTTTTTTTGTCTTCAGGTCGGCGGAGAGGTCCAGAAGGTAATAAATTTCCTCCGCTGAAAAATCCATCAGGGTCAAAAAACTTCGTCCTTTCAAATTGAATGCCATGTCTCTCATTCCCCTTTCTCGTTCTTTTTTCTGCAGTTTTCCGGGCCGTCCTCTGCCCTTCTGTCAGACGCCAGTTCAAGGAGCGCCGACGGCAGATCCTCGAGAGGCAGTTCCTTCAGCACTTTTCCCCGGGAGAATATGACTGCTCCTCCCGGAGAACCGGCAATGCCGAAATCGGCGTCCATGGCTTCCCTGGGACCATTCACCTCGCAGCCCATCACCGCTACGGAGAGACCGTCCGGAAGAGATTGTATACATGGTCCGAGCAGGTCAACGAGCTTCCGCACGTCGATTCTCTTCCTCCCGCACGTCGGGCAGGAGATCAGGTTGACTCCCTTCGCCCTCATCTCAAGGGCCCTGAGCAGAGAAAACCCTGCCCTGACCTCCTCCTCAGGGGTATCGGTAAGACTGATCCTCAGAGTGTTTCCGATTCCCTGGGCAAGGAGCATTGCCAGGCCTGCCGCGCTTTTTACCAGCCCATCACGCCCCGAGCCAGATTCGGTGATCCCGATATGGAACGGGAAGTCAGGGTATTTCAGGGAAAGAAGTGAATTCCCCCTGACAGTCTCAGGAACCGACGTCGATTTTGCGGATAATATTATATCCTCAAATCCCTCATCCAGGAGCAGGTGAAGCTGATCTTCAACTGCGGATGCAAGGGCGTCGGAACGTACTCCCCTGGCTTCGGCGATCTGCCGTGAACTGAGAGATCCCCCGTTTGCACCGATCCTAATAACTGCCTTTTTCTCCCCGGCCGACCGCACAATATCCCGAACTCCCGTCCGGGGCATATTCCCCGGGTTTATCCTGATGGAGGGAACTCCTGCCCCGAGTGCAGCCAGGGCAAGACCGGCATCGAAATGAATGTCGGCCATAAGGGGAACAGGAGATCGTTCGTTCAGCCATTTCAGGCTTTCTCCTGACTCGGCGGAAGGAAAGGCGACCCGTATAAGCTCGCATCCCTCCCGGTTGAGCGACAGACACTGTTCAAGGCATTTTTCCTTCTCTGAAAGGGGGATTTTGAGCATGCTTTCCACCCTGACAGGATTGGTTCCGCCAAGTGAAAAAGATCCGATGGTCAGTTCCCTGCTCATTTTTTTGCCCCTAGAAAAGCCGCAGGACATCCTGCCAGGTAATGTAAAGGATAAGCATTATGAGAAGGATGAACCCCGTCATGTGGATATAGTTTTCGAGTTTCGACGGAAGGCGGCGCCTCAGGACCATTTCTCCGGCGGTAAACAGAAGCCGTCCGCCGTCAAGGGCAGGGAAAGGAAGAATGTTTATCAGCCCCAGGTTGAGGTTGATCAGGGCAAGAAAAGAAAGGAATGTCCAGATACCTTTCCTGGCCGCATCTCCGGCCATGGACGCAATGCCTACCGGACCGGTGACATCAACTTTCTCAGCTCCCGTGACCCACCGGGCAATTCCGCGGATCATTTCAACGCTCATGTTCACGGTATAGGAAAAAGCAGAGGCAAATGCTTCGCTGACCGGGTATTTTTTCATCGCGGGACGTATGCCGAAAAGCGGGATCCCCTGTTCCCTGTCCGGCGGTATTGAAACGGACAGGGATAACGATTCCTCTCCGCGGCGGACGATGAACCGCACGGGTCCTTTCACCGCTTCTTTCCGTATCTCCCCCGACATTGTGCGCCAGTCATTTACCGGAACATCATTGACTGAAATGATGACGTCTCCCTGCAGTATTCCCGACCTTTCGGCCGGGTATCCGGGCATTGTTTCCCCGACGGCTGTGGTCCCCATATCCACCACTCCATGGGCGGAGAGGAAAATAACGGTTAAAAGGAGGGCAAGGATTATATTCGCAACCGATCCGTTGACCAATATAAGAAAACGTTTCCAGGCCGCCTTGTCATAAAATGCCTTTCCGGGTTCTATGGTTTCTCCGTCGTTTTCCTCTTCCATACCGGCGAGGCGGACAAATCCTCCGACGGGAAAAGCTCTCACGGACCAGAGAGTGTGTTTCCCCTGGCGCTGAAAGATCGACGGGCCCATTCCGAAGGCGAACTCGTGAACCTGGACATCAAACAAACGGGCAGTCATGTAGTGCCCGTACTCGTGCGCCACAACGCAAATCCCTATTACTACAATAAATGAAAGCAGGCTCGCCATTCAGATTTTTCTCCTTAAGGTTAGTGTTTTATTGGTGTTCCGGCACATTTCCGCGGCAGCCCGTTTCCCTTCCGCGAGAATGGAGAGGGCGTCATTAATCGATCCCGGACCGGGGCCCCGGTACTGTTCGATCACGGTTTCCACGATCCGGGGAATATCGGTGAAGCCGATCTGCCCTGAGAGGAAAGAGTCTACTGCAGCTTCATCGGCTCCCACAAGAAGGGCTGGTGCAGCTCCTCCCCTGAGGGCCGCTTCTTTTGCGACGCGAAGGGCAGGAAAGCGCTCCTCATCAGGCTTCTCAAAAAAGAGTGTTTTTCCTTCAAGTACGGGCGAAGGAAAAACGGGTTCGGGGCTGCGGTTGGGATAGAAAAGCGCTGAAGCACACGGAAGCTTCATATCCGGGGCTGAGGCTGCCATAATAAACGTTCCGTCAGTGAATTCCACGATCCCGTGGATGAAGGGCTCCGGGCATACGACGGCATCGACACGCTCCGGAGAGAGCCGGAAAAGCGACATGGCCTCGAGTATTTCGATTCCTTTATTCATGAGCGTTGCGCTGTCGACGCTGATTTTTGCCCCCATGTCCCATACCGGGTGAGCCACTGCCATTTCAGGGGTCACATTTTGGAGTTCTTCGGCGGGAAAAGTGCGGAAGGGGCCGCCTGAGGCCGTAAGGTATATTTTTTTCACCGTGGATGGGTCCCTTCCCTGGAGACATTGCCATACAGCGTTATGCTCACTGTCGAGGGGACGAAGCTGGCCCTCCCTCCTGATATGGGGAATGATCCATCTCCCCCCGGCAACGATGCTCTCCTTGTTCGCCAGGGAGACATCCTTGTCTTCCCTAAGTGCCCTCAGCAGGGCATGTACAGCCTCCGTTCCCGATGATGCCACAACTACATGGTCGATGTCTGACCTTGCCGCAGTCTCTTCCATGGCGGAAATGCCGGAAAGGACCGAAAACCTGTCTCCTGCCCTCACAGCAAGATCCGCGGCGGCCGACGCATTGGTAAGGACAACTGTGGAGGATTTGAATTCATCGGCAATCTGCTCGATTTTTTCCACCGATGAACGGGCAGCAACTGCCCTGACCTCGAACCGGTCAGGGTACGCCCTGCAGACCGATAAAACCGAACTGCCCACGCTTCCGGTGCAGCCGATGACAAAAAGCCTGGCTCTCATCGGAGAATGACCCCGAAAATGACATATACAAGAAGCCCGCTTACGAGGACACTGTCGAACCTGTCAAGGATACCTCCATGACCGGGAATGATTCTGCCGCTGTCTTTTACTCCTGTCTCTCTTTTTATCACTGACTCCGCAAGGTCTCCTATCTGGCCCGCAATACCGCAGATAAGCCCGACGTAAATGAACGGGAGGGGCGGAGTTTCAAGGATATATGCTACCGATACGCCTGCAAGGACAGCAGCTGACAACCCTCCAATGAAACCTTCCCAGGTTTTTTTTGGGCTGACGTTTTCACAGAGACGGATCCTCCCCCATCGTGAACCGATGAGGTACGCAGCCACATCGCAGCTCCACGTACACAAAAACATGGTAAAGAGAAGAATGCCGCCGGAAGGAAGCCTTCTGAGCAGGATCATGAAGGTCCAGGGAATGACGATATATAAAATGCCCGCCATCGTTCCCCCCATATTCCATATGGCGTAGCTTTCTCCCCTGACCTCTCTTCTCGCAATTTCAAGGAAGAGGATCGCGAAGGAAGCGATGCTCAGCGTGAGAACAAAGGAAATGGGATGGATCCCGTCGGATGCGGTGAATAATATAAGAATTGCCGCAATGAATCCCACACCCTTCGAAACCTTGAATTTTCTTGACACCATTCCATAGAACTCTGAAAGTGAAAGGATGGACAGGACGGATACAAGAATGGTCCAGGCCCTTCCGCCCGCGTACAGTGCCCCGAGAACCACCGCGACGACAATCGCTCCTGCAGCCCCTCGCACTGCAAGTTCCCGTATTTTTTCACCTGACCGATCCATATCGTCTCTCCCTGCCTGTAAAATATTCAATGGCCGCTTCAAGGTCACCGGGTCCGAAATCCGGCCAGAGCGTTTCCGTAAAATAGAGTTCGCTGTATGCCCCCTCCCAGAGCCAGAAGTTGCTTAACCGCTGTTCTCCGCTGGTCCGTATTATAAGATCGGGGTCAGGGACATCCGGAAGGTAAAGGCGGCCGGCAAAATCCTTTTCAGAAACCGGGCTTTTCCTGTTTTCTGCAAGAAGAGTGTTTACGGCGTCGACGATTTCCCGGCGGCCGCCGTAATTCAGGCAGGCTATGAAGGTAAGCCCGGTATTGCCGGCAGTTGTTTTTTCCGCCCAATCCATGAGTTCCAGGACGTCCGGGGGCATCCCCGACCGTGTTCCGGCGAATCGGATGCGAACGTTTTCCCTCTGGATCTCTTCAACCTTGCGTCGTAGGGAGAAGCGGAAAAGACTCATCAATCCCTTTACCTCAGTCTCCGGTCGGCTCCAGTTCTCAGTCGAAAAAGCGTAAACGGAAAGGTGTGTTATGCCCAGCTTCCACGCTGCGCGTACAGTCCTTTCAAGAGCCTTGATCCCCGCCCTGTGCCCCAGCAGTCTCGGGAGAAATCTTTTTTTTGCCCACCTGCCGTTTCCGTCCATGATCAACGCTACATGAAAGGGAGAAGGCAGTGTATCAGGCATCAGTATTTTTTCCTTCCGCTCCGGGTGTCGGCCGAAAATCTTTTTTCAGCCCGTCAAGTTTTTCTTTTACGGAGTTAATATCTCTCCAGGTCAATTCTTTCGGACTTCCTTTCTTTCTCGACTCATTTCTCAGGAGATAGCTCGGATGAAACATGGGAATAAGAAAAATCCCGCGCCACTGAAACCATCTTCCCCTGAGAGCCGTAATCCCTTCCGACGTTCTCAACAACCACCGTGTCGGTGTATTGCCGAGGCAAACCACGATTTCCGGACGAATAAGAGCCAGCTGTGCCTCCAGAAAAGGACTGCATGCCATCATCTCATCGGGGGAAGGAACCCTGTTCCCGGGAGGACGGCATTTCACGATATTCATGATGAAGACGTCTTCTCTTTGAATGCCCACCGAAGACAGGATCTGTGTCAGAAGACGCCCTGCCTTTCCGACAAAGGCAATGCCCTGTTCGTCTTCTTCAGCACCAGGCCCCTCACCTATAAGAACAAGGCGTGAGTTTTTGTTCCCCTGGCCGAAAACGACGGACTTCCGCGAGGCTGAAAGTCCGCATCTCGTACAGGACTTCACCTTTTCTTCGAGTGCGGTCCAGGCTTCCTCTTTGTTTGCGGAACTTAAAAAAGCATTCATGAAAGCAGGACCTCGCTTATTCTGATATCTACGGACGCGATGTCCATCCCGGTGAAATACCGCACGGCAGATGCCACCCTTCTCTGCTGCATTCTGCCCAGCTGGCGGAAATTCAGTTTTCCGGGTGCTACATTTACGGTTATTTCCATCGTTATCACATCGTCGTCCGACCGGACGCGGATATTTCTGACCTCTGCTATCTGGGGGCTTAAGGACACGACGTGACGGGCCACATCTTCTATAGCCGATGAATCTATGGTGAGTGTCCCGAAAAAACTGAAAGGAGGATGAACGATTGTCCTTTCTCCGTCATCCCGGTCTGAGCTCCTGAAAAGCCCCCACAAATGGCCGACGAGTTTTCCTGCGAAATTTTTTCTGACCTGCGTCCTGGAAACCGGAATGACATGCTGTTTCTTTTCATGCCGTTCTCTTCGGGCGTTTATTATCTCCTCCGGGGAGGCGACTTCGGTTATATCAATAAAGAGCTCGGGTGCAGGAAGCTCCAGGGCGCGGGTAATCTTTTCAGCCATGGAAGCCGATGTGGCAATGATCATGATTTTGAATGGCTCATGGGCGCTGAGGTAGTCGAGAACGGCGCTTCTATGGTCAGGAAACTGGAAAAGAGCCCTCCTGATAGCACGAACAAGATTCTTTTCAGCTTTCGCGCTCTTTCCGGCAACTATCCTTCCCTTCGAGATGAGAAGTCCGTCATCTATCATGAAATCCACATCATTTTCCCTGGCGATCATCTGCGCACGCTGACTTTTGCCGGTTCCTGCCGGACCGACAAAAGCTACTACCCGTCTTGTTTCTGAAAGGCTGTGATGCAGTTTTTCCTGCATATGAATTCACCAGGAAAACCCGGGAAAAGAAATATGCTCTATGAATCCCTGCAGGCTGAGGACAGAGACTCCCTGGTGCCGTCGATTTCTGTCGGCAGTATTTCTACGTCCGCTCCCAGGCTTTTCAGTTTTTCCTCCATGTTTTCGTATCCCCTGCGGATATGGCCGAGATGATAGACACATGTCGAATCTCCGGCCGCAAGCCCGGAAATTACGAGAGCGGCTCCCGCCCTCAGGTCTGTAGCCACCACGTCTGCACCTGTGAGGCGGTCTACTCCGGAAACAATGGCGGTATTCCCCTGAATTTCGATCTTTGCTCCCATTTTGTTCAGTTCGCTGACATGGAGAAACCTGGACTGAAAAACGCTCTCCTGGATAACGCTTGTCCCCTGGGCAATGCAGAGCGATGCCATGATCTGAGGCTGAAGATCGGTCGGGAACCCCGGATAGGGAAGGGTTTTAAGAGATACTCCCTTCAGTCTTCCGGAAGGATGGATCGTCACTGCATCATCGGTTACAGTCATCTGAGCCCCGGCCTCCTCAAGTTTTGCCAGGAGGGAATCAATGTGGTTCGGTATGACGCCTGTCACGGTAACCTCTCCGTTTGTGGCCGCGCCTGCAAGAATGTAGGTACAAGCCTCTATCCTGTCAGGTATGATTCGTGATTCAGCACTGTGGAGTGAATCAACTCCCTGTATCCGGATCACTCCTGTTCCGTCAGCTTCAATTATTGCTCCCATGGATCGCAGGGCCTCCACGAGGTTGAGAATTTCCGGTTCCCTTGCAGTGTTCTCGAGCACTGTTTCGCCTTTTGCAAAAACAGCCGCCATCATGAGATTTTCAGTCGCGCCGACAGACGGGAAATCAAGGTAGATCCTGCCTCCTGAAAGGCCCTTGGTATGGGCATGAACGGCGCCGTGCACCAGTTCGATTGTCGCTCCCATTTTGGTTAGCCCTTTCAGGTGGAGGTCAATAGGCCTGCTTCCGATGGAACATCCCCCGGGAAGGGGCATGACCACTCTGCCGCACCTTGCAAGCAGCGGGCCGAGGACAAGGGAAGAAGCCCTCATTTTCCTGACGAGGTCGGAAGGGGTCTCCCATGATATTTCATCAGGAATGGAAATGAACATTTCATGATCTGAAAAAACCACTCGTGCACCGAGGTTCCTCAAAAGATCAGCCATGGTGTTTACGTCAAGAAGGTTCGGAACACGCGAAATACGCAGGGAACTGTTTTTCAGCAAAAGAGCGGCGGCCATTACGGGAAGGGAAGCATTTTTTGCTCCCTGGGCTTCCACTTTTCCCATAAGCGGCTTTCCGCCGTTAATTCTCATTTTCGAATCCACTTTTAAATTCCTCCCGCAAAAAGGTGGGAAATCAAGATATTCTTTTATTACTATACCATGATTCAGGGGGTATTATCATAATGCCTGAGTATATTTTCCGCTATCCGCTTTGCCGCAGTTCCGTCACCGAATGGGCTGCCGCATCGTTCTACGAGATTTCTGCGGTATTCTTCATCGCTCAGGATACGTGAGACCCCGGACACAATTTTCTCCCTTGATGTCCCTACCAGAATGGCAGTTCCGCTTTCAACAGCCTCCGGACGTTCAGAAATATCCCTCATGACAAGTACCGGTTTCTTCAGGCCGGAGGCTTCTTCCTGGACTCCCCCGCTGTCGGTCAGAATGAGGGTGCTCCTGTTCATGGCCCAGACGAAGTCAGGGTAATCCAGGGGTTCGCACAGTATCACCCGCTGTTCCCCGGAAAGGCAATGCCGTATGATTTCCCCTACAGTCGGATTTTTGTGCACAGGAATCAGGATCCTGACATCTCTGTGGTTTGCGAGGATATCCTTTATCGAACTGCAAATGCTCTCCATGGGCTTCCCCCAGGACTCTCTCCGGTGGGCCGTCATCAGAATGACCGGGCCGGAAAATTCTTGAAGTTCTTTCAGCTGGGAGCAAAGTACGTGGTCCTTTTTCTCCAGTGTTGAAAAAAGTGCGTCTATAACTGTATTCCCGGTTACAAAAAGCGTCTTGTCAGATACAGGAAGGCCCTCTCCTGCAAGATTGGCCGCAGCGCCGGGTGTCGGGGCAAACCAGAGGGTCGAGAGGCGGTCGGTGATGATCCTGTTCGCCTCCTCGGGAAAAGGCTGCCCGATGTCATGGCTTCTCAGGCCTGCTTCAATATGTCCCACGGGGATATGACGATAGAATGCTGCAAGCGCCGAGGCCATTGTCGTTGTGGTATCGCCGTGCACAAGGACGAGGTCCTGCGGATGTTCATCAAGAAACCTTCCGACTCCTGAAAGGACTCGTGATGTGACCAAGTCGAGGGTCTGCCGCTCCTCCATTATCGAAAGTTCCACATCGGCAGTGATTCCGAAGTAGGACAGCGCCTGATGAAGCATCTGGGAATGCTGTCCCGTTGAAAGGACCTTTGTACTGAATTCCATTTCCCTGAGCGAATGAATCACGGGGGCCATTTTTATCGCTTCAGGCCGGGTGCCCACGATGCAGGTTATTTTCTTTTCCATTGGAAGAACCTCTCAATTTCATGTAATCGTTTGAAGTAGGCGGGAAAGGATCGAAAAAGAGCCTTGCTCCCCTTTCCTCAGGCAAGCCTTGCCCTGAAAAGAAAAATTCCGAGGCCCACAACCGCAGCCTGGAAGAAGGCCAGGAGAATCACCGTCCAGAAAGGGGAAAGACCTTTGTCCATCAACCGGTGATGGATGTGTCCCCTGTCGGGAGAAAAAGGAGAAACACCTCTCCATAACCTTCTCATTATAGCAAAAAGGGTGTCGGCGACAGGAACACCCCCTGCCAGAAGAAGGAGAAACGGGAGTTCTACAGTCTTTGCCATCGAGAGAACTGGACTTGCCGTATAAATAAAAAAACTGGAGAAAAGATACCCGAGAAGGGTCGTTCCCCCGTCACCCAGAAATGTCCTCGCACGGGGAAAATTCCAGTAAAGAACTCCGCCGGCCAGGCAGGCCAGGGAGAGGAACACAGTTGTATTTCCAAGCGCTGAGGATAACACCGAAGCAGTTATAAACATGAGAAGGCACAATCCGTTTGCGCCGTCAATAAGATTGTACGCGTTCGTCATTCCGGTAATCCAAAGAAGGCAGACCGCAAAATGTACCGGGGGCAAAGGAACTGCCAGGAGAAACAGTACGGCTGCGAAGAGGTGAATTCCCAGGCGGGCCAGGGGGGACAGTGTTTTCATATCGTCCCAGTATCCGCTGAAGAAAATAAAAGTACTGCCGGTCCCGATCAGGCGAACAGCGGGGTGAGCCTTGACCGCAAAAAGGCACCATAAAAGGAAACCGAGCCAAAGAACGATCCCGGCCCCCCGGGGAGTCACCGAACTGTGGATTTTTCGTTCTCCGGGAAAATCCACGATCCTGTACCTGTTCGAGAGACTGATCGAAAGAGGAGTTATGCAAAGTCCCCAGAGAAAAAGCAGAGGTGCGGCCACGAAAAAGTTCTTAAGCGCAAATTCCACAGAAGAACCTACTTGGTACCGAAAAGTCTGTCCCCTGCATCGCCGAGGCCGGGAACGATATAGCCGTGATCATTCAGGTGGCTGTCAAGAGCTGCAGCGTAAATGTCAACGTCAGGATGCTCCCCGTGCACCTTTGACACTCCTTCTGGAGCAGCGATAATGCATACCAGGGAAACTTTTTTTCCTCCTTTTGATTTCACAAGGCTGATGGCTGCGGAGGCCGACCCGCCTGTGGCAAGCATGGGGTCGAGTATAAGGATATCCCGTTCGGCGATGTCTCCCGGCAGCTTACAGTAATATTCCACCGGCATCAGTGTCTCGGGGTCGCGGTAGAGACCGATATGTCCCACCTTGGCGTTCGGGACCAGCTGCAGGATTCCGTCCACCATTCCAAGCCCTGCCCTGAGAACAGGGATAATTGCAAGTTTTTTCCCTTCGAGGGCATATGCATCTGTTACTGCGAGAGGAGTTTCAACCTGGATCTTTACAAGGGGAAGGTTCCTGGTTATCTCGTAAACCATGAGGCCTGCTATTTCCTGGACCAGTTCCCGGAATTCCTTGACCGAAGTATTCTTGTCCCTGATGATGCTTACTTTATGCTGGACAAGGGGGTGATCGAATACGATGGTTTTCCCTTTTTCTGAAAGGCAGCAGCTCGGGCAGATTTTCTGCTCGTAATCGGAAATTTTGCTGAGCCTTCTCAAATGTCGTTCTCCCTCGAAATCCGACTCGAGCCATGCGTCAAGGATCTTCCCCGCCAGTTCGGGTGAAATAACCCGCGCACCCATTGTAAGCACATTCGCGTTATTATGTCTGCGGCTCATCCTGGCTGTCTCCGGCTCATGACAGTGAGCTGCGTACACACCGGGTATCTTGTTCGCAGCAATCGACATCCCCACTCCCGTTCCGCAGAGAAGCACGCCTTTATCCGCTTTTCTCTGGACAACCATTTCTCCGAGGCGGAATGCGATGTCCGGGTAATCGCACGGCAAGGATTCGGTTTCCGTACCTATATCAAGGATCTCATCAATTCCTTTTTTCCGCATATGTTCGATAAGAAAGGCTTTCAGAGTAAATGCAGCATGGTCTGACCCTATTGCGACTTTCATATAGAAACCCCTCCCCGGTTTGAAAACTATAGTACGAGCTTTTGCCAGCTTGTTTTTTCTCCAGATTATAATAACACTTGGCGGATGAAAGGCATATAGAAAGGCCCCTTCCCCGCACGGGAAAGGGGCCTTCGTTTCTTCCCTCAGCCTCAGCTGAGGAGGGTGAGCATGACTCCTGCCGCCACTGCGGTGCCTATGACTCCCGCAACGTTGGGTCCCATGGCGTGCATGAGCAGGAAGTTCCCCGGGTTCTCCTTCTGGCACACCCGCTGCACCACCCGCGCCGCCATGGGCACGGCCGAGACTCCCGCCGAGCCGATCATGGGGTTGATCTTCCCTCCGCTCAGCTTCTTCAGCAGCTGCCCGAACAGCACTCCCCCCGCCGTGCTGAATATGAACGCCACCAGCCCCAGCAGGATGATCTTCAGCGTGGCCGCCGTGAGGAAGTGCTCCGCGTTCATGGTGGCTCCCACGGACAGCCCGAGGAAGATGGTGGTGGTGTTGAGGATCTCGTTCTGCGCCGCGAGGTTCAGACGGTCCGTGACTCCGCACTCACGGAGCAGGTTCCCGAACATGAGGATCCCTATGAGCGGCACCGACATGGGCAGGATGAGCCCCGCAGCAGTCGTGGTCACTATGGGGAAGAGGATCCTCTCGAGCTTCGACACGGGACGGAGCGTGTCCATCCTGATGGCACGGTCGGCCTTCGTGGTGAACATTTTGATCACCGGCGGCTGGATGAGCGGCACGAGGGACATGTAGCTGTACGCCGCCACCGCCACGGCCCCGAGGATCTGGGGCGCCATCTTCATGGTGAGGTAGATGCTCGTGGGGCCGTCCGCTCCCCCGATGATGGCTATGGACGCCGCCTCCTTCACCGAGAATCCCATGAGCATGGCCCCGAAGAGGGCGATGAAGACTCCGAACTGGGCCGCCGCTCCGAGAAGAAAGGTGACGGGGTTGGCCAGCAGCGGCGCGAAGTCGGTCATGGCTCCGATCCCCATGAAGATGATGACGGGGTAGATCTCGTGCTCCGTCCCGTAGAAGATGTACCGGAGAAAGCCGCCGTCATCCATGATCCCCGACAGGGGAAGGTTGACGAGAAGGCATCCGAATCCTATGGGCACGAGCAGCAGCGGCTCGAAACCCTTCCCTATGGCGAGGTAGAGCATGACCAGCGCCACCAGGAGCATGAGCATGTGTCCCATTGTGAGACCCGCAAATCCGGAGGATGTGAGGATCTTCCCTATTGCCTGCAGATATACGTCCATTGGTCCCGGTTTCCCTCCTTTGTGGGGCGGGGGGCTCCCCCGCCCGCTTCCGTTCCCTGTCTCAGCCGATGACCATCATGACGTCGCCGGTGTTCACCGTGTCGCCGTCACGGGCGCGGATCTCCTTCACCACTCCGTCGGCGGGGGCGAAGATCTCGTTCTCCATCTTCATGGCCTCGAGGACGAGGACCATGTCCCCGTTCTTGACCGGCGATCCCACGGAGACGACGACCCGGAGGACCTTGCCGGGCATGGGGGCGGTGACGGGGGATCCGGCTCCGCCGGATGCAGGAGCCGGGGCTGCCGCAGGTGCCGGGACCGGTGCAGGGGCGGGCGCGGATACGGGCGCAGGCGCAGCCGGAGCTGCAGGGGCCGGCGCGGCGCCCGCTCCGAGTTCTTCCACTTCTACCTGGTAGGATGTTCCGTCTACTGTGATCCTGTATTGTCTGCTCATGGTGCGGTTATTCCTCCTCGTTGTGTGTGTTTGGGTGGTGCTTCGCAGTGCCCCGGGACCTCAGTCGCGGCTGAGGCCGCCGAGCCCCTCAAGGATGCCCATGCGCCTCCATTCGTGACCTCCGGTCGGCGCGGCGGCGGCGAGGGGGCGGACCGAGGCGATGCGCACGGGACGACCCTCAGTCGCGGCCACCGCGGCGGTGAGGACGGCCAGGAGCCTGTTCCGGTCGGCTCCGGCTGCAGGTGACGGCGACGGGGCCGCAGGGGCTGCTGCGGGCGCGGACATCGACGGGGCTGCCGGGGCGGGGGTACCGCCTCCCTTTTTGCGGTCAAGGCCGGCGGCCATGTACTTGATGGCGTAGATGATGCCGCTGAGCCCTCCGAGGACCAAAAAAACGACGGTGAAGGCGATGAGCGACATGGTGAGCGCTCCGCCCACTCCTTCTATCTGGCTGTGCAGTGTCTGTTCCATGTACGGGTGATTCCTCCTTTCCTCGTGTTCTTGCGTGTGCTCAACAGGATGTGCCTTTCCTCAGTGGGGCATGACGCTGTGCTTCCGCTTCGGGCGGAGGCTGCGCTTGGTCTCGTTGCCCACAAGGGCCTTCCAGATCTCCCCTCGGGTGGCCTCGGGGAGTATGACACGGTCCACGAGGCCCCGCTCGGCGGCGACGTAGGGGGTGGCGAAGGCTTCGCGGTATTCCTCGATCTTCCT
>Ga0228536_1000969_pt1 | contig 36744 bp, 30 predicted proteins | sample SJ1Smetagenome_FD_168611 | JGI IMG/M metagenome (GOLD analysis project Ga0228536, IMG submission 168611) | Enriched culture of PCE-dechlorinating microbial communities from Ithaca, New York, USA - SJ1.S | ecosystem: Engineered > Modeled > Simulated communities (microbial... > Unclassified...
CTGCGCCACTGCTAAAGGCGCGGGCCATCCCAGAACCATCGCAATAAAAATGGTCAAGACCTCGGCAAAGGAGTTTGAGAGGGTGTAGGCCACTACTTTCCGAATGTTTTTAAAGATGGTACGCCCTTCTTCTACCGCTGCCACTACAGTGCGGAAGTTGCTATCGAGCAGCACCAGGTCTGCCGTTTCCTTGGCGACATCTGTGGCAGAATTGACCACCACACCGATATTGGCGCATTTTAGGGCTGGGGCATCATTGACCCCATCTCCAATCATGGCGGTTACCTGACCGCCGGATTGTAGAGCTTTGACAATGCGCAATTTATCGTTCGGACGGATACGAGCAAATACCGCCACATGGGTAACTTCTCTCTGCAGCTGAGCATCATCCATCTGGGCCAGATCATTGCCATCGATGATCCGATCGCCATCGCGGAATAACCCGATATTTCGCCCAACACTTTCAGCAGTGCGGCGGTAGTCGCCAGTGATCATCGAGACACGAATTCCGGCGCGCTGGGCAACTTTGATGGAATCCACCACGCCTTCCCGAATTGGATCTTCCATGCCGAGTAAGCCTGCCCATTCATAACCGCTGTGATCTTCCAACGGCCCAAGTGGGCGGTAAGCCAGCCCTAACAGGCGAAGACCCTGTCCCGCCCATTCGTCAATCTCGGCTAGAATGCGACTTTTTTCCGCCGGCTCCATCCTGCACATCCCCAAAACGATCTCTGGCGCTCCTTTTAGATAGTTGAATTCTCCATTGCCGTTGCAGCGATTGCCAGTGATCATAAACTTAGTCTCACTGCTAAACATTTCTTCTGCTAAGCGTTCAGAGCCATCGAACAGGTCTTGCGCCTTACCGTTCACATAGGTCTGTGCGTATTCCCACAGGGCGATATCCACCGGCCCTTCCAGGTTATTACAAAGGATCATGGTTTCCAGCGCGCGCTCTTGATCTGTAAAGTTGATATGGTTCACGCGCATGCGACCTTCGGTAAGGGTGCCGGTCTTGTCGGTGCAGATGGTGGTCACCGAACCCAGGGTTTCCACGGCCAGCAATCGTTTGACCAACCCGTTCCGTTTGAGAATCTTACGCATTCCCAGTACCAGGATCACCGTGACCGCGATCAGCAGGCCTTCGGGCACCGCGGCGATCGCCAGGATAATCGATGTACGCAGCATATCGAAAAATTCGCGTCCCATGACCAGTCCAGTGATCAGGATTGCCAGGGTGAAAACGATGACAATAACGGTGAGGGATTTGCTGAATGCCTTCAGGCGTACCTGAAGCGGTGTGTCCTCTTCAATGCTTGCCTCAAGACTGGCTGCAATCTGTCCTAGTTCCGTGTGCTGACCGGTGCTGGTCACTTGCATCAGCCCATGTCCGGTCAATACGGTAGTACCCATAAAAGTCTTGCTTTCAGTCCCTGGGCATTCTAAATTCGCAGCGACGTTCTTGTTGACCGGCTCGCTTTCACCGGTCAGGATGGATTCGTCTACGGCCAGTTTCGTGCCTTCCAGGATTATGCCGTCGCCAGGCACTTTCTCCCCAGCGTTGATCAACACCAGATCGCCAGGCACCAGCTCGCGTACCTGGATTTCCATACGCTCCGGCCCTCCTGCGTGCATTCGGATGACCGTTGTGGTAGGCTTGAGCAGGTTTTTCAACGCCAGGTAGGTGTTCTGGGCCTGGTATTCTTGAACAAATCCCAGGATCGCATCTGCCACGACCACCACCATGATGATGCCAAAATCACCGTATTCACCGACAACGAGCGATATGAGTGCCGCGGCCAGGATGATATACACCAATGGGCTCTTGAGTTGATTGAGCAAGATCGCCGACCACCGGGTCGTTTTTTCGGCTGGTAACACATTTTCGCCGAATTCTCTACGACGCTCGATCACCTGGTCTTCTGACAGCCCCGAGAATTTTTCGTGTTTCGTATTGGTTTCCATTGCAGACATTGTAGTCATCATGAATTATCCTCAGACTCATTCTAAAGAACTTGTTCACACGACCGTTAGTGATCCGATCGACATAAAGGAAAATTAACCTATCCTTTGAAAGGCTTTACCAAGAGAGCTCGGTCGAAGTTGATCCGACCTTTGTCGAAATCGAGCACGTAAAAACTTGTAAAGAGACACCATGCCAGTATAGCCCCACTTGCCAGACCCACCATATCTTCTTGCTGTGCTTCTACCTGGCGGACCCAATGACGAAGAGTGATGGGATAATGCTCAAGCAAATTCTCTACATTGTGGACTTCGAATCTTGCAGCTTCAGCGATCATATTTGTTTCATTCAGTCATCCCAACAGGAGTTTAACCTGAACTGTACAACCTGACAAGTTATACGGCCAAACCGGGCGGGATGAAGGACCCATCTATTTCCATGCCGGTTCTTGCTGACATGAATTTGCGATTGGTACGCTTCCTGATTCCTCTTCCTGCTCCCATTGTTCAATTTGAAGGCTTGCTTTTTCATAGCTAGCCCATGTCCAAGCCTTGTATTCGCTATAATCCCAGATGGGTTTTGTGGCTAGGCCGCGAACGTCGATGCGGCGTACTGGTACTCCATGTGTTTCAGCCAAGGCTGTTTCCAGGCAGATGTTCCATCGGCTCGCAGTAAAGATGTATTGATCGAAGTATTGTGTCATGGTCAGGTTCTCTTTGGGAAGCAGGCTGTAATCATCCAGACGTGGTTGACCCCCAGTTTCCAGTTTCTCAATGAAATCATGGGTGGTGGCGATAAAACTGTCATGCCACTCAAAACCCTCAACTTGAATCGGCGTGGTTTTTCCCTCTTTGAAGAGCAATAGTTTGGACAGATCCATGGTTCAGCCTGTGTACCTATTGATGAAGAGAATGCTCTTTTCGCCAATGATCTCAATGCGGTCATCGTCCGTCAAGTCATGTTATTCGGTTCGAAGTTTAGGAGGATGATTTGCTCGTTATTGTCTATAATATAAGCACGTTGTGTCCACCTGCGGCAGCCACTTCGAGCGCTCGTTTGATGTGTTCCTGCCCTTTGATTTCACTGAAATCCGTATCCAACTGTGGGTCATCGCCCGGGGCGTATTCCAGAGGAGTCCCGGGTTTGATGAGTTCCTCACCGACCAGGTGATCAACCAGTTCACGCAAGGTATTGACCGGGTAGACCTCGATGTCCGGGATCAGGGTTGCCTCAGCCGCATCGCAAGCCGGCACAAACAGCCGCTTGTAACCATCCTTCCGTGCTTGGGCAGCCACCGCCAAAACCCCGCGGACGTGCCGCACCGAGCCATCCAGCGATCTGTTCGCCGGTGATCAATACGCCAATTGCAATCGGCAAGTCAAAAAAAGGACCTTCTTTGCGGACGGATGCCGGCGCGAGGTTGACTGTCAGAGGTTGACGCGGATATGCCAGGTCAGCATTCTTGATGGCGGAATAAACACGTTCGCGGCTCTCCTTTACTGCTTCATCTGGTAATCCCACGATCGCCATGTGCGGTAAACCTTGACCGTAGTCGACTTTGATATCAATGATGAGGCCTTCGAGTCCAATCACTGCGCAAGAGTAGACATGAGCCAGCATGAGTTAAGTTTAACATGTCACTTCGCCATCAGTGAGAGTCAAGCAAACTCATTTTGGATTTATTGATGGTAGAAAAGATATAAAGTATACGAATTTTAAACTATTCTCGTTAGCTTTCGACTACAATCTGTAAGTTGTGAAGAACACATAATCTGTGTCTTGATCAAGTAGTAAAATCTGAGGAGAAAAAAATGAAGAAAAACCGTGGAAATCGCAAGATAACAGGAATTATCGCATTACTATTAGCTGGTATTCTGATAATGAGCGCATGTGCAGTTCAAGAAATCACGCCACCAGCAGAAACCCCAACGTCAGAAGGAACGGAAATCGTATCTGAGACAGAGACCGAAAGCGACGTCGATGGGACAGTAAGTCCTGATAGCTCATTTTCTTATAGCGAAGGAATTGGCGACTCTGGATACTGGGAGGGAATCAAAGCTCTCGATTACGTCAAATTAGCCGATTATCAGGCTCTGAAAATTCCCGTTCAATCCATCGAAGTAAGCGATGAAGCGTTTCAAACCGAAATTGACAACCTGTTGTCAACCTATACTTCCGAAAAGCAAGTCACTGACCGTGCGGTTGTGGATGGTGATTCTGTAAACATCGATTATGTGGGCAGCGTTGATGGAGTTGAATTTGAAAATGGAAGCACTGAGGGTCAGGGAACGGATGTTACTATCGGTGTGACCTCATACATCGATGATTTTCTGGAGCAGTTGATCGGTCATATCCCTGGCGAGACATTCGACATTCAAGTGACTTTTCCGGATCCTTACGAAAGTAACACTGAGCTTTCCGGTAAAGAGGCAGTCTTCAACGTGACGATCAACTATATTACTGAAACCGTTACACCTGAGCTTACCGATGAATTTGTATCAGAGAATTTAACCACCTCTTATGGTTGGGCGACGGTGGAAGAGATGCGGTCTGAAATAAAGGAAGACCTGGAGACTAATTCGATTTACCAATACATACAGAATTACCTCGTCGAGAATTCGACAGTTTCTTCAACTCCAGAATCGATTATTTCTTATCAGGAAAAATCTCTCTTGGCCTATTTTCAGGATTATGCAGATATGTACGGTATTTCATTGGACGATTTTCTAGTAAATTTCATGGGCATTGAATCAACTGACCAATTAGTAGCATCCTACTTGGAAGAAAATCTCAAGCAGGCCAGTTATTACCTGATCATGCAAGCAATTGCTGAAGATCTCAAGATCTCTGTTTCAACCGAAGATGTGTCTGCATATTTTGTAAAATTCATGAAAACAGATGATTATTCTTCTTATGAAACGAGTTTCGGCTTGCCGTATTTGAAGCAGGTTGTCTTGTATCAAACCGTACTGGACTATATTGCCGACAATGCCATCCTGGAATAGTGGTTAACTGCCTGTTAATATCTGGAGCCAACCTTAGAGAAGACCGGTGCCGAAAATCTTTTCGGGTTTTGTGTAGACGGAGGCATAAACCATATTCGTACTCTCATTAATCTCCCATCCAGTTTCCTTTAGGAGTTGGATGGGAGATCTACTATGCAGTTACACTCATTTTTCATGATCAAAATTACTACTGAACTATACTCTGAGTTGAAACAAGAAAGTGAGAGGTTGATAAGTTATTCGTGTTTTTTGTTTACCGAAACCTGATAATTAGTTAGGCGTAAACGCAATAATCGATTTCTTTTGCAAAAATTCCACTAAAAGACTCACAGAACTGATAGAATGGTCGAGATGTTTATCAGTTAATAAAAATTCCTTGGAGGCATTATGCAAAAGCAAAGTAGATCCATTCAACCGAAACCCATCTATGCCTGTTTGTTGGTAGCATTCCTGATTATTGGAATGCTGTTGACAACAAGCGTACAGGCTGACGCCGAACCACGGCTTGGACATGACTCCAATTCCGAAGTTGATAAACCAGAAGTGGCGTTAATTTCCGCTTCTGCTGAGACCATCGAACTCCAGGCAATCATGCCCGAAGCTCGTTTTGGAGAGGTCACCATCGCAGGTCAGAGTTACCTCACGCTCAGTGGCGAAGGCTACCTCACCGCCGGGGAGGTGGGGGCTCCTGCGCTGCCGGTCATTAGGCAGATGATCGAAGTGCCGCTCGGCGCAGAAGTCAGCCTGGAATTGTTGGAATCCAACACCAAATCTGTCAGCCTGGCGGGGCTTGGATTGCAAGGCATAATTGCTCCGATCCAACCCTCCCAGCCCAAATGCGGTGACCCAATTGAGCCTTGTGGTCCCTCTGCGCAAATCTATGGCGGCGGTTTCTACCCGAACGAACAACTTGCCATCACTGACGATTACATCATGCGGGGTCACAGGATCGTGGTGGTCGAGATTCGACCTGTTCGCTACAACGCAGCTTTGGGTGAGTTGGAAGTCACCTCCGAAATGAGCCTGCGCTTGAACTTGAGCGGCAGCGACATGGCACTTACACATTCAGAGGCAGATCGGCTCAATTCAACCCCCTTCAATCGCATCTTGCAGCCCAATGTCCTGAATTACAACCAAAGTCGCCCGGTGGCACTCCCCAAGACGGCTGAACGGATCCTGATCATCACTGCGGATATGTTCCAGGCTGATCTGGCTGATTTTGTGACGTTGAAGGAAAGCCAGGGTTTTTCCGTTTCGGTCGTAAGCCTGACAACGGTTGGTGGGAACACAACCTCAGCAATAAAGAATTACATCAAAACCCAGTACCTTGGCGCAAACCCACCCGACTATGTGATTCTCGTAGGTGATTACTATCCGGGAAACGCGGCTGACCTGACCAACTGGGTATTCCACAATTACAGTAGTTTTCGTTCGGATTTGCACTATTACACCATGGACAGTGAAACCGAATACGTTCCTGATATCCTGGGAGGGCGCTTTCCCGTCCGCACGGTCGCGCAGTTAAATGCGATGATCAATAAGTATCTCGCCTATCAGGATTTGAGCGGTGTTGAGCCCTGGATCAAGAAAGCCGAGTTCCTTGCTTCCAACGATGGAAATTATTATTGGATGGCGGAGGCTTCTCATAATTATGTGATCGATTCTTATAACTTGCCGCTGGGTTATACTGGTATTTTTCCAAACAATCCTCAACCTGGTGGCGACAAGATTTACGCCATTACGTATGGCGGTGATGGAGCGCACGCAGTGGCTTCTATGAATGATGATCGCTCCTTTATCGTCTATTCAGGTCATGGCTCATCAACCTCTTGGGCTGGTCCGATTGTTACTCAGACTAATATTCGGAATATGACCGGTGTGGCGATCTCATACGTTGCCTCGCACGCTTGTGTCACAGCGGATTTCAATACCGCTGAATCGTTTGGTGACACCTGGGTGATCGAACCTGTTAGTGGTGGCTTGACCTTCTTTGGAGCCAGTAACAATTCATATTGGAACGAAGACGACATTTTGGAACGTACCATTTTTGACACGCTTTACGCGGATCCTGAGTTGGTGGATGTACCCAGTGTCGGCAGCATGACCCATGCCGGTTTGCTGGCAGTTGCTGCTGCCTATTCCAGGGGTAATTACTACTGGGAAGAGTATCACGTATTCGGCGACCCAAGCCTTGTGATTATTATGGGTCCCAAATACCCGGATTTTCGCATCAATGCCGACCCGACGAACGTCAAAACCTGTAACGATGGCACGAACTTTGCCGCCATAAATCTGGCGTCCATCAATGACTTCGTTACGCCGGTCAACCTGGCTGCTTCTCCAGTTTCAGGATTCACAACAACGTTCGAGGCCAACCCCGTAACCCCTCCAGGCTCAACGACCGCGACCATGGCAGGTGATGGCACCGCAGCGACTGGCACCAAAACCCTAACGGTCACAGGCACTTCGGGTTCCCTCGTTCACACTGCCGAGATTGAGCTTTCCATCTTCGCACCGATTACCAGCAGTCCCGAACTCAAGACCCCTGCCAACAACGCCAAGGATGTCTCGCCGCGTCCAACCTTCACCTGGACCTCCTCGCCAAACGCCGAAACCTACAAGTTGCAGGTCGCTAGCGACCCGGGCTTCAGCAATATTGTGTTCGATCGGTCTGGGATCACGGGCACCAGTTTCACTCTGACCATAAACCTGGCAACTGACACGCAGTATTACTGGCGGATTTATGCCGAGAATATCTGTGGTAACGTGATCAGCGAGCAAGTGTTTAAGTTCCGCACCAGTCCCGGACCTGGTGATTGCGGCGAGGGTACGAGCAAACAGGAACTCTTCTTTGACAATTTCGAAGCAGGTCTTGGCGCCTGGCAGAACCCTGCTGATCAAGGTGGGTATAAATTTGATATAACGACCGTGAGGGCATATTCACCGGTCACTTCCGTGATGGCGACCGTACCCGCATATCAATCCGATCAGCGATTGATCTCACCCTCCTTCTCTGTTCCCAACACGACAGAACCGGTTTCTTTGATCTTCTGGCATCGTTGGACCTTCGACAGCGCGAGTGCCTGCAACGATGGCGCGATCCTCGAAGCCTCCATTGATGGCGGCACCACCTGGAATCAGGTCGCCAAATCTTATCTGCTCACCAATGCCTATAACGGCTCGATCAAGAGTGGTGAATACAACCCGCTTGCCGGCAGGCAAGCCTGGTGTTTTGGCACGGATGAATGGGTGCGCACGGTGGTGCAGCTTTCGCCTTACAAAGGCAAATCCGTCCAGTTCCGCTTCCGTTTGGGCACCGGGCGCTCTGGCGCGGCTGAAGGCTGGTACATCGATGACGTTCTATTGCAGACCTGCGTGGTGAACGCCCTGCCATACCAGGTCTTCCTGCCCTCTGTGTTGGCGGGTAATTAGGACACCAACTATCTCTATAAAGGCACCTTACCATTCTATTGGTGAGGTGCTTTTTTGTGCTGCTGAGCACAAACGAATTGATGTACAATTAGCCGGGGTTTCTGATCACGGAATTTTGGATATGAAAACTGAAAAAACAGTTGTTATAGTTTTATTAGTTATCAGCCTGAGCTTGTTGCTCTCCGCATGCGGGATTGGCTTGGTTCAACCCATTTCCAATGATCCTACAGCCGATCCAGGCGCGAATCCGACCGTTTCCCCGACCGCTACTCCAATCCTTCCCACACCTGAACCGACACGCACCACCCAACCGCCGGCAGTATGGATTGATCCTCGTCTGCCAGTGGAAGTCCTGGAGACTCTCGGCGATTTACCATCTTTGGTGGTGGTGACGAACAAGGAAGAAGCCTTGCTCAGCCTGACGATTGAAACCGAGAATCCCATCAGTTCTTGGATCTACGCGCTGGCAGCACCCTTCGCCACAGTAACAGATGATGTTACTGCGGAATCTCTGATTGCGTTCTGGCAAACCAATACTGAATTCCAGGCGCAGGTGTTGGTGATGCCCCCTGCCATTTTTGATAGTCTCAAGGCGCGTTACGGCAGTCCACGCGGAGACGTCCGACCATTGGCAGAGGATAACCTGCTCAATTTCTGCCAGTCACACAAAAACGCCTGGGCTGTCGTGCCTTTCGAGAAACTTGAACCCAAGTGGAAAGTCATCAGCCTGGATGGGAACTCCCCAATTCATAAAGACTTTGTCACCGAAAACTACCCGCTCTTTGTGAAAATAGGTTGGGATGAAGGATTTCGAGCAATAACTGAAGAAGAATACCTGCTGGCAGAAGATGCCATCCGTTCTCTCCCACCCACCAATCGCCAGGCAGATCTGCTCACAACAGTGGTGCTCACGGGCGTGACGGCGTTGACGCGCGCAACCGGTAAAGAAATGGAGCTTTATGGCGTTCTTTCGCCAGCAGTTTCCATCGGGGAATTGATGCGCGAAGCAGACATTGCCCATGTCAGCAATGAGGTGCCATTTGCCACGAATTGCCCACCACCGCAGTGGCAGCAGGAAGTGGACCTGGTTTTTTGTTCGGATGACAAGTATATTGACTTGATGCGTGAAGTCGGCACGGATGTGGTGGAGCTGACCGGAGATCACTTCAGCGATTATGGACCCGAAGCAATGGTCCATACCTTGGAAATGTACAAAAAAGAGGGTTGGTCATACTATGGCGGTGGAGCTGATGTAACTGAGGCCAAGAAACCGCTCAAGATCACTCATAACGGCAACAAGATAGCCTTTTTGGGCTGCAATGCCAAGGCTCCCGGCTACGCCACTGCCAGTGAAACCAACCCTGGGGCTTTGCACTGCAACCTGGACGAGATGGTTGAAGAGATTAAATCTCTGAAGGATGAAGGCTACCAGGTGATCTTCACATTCCAACACCAGGAGATTTACCGCTGGAATCCGACCGAGGAGATGATAGCTGATTCACGTTTGATGGCAGACGCCGGCGCCACGATTGTCAGCGGCAGCCAGGCACATCAGCCCCATCTGCTTGAGTTTTATGGCGACAGCTTGATCCACTATGGGCTTGGGAATCTCTTCTTTGATCAGCTCGGCTGGTCCGAGGATACCAACAAAGCCTTCCTTGACCGCCACGTCTTCTATGACGGAAAGTACCTGGGGGTTGAATTGATCACAGTTCAGTTCTTTAACTGGTCGACCCCGACGCTGATGACCCCCGAAGCAAGAGCTGCAATGTTGGAGAGGCTCTTCCTCGAAAGCGGACTCTTACAATAACAAACAGCCTGATCTGCTGTTTTTCCCCCTGTATTTGCTTGTAAAATTAATCCGGGTTGGTTTTCTCCGGCTTGGCTAAGCGCCTGAAGGCAATGGTATCGCTGTTTTCAATGGCCGACGTGTTGTAAGCGAAGGGTTCCCATCCGTCCTGGAGGGCAAAATAGATGATATCCCTGGCAGGATTCTCTGAGACAGCATGGTAGCAGGTCTGCAGATATTGCTCATGCGTCATTTCAGCGATCTCGCGGTTGCCCCAATAGCGAGCCTTTCCACTGCGTTCGATCAGTAAGAGTTCCCATTTTTTTGTCATTATGCCCTCTGTTTGAGAAAATTCTGCTGCTAAGTATAGCTTCTTCCACTGGTAAATCCTGGGCATGTCAAACGTGGTGAATGGTTAAAGAAAAAACTTCGCTTTTGACGAAGTTTCTGAGGCTGACCCAAAAGTCCCAATTTGACTTATGGGTCGGGGTAAAGTGGGGGAACACCCCCATTATTAACCGATTTTTGAGGTCGCGTCCCAAAATACCGCCTGTTTTTTTTGCGAGAAGTGGGGCTGCTAAAATCTGACTTTTGCTTTTGGGTCAGCCTCATACGTTAACGTGTCTTATGTGTAAAAGGATGGCTTGTGCTTCACCAGGATGGCCGCTTATTGTGTGGCCCCAAGTATTTGCATCTCGCTTCAAGTCATTTCCCGTACCTATTAACTCCCACCGCCTCACTATTTCTGCTATAATTCTTAATAAGCTGGAGGCTAGCCAGTGCGCGTATGGATGATCTGCCTGATATTTTTGTTCGTTTTTGCGGCAACAGCGTGTAACCCTGTTACGCCACAGGTAGAGCTTACGCGCACCGCCATTGCAGGAGAGATCCTGGCCGCACAAACGGCTGAAAGCGCCATGCATACGCAAGTGGCGGCTTCTGTATTTGGAACCCAAACCGCCGAGTCGCCAGTATCTGCACCCACCCTGACCCCAACCGTTCCACTTCCAACCGCTACCGCTACACCCAATGAAATTCCAACTTCAACACCTATTCTGCCTGATGCTCAGGTGGCCGCGTCATCGTTGACAGTATACGAAGGGCCTTCGTCAGCCTATGCCATCCTGGGCAACGCGACGCAGTCAGAAGCATTGGTTGTCATAGGTCAGGTAGATAATTGCCTGTGGATACAAGTGCAGACCGCGGCCGGACAAACCGGATGGGTTAGCGGCCAGGCATCCAAAGTCCAGCTTAACCGCTCCTGTGCAGACATTCCCATGGGCACGTACCGTCCGTTGAATGGCAGTGTAGTGTATGACCGCCGTGCCGCGCTGGGGTCAGGTCAGTTTACGGTGCAAAATAACGCCGACGATGATGCACTGGTGATCTTAAGCGATGAAACCAATCAGCCCGTGGTGGGGGTTTATGTGCGCGGCGCCAGCGAATACACGCTGGAGGGCATTGCAAACGGAACCTACACGATCTATGTGGCCAGCGGCGATGATTGGAATGGCGAACGGCGTATGTTCGATCTGGCATGGCAGTATTGGCGTTTTGAAGACCCGGCACTATTTGAACCCCAGTCTGGCTATTACACCGTAATCACAATCGTCCTCTATGCCGTATCGCAGGAAGACGGCAGCGAGACGACGGCTATCTCACCGGACGAATTCCCATCCTTGGCCCCCTGAAACGAGGCGATCATGAAGAGAACCTTCCAATCGTTCTTAACCAGCATCGTCGCTTTATTTTGGGTTGGCTTATTGATCTTTCTACTGGCAGGCTGCCAGGCCGAGCCAACAGATTTAGGCAGCCTGGAGACGGAAGTGGCCGCGACGGTGTATGCCGGGCAAACTGCACAAACCGATCAAAGCCCAACGCCCAGCGTCACCCCCACTGCCCTTGGCGACCCCATTGTCACTGCAACCGCAACGCCACCAGCCTCATCACTCCCCTCATCTACCCAGGTGGAAGCCACTGCGGGGCCGGCAGTTTTGCTCGTGGGCACTCCGCTGCCAACCAATGTACAGATCATCTCACCAGAAAATGCCACCAACCTGACCCGCCTGGCCATCTGGGGCCAAGGGCAGGCTCAGGGCATGGCTGTATCGGCAGATGGAAAATGGTTAGCCGTGGCCGGCACACAGGGGTTGTATATTTACGCTGCGGGCAGCCTGGAGCAGGTTCAATTCGTCGAGGTGCCCTACGGCTTGAATGCAGTTGCCTTTTCGCCAGATGGGGCCTGGCTGGCAGCAGCGCCAGCCCGTGCCCCAGATCCCTTCACCCCCGTGGCCTTGTACCGGGTGAGCGATTGGACATTGGACAGTTGGGTCAACACACTTGACGAATGCACGGCCACTCAGGTTGCTTTCTCTGCTGACAGCCTTGGGTTGAATGCGGTGTGCGCCGATTATCAGAACCCCGATATCGTAAGCTGGTCTAAAACAGGCGAGGGCTTCGAGCAGGCTGAGTACACCTTTGTCAGTGGAGGCGAGAGTTTGCTGCTTTCTCCAGATGGTCATTGGCTATTCAAATTTTCAAGAGAGGTGCTCAGTGGTTCGGAGCTGAGCCTCAAACACCTGCCGTCAGAAGTATGGCGCGTTGGCAAAGATGAAGCCCACTTTGCGGTCGGTCTTGCATCCGAGGCTGCTTTCTCTCTAGATGGCCACTGGCTGGTCACATCTTCAAGCGACGATCCCCTATCACTGCTAACTGTGTGGGATGTAGAGTCTCGACAGGTTCTAGCACGCCTGGATGCAGCCACTGCGCGGGCGGGCGGGGGCCTGCGCCCTGAAGATGGCGATTTTGCCTTTTTCTCGGCGCTGGCTTTTTCACCAGAAGGGACGCAATTGGCAACAACCGCTAATCAAATGCTCTGGCTATGGGATTGGCAGCAGAACTCACTACGTACTTTTCCCAGCCTGAAGTGGGCAACTGAATTGGTTTACTTCCCAGATGGCCAGCATCTGCTTCTAAGGCAGGAAGGCCAGGTGTTTACCCTGGATATTCAAAGCCAGATCAGAACCCCTTTGGATCGTTTTTCTCTGGGGATTGGGCCGTTGGCATTCGATAGCCACCAGCAAATCCTGTACACCGTTGCCGGGCAAGGCAACCTGGCCTATCCTGGCGAATTGATCTCCCGGCAACTGACTGATGGTGCGTTGATGGACAGCAGCAACCTGACGCCAGGTTCGCAGGTATTCTTCTCACCAGATGGTGAAACGATGTTGGTTTGGTCGCCTGAAACGCTGGACATGGTTGCTTTATGGCAGTTGCCCGGTGATGCTGCTTCGCGCACGCTGCATCTGGAAACCAGTGAACCAATCCAATATCAATCGGAATTTGAACCTTTACAAGCCGCTTTCAACGCCGATGGGCGCTGGCTGGCAGCAGGCAGCAACCGCGGCGATGTGTGGATCTGGTCTTGGCCTGATGGAACTCTGGCGCAATATATCCCGCCCGGGGATGGAGATCGTTATGATCGGGCAACCGCGTTGAACATCTCTCCGGATGGTTCAGTGCTGGCCGTAGGCGGCGGCGATGGGTTAGTGCGCCTGTATTCCCAGGGCTCAGAAGAACCGGTCACCCTGGCCGGGCAGTCGGGCAGAATCACTGCCCTGGCGTTTTCCGCCGACGGTGCCTGGTTGGCCAGCGGTGACGATGGCGGCAGCCTATGGCTGTGGGATGTGGCAACCAGCTCTGCACGCCAGCGAGTGGTGCATCGTGCGAACCAGGACGATTACCCCGAAGCCGTCATTCAGGTATTTTTCTCGCCTGATGGCCGTTTGTTGATCTCGCAAAGCGGCGATCACGCCTGGGTGTGGGATCCAGCCAATGGGCAGTCATTGATCATATTGAACGCCGAATTGAGCTACAAGCCGGCGCTGGCCTTGTCGCCGGATGGGCGCTGGCTGGCCCTGGGTTTGGAATATAGCGTTGTAGAGTTATGGGGCGTTCCATGAGAAGGAGTCCGGCTATAATCCACCAGAAACTGTGCGGTATCACCCTGTTCGCTGTTCTCTTCCTGGCAGCCTGCCAGCCGGTGCATGCGCCCGAAGCTACCGTTGACGAGAACATGGCGCGTACACAGATTGCTGCCACCCTCTCAGCCGAGCAGGCTGCGCCGACCATCGCCCCGTCTGCTGAGGCATTTCCCGCTCAACCAACAGGCGAAACGCCCGTTCCCCACACACCGACCGCCACCCCAACCAGCAGCCCACAAATGCCCTACGCGGTGGGGATGACTCTGCCTTCTGTGGCCGAACCCATCAGCGCGATCGATACGGGTTCCCTGGTAGAAATGGCGCGCTGGGGAGATGGGCGGATCAATGCCTTCGATGTATCACCCGAAGAGCAATTGTGGGCGGCTGCCAGCGTGGATGGGGTGAGGCTGTACAACGCTCAGAACGGGGAATTGGTCGCCCATATCCCAAATGACAGCGAGGTGACAACCGTGCACTTTGCGCCGGATGGCAGTTCGCTGGCCACCGGTGACATGGCCGGTCGGGTGCGTTTATGGAGCGTGCGCGGCGAGCTGCTGCAAACCTGGGAGTGGAGCGCAGGGGGCGAACCCTATGATCTCCCCATCATCGACGTGCGTTTTACCTATGAGGGCGATGCGCTGGCAGCAGTCAGCCAGAGCGGCGCTGCCTGGTATTGGAATACGGAAGGGCAGCTCCTTTTTACCTTTTCAGATGCCTGCGGAGTCTTTGGGGGAAGAGGCTGCCATTTGGCATTCGCCCCCAATGGCGACTACCTGGCCACAGCAGGAACAGATGGCGCCATCCAACTATGGAGATTGTCAGATGGCGGCCTGGCGGGAATCATGGGGCACCCGCAGGCCATTACCGGTTTGCAATTTTCGCCCGACAGTAGTTTTCTGGCCAGCAGCTCGGAGGATGCATCGGCGCGCCTTTGGCGAGTTCCTGGCGGCACAATGGTAGGCCAATTTCCAGCCGAATTCACCCTGACTGACGTCAGCTTTGATCCCAAGGGTGAATTGTTGGCCGCGTTAGATTGGTACGGCAACATCACCTTTTGGGAGATCAATGGGCAGCGCCAACTGGGTCAGATCACCGTGCCGGGAATAGATTTTAATCGCAACCCGGCACTGGGCTTGCATTACAGCATGGATGGCAACTCGCTTGTTTTAGGGGCAGGCTGGCAGATCGAGCAAGCACGCGTCCGGGATGGCAGCCGGGTACAGAGCGTGGTACAGGGTGCGCGGATTACCAGCCTGGAGGTCTCACCTGATGGGCGTTGGCTGGCAGCAGGAGACGCCTTGGGAACGATCCAAATCCGTAATATGCAGGATGGCAGCCTGGTGGAACGCCTGCCGCGACCCAAAGAACTTGAAGAACAAAGGGTCTCTTATGTACCCAATCTTCTCGGCAACGAAAACGCCCTGGCAGTGACTGAACTGGCATTCCTGAGCGGGACACCGGCGTTGGCTGCCAACTACCATGGGGCACTCATCCTGTGGTCGGCGGGTGAGCCATGGCAGTCTCAGTTGGTTGAATTAGTGACACGGCTCTTTGATCTAGCTTCATCACCTACCGCCAACCTTTTGGCAGTGAGTTATCCCAAAAAATATCCTGACACTGGAACGAATATTGCGCTGATGCAAAACGGCAGCGTTCAAGCTACGCACAACTCCCATGCCAAAAATGGAATTATGGCTTTTTCGCCCGATGGCAGCCGGTTGGTTGTCGGAGGCTTGATAAAACTTCAGAGCACTTCATCTGAATGGCGAGTTCAGATCGAGGTGTTCGACACCGTGAATGGCGTTCCTCCGGCAACTTGGCAGCCCCTGGATGCAAGCGACTCCGTTTCAGCGCTAAGCCTTTCAAATGATGGCAGCTTACTGGCCATCAGCTACGATAGTGGCATGGTGCAAGTATGGCAAGTGGCGGATCAAAGCCTTTTATTCACCCTCGACCTGGAAGCCGATACGAATTCGACCTATTATGTGCCCGCTTACGCCATTTCTTCGGCGCGTGGACCCGCGCTGGTCTTCTCACAGGATGGTACCGTGCTGTTCAGCCTGGGAGCGTCCGGGAATGATATCGAAGCCTATGCCATAGCAAATGGGCAATTATTGACCATTCTGAGCTACGATTCGTATCCTTATCGAGACCTAGGCCCGAATGCGCTGGTAACCTTTGCACTCACCCCTGATGGGCGCTACCTGCTGGCTAGTCGGGGTGATGGGAGTGTTTCACTGTGGGGCGCACCCTGAAGGTTCAGGGGAAACAATCCTCAACCTTTTGTTTGCTTGGCCAGTTTCCAGCAAATTCCTCTCGGGTTTTTGGTATTAGCGCATCCTCTTCTTCTCGATCATGAAAGTTGTCAGGATCGAACCGCTTGCCGCCGTGCCGCGAACGCCGCCAGACGCAAATGCATCCAACGGGAAGGAACACCAAACGCGCGCCCTATCGTAACCCAGCTTCACTTTGTGGATGAAACGGAGCATCACAATAAAAAAACTCCTGTCCTATTTCATGAATAAGACAAGAGTTCGACCAGTGCCCCTACCGGGATTCGAACCCGGGTTTTAGCCTTGAAAGGGCTGCGTCCTAACCACTAGACAATAGGGGCATCGAGTTAGGTATTCTACATGACTTTTATCCACCGGTCAAGGTTGAATTTTCTTGTGTTTTATCCGTGCGTTTCGTGTGTCTTTTTATGAGTATAATCACTCAGGCAAGAAAATCATCAGGGGAATATTCTTTTTATAGCAAAAACTGCCGCAAAAAGAGTTTGACACCATTCAAACAATGCTTTATAATAATCGATCGTTGCCCCAGCGAAAGTTGGCTGGGGTTCATTATGTAAACCAACTTTCCCGTCCCTGCGCGGTGACACGCTCAGCAAGCGGTAAAGTAAAGATTGGAGAGAATATGAAGTATGCAATTATTGAAGCGGGCGGTAAGCAATACCGCGCCGAAGAAGGACAGACGATTACTGTCGACCTTCTGACCGCCAAAGTCGGCGATGCAGTCACCCTCGATAAAGTGCTCATGTTAGTGGATGGCGACTCCGTAAGCGTTGGTACTCCTTATATCAAAGGTGCCAGCCTGGGTACTACCGTCAAAGAGCATTACAAGGGCAAGAAGATTTTGATCTTCAAGTACAAACCAAAGATCGATTACCGCCGCAAGGCTGGTCATCGCCAACAGTACACCAGATTACTGGTTCAATCAATCGTGATGGAGTAGAGAAATGGCCCATAAAAAAGGTGGCGGATCATCCCGCAATGGTCGTGACAGCCAGGGGCAGCGCCTCGGTATCAAAAAATTCGGTGGAGAATATGTCATCAGCGGCAATATCCTCGTTCGTCAGCACGGCACCAAGGTGCACCCGGGCTGGAATGTGGGACAGGGTCGTGATTACACACTCTTTGCGACAAAAGAAGGCTACGTAAAATACGAAACTCTCGCCGGTGGACGCAAGCGCGTCCATGTCGTGGAACAGCGTGAGGAGCCCGCGAAAGGCAGCAACTAAGCATGAAAACCAAGATTCAACCTAAATACTATCCTAATGCCAAGGTCTCGTGTGCCTCTTGTGGCGCTGAATGGACCACTGGTTCAACCGTGCCCGAAATCCGCACTGAAGTCTGCTCGAATTGCCATCCCTTCTACACCGGTCAGCAGGCACGCATCCTCGACCGCGAAGGTCAGGTGGATCGCTTCTACAAGCGTCTCCAGGTTCGCCAGGACTACGTTGCCGAGCAGAAATCTGCTTCCCAGGCAAAAACTTCTCCCAGCCGCCTCGTCTCCGAACTCAACCTCGGTACCAAGGCTGTCGCTGCACTCAACCGCGCAGAAGTCGTGACGGTTGGTGATGTCCTCGCCAAACTCGAGGGCGGTGAGAAAGCTTTGCTCGAAATCGAAGGTTTCGGTCGGAAATCCCTGATCGACCTCAAGAAAACCCTGCGCCAGATGGGCTATCAACTTCCGGCTGCAGCCCAGGAAATCGAGATCTAAAACCTCTTGAAAGAAAGAAATCAGGCAGGTTGAAAGACCTGCCTTTTTTTATCTCTGCGTTGCCAGTCGACCATTAAAGCTTTATACTTTTTATCGTTATCATTACCTGAAACAGGAGGCTTTATGTCACAACCAGCCGGGATTGTCGAAGTCATAACCGGATCCATGTTCTGCGGGAAAACCGAGGAACTCATCCGCCGCTTAAGGCGCGCCAGCATCGCCAAACAAAAAGTGCAGGTATTTAAGCCCGTCATCGATGACCGCTACGCCTTTTTCAAAGTGAAATCCCACTCAGGCATGGATTACGAAGCTGTACCGGTCAGCAGCTCGAAAGAGCTGCTCGAAAAACTCGATCCCGAGGCAACGGTGGTGGGTGTGGACGAAGCCCAGTTCTTTGATGATGGCATCGTGGATGTCGTGAATCAACTGGCTGACCGTGGTCTGCGAGTGATCGTGACTGGTTTGGATACGGATTTTCGCGGCGAACCGTTTGGTTGTATGCCCGTGATGACCGCCAAGGCGGATAAAGTCGATAAACTAACGGCCATTTGCGTCATTTGCGGCGAACCAGCCACCCGTACTCAGCGCCTGGTGGGGGGTAAACCCGCGCGATATGATGAACCAATTGTGGTGGTTGGCGCTGCGGAGATGTACGAAGCCCGCTGCCGCCGTTGCCACTGCGTCCCGAAGGAGTAAACAACCATGCCGCAACCATACCAGGAATACTTGGATAAGATCCTCATCCCCGAAGACAAACTTCAGGCACGCATCCGCGAACTTGCAGCGGAGATCAACCGGGACTACGCCGGCAAAGAACTGCTGGTGATCTGCATTCTCCGCGGCGGCGTGATGTTCCTGACAGACTTGATCCGCCACATTGATGTGCCGCTGGCGATCGAGTTCATGGCAGTTTCTTCCTATGGAGCCGGAGTGCGCTCCTCCCAGGGAGATGTGCGCATTACCCTCGACCTCAACACACCCATCTATGGCAAACATGTCATCATCGTCGAGGATATCATCGACAGCGGACACACGCTCTCTTCGGTGATCGACCTGCTGAAAACGCGCGAACCAGCTTCGATTTTTATCTGCACCCTTTTGGATAAATACGAACGCCGGGAAGTGGAAGTGCCTATCCGCTACCGCGGTTTCAAGATCAAAAACGAGTTTGTTTTTGGCTATGGACTCGATATGGATGAATACTGTCGCAACCTGCCATTCGTGGCGACAGTGAATCTGGACAAGTATGAACCTCCGGCTGGATAGCGACCTCCTGCAGCTCCTGGATTTGGTCCGGGAGTTGGCTGCTGGCACGCGCGTGTACCTCGTTGGAGGTGCCATCCGCGACTTGCTGCTTGGGCGACCCGTTAAGGATTTGGATTTCGTTCAGCCGCACGGCTCGATCCCGCTGGCTAAGGCTGTCAGCCGGCGCCTTAACGGCGCGATGTATACGCTGGATGATGTGCGCCACTCGGCGCGGGTGATCATGAGGCAGGGCGAACCGGAGGAACAGATCCTGGACTTCACCTCCTTCATCGGAACGAATTTGGGGCAGGACCTGGGACAGAGGGATTTCACGATCAACGCCATGGCGCTCGGCCTGGATAAAATTGATGATCTCATTGATCCGTTGGGCGGGCAAACGGACCTGCAAGCCCGTCAATTAAGGCTTTGCAGTCCTGACTCGCTGATTTCTGATCCCATTCGTGTTTTGAGGGGCGTGCGCCTGATCAGCAGCTATGATCTGAGGTATGGATCCGAAATAATCGAAGCGATGCGCGTAGCCATAAAGAGATTGGGGGCTGTTTCAGGGGAGCGCATCCGCGATGAATTGTTCAAATGCCTGGCGGTCTCAAACTTTGATGTTGCTGCTGGATTAATGAGCGATTTTGGGGTGTTCGATCAGCTGCGCCTGCTTACCTTTGGAGTAGATCCGGCTCTACCTTACCTGCAGCAGGATGACACGGAAGTACTGGCAGCTTTGACAGTGCATATTGACAAACCTGGTGAACCAGGAATTAAGTTCACACCCGATTCGGATTTACTGCAATTGACTGCGTATCAGGCGATGCTGGAAGAATCCCTGCAGGGTGGGCGAAAACGCCGCCATCTGCTCTTGGTTTGCTCCATCCTGCTTCACATCCATCCTGCTTTCGATGCGGGCATGAAGCGTGAAATCAAACTTCTGCCAGGGGAATTTTCCGAGCAAATAAGCAGGGCACTCCTGACGGGGCAAAAGGAAAACAATTACTTCAAAGCGGTTTCAGGCGGATTTTTGCGGCTAGCGGATCTTTCAACCCAGGAACCTGGAAAACTGGATTACTACCGATTTTTCCGCGATTTTGGCGTTTACGGGCTTGATAGCGCCCTGCTTGCCATGGTAGAGACGCAATCCCAATCGCCACTGCTGGATTTCAACTTGGAAATCTGCCAAAGAGTTTTCCAGACCTGGTTCACCGAACAGGATCGAACGGTCAATCCGCCGCGGCTCGTGGACGGCAACTTCCTGCAGCAGGAACTTGGGATTCCACCTGGCTCGCAAATCGGGGTTTTACTCGAAGAGATCCGCGAGCAGCAGGTTTTAGGGTTGGTCTGTTCCACTGAGGAAGCGCTCGCTTTTGCTCGGGAAAAAGTTGATTGGGAGGCTAAACATGATTGCACACCTGGATGATCTTGACATGTTCTATGAAATTCGCGGGAGTGGAAAACCTGTTTTCCTCCTGCACGGTCTGGCACTGGACCACAGCATCTGGCTGGAGATGGCAGATACCTTCGCAGACCAGGCGCAGTTTATCATCCCGGATCTGCGCGGGCATGGTTGCACACCGCTTGGTAATGCAGACGCCACGCTGGAGCAACTTGCCAGTGATGTGCTTAAGCTGGCTGACCATCTTGGTCACGAAAAATTCACCCTGGCAGGTCACTCGATGGGCGGGTACATCGCGCTTGCCTTGGCAGAAATGCATCCTGAGCGTCTTGCTGGGCTGGTGATGGTCACCAGCAATGCCCGGGCGGACAGCCCCGAGAAGCGCGAAAACCGCCTCGAGGAAGCAAATCGCGTGCTCGTAGAAGGCACGCAAAGCGTCGCGAACACCCTGATCCAACGCATGATGCCTGCTGGCGAATTGGCTCAGCCGGACGAACACATGTGTGAGGTTGTGCTTAATTCCTCATCGGAAGGTTTCGCCAATGTACAGACTGCCATCGCAAACCGTCCCAATCGCCTGTCCGTCGTTAAATCATTGACCTGTCCGTTCCTGGCAATTGCTGGTGGGAAAGATCAGATCCTGCCAGTAGAAATCGCACTCGAGCCGGCAAGGAATGCGTTGAACGGTCGGGTGGTGTGCCTGCCAGGTGTAGGTCATATGCCGATGATCGAGGTTCCTTTTACGCTTGGCGCTCTGCTGGTTAGCATGTGAGGTGGTATGACAGACTTGAATTTTATCTTCAGCCGTCGCAGCATCCGCCGCTTGACTGAAGAAAAGGTCAGTGATGATCAGGTAAAAAAGTTGCTCGAAGCTGCCATGGCTGCGCCAACCGCCATGAACCTGCAGCCCTGGCACTTTGTGGTGATCGAAGATGCAGGGAAGTTGGCGGACCTTCGCAAGATCCTGCCTTTTGGCAAGATGCATGCACCCCTGGCGATAAGCGTCTGCGGAAATTTGGGACCCGTAAAAAAACTTGTAACCGAACGCTTTTGGGTCCAGGACTGCAGCGCCGCCACGGAAAACCTGCTTCTGGCTGCGAACGGCTTGGGGCTCGGAGCGGTCTGGTGTGGAGTGCACCCCATCAGCAGGCTTGAAAATGCGGTGAATACGATTCTCAACCTGCCCGATTCAGTCATACCGCTTAATGTCGTCTACATTGGTCACCCAGCCGAGCAAAAGCCAGCCCGCACGCAATATGATCAAAGAAAAATTTCAAGGAACATTTTTGGTTCACCGTGGGAATCCGCAGCGGGTGAGGATTAGGCGAAATTTTAAAAAGGAATTTTCTTCTACCAGGCCTGTAGACCTGTTTGAACCGTGCAGCATCAATGCCTGAGCCCGGGTCAACCTGATAGTCAATAAAAGCAACAGCATTTGTGCATTAGGTTCCTGTTTGGATTGTACAGGTTGTTCATGTTGTTCAGGTCACGAACCCACAGGATGAGTATGGTAAAATTTAAGATTGTGGATATACACAATAATCAAGATCGTTAGGAGTATCTATGTCAAAAAAATGGGTTTATTTATTTAATGAAGTTGACCAGGCAGAAGCTTATGCTGGCAACTGGGATGGCGTTCGCGGCCTGCTCGGCGGCAAAGGCGCCAACCTTGCTGATATGACACGTGCCGGTGTGCCAGTGCCCCCCGGGCTTACCATCACGACCGAAGCCTGCAACGCTTTTCAGGTCACCCGTGAATTCCCCGAAGGGATGTGGGATCAGGTGCTTGCAGGACTCAAGATTGTTGAGGAAAGAGCTGGCAAGAAATTCGGCGACCCCGCCAACCCCTTGTTAGTATCCTGCCGCTCAGGTGCCAAATTCTCGATGCCTGGCATGATGGATACCGTCCTCAACATCGGTTTGAACGACGAAGTGGCAAAAGGTTTGGTGGCGAAGAGTGGCGACGAGCGTTTCGTCAATGATTCCTACCGCCGCCTTATCCATATGCTCGGCACCGTGGTGATGGGCATTGATGACGAACATTTCGAAGAACCTCTGAAAGCTTACAAAGCAGAAAAAGGTTACAAAAGTGACACCGAAATGAATGCCGCCGACTGGGCAGCCATCACCGCAGCCTACAAAAAAGTCGTTCATGAACAAATGGGCTTCGAATTCCCGCAGGATCCTTACAAACAGCTCGAACTGGCTGCCAAAGCCGTTTTTGACTCATGGAATTCCAAGCGCGCCATCGACTATCGCCGCCGAGAGAGCATTCCTGATGACCTCGGTACAGCTGTCAACATCCAGACCATGGTCTTCGGAAATATGGGCAGCGACTCCGGCACCGGTGTTGCCTTTACTCGCGATCCGCAGACTGGCGAAAATGTCATGTTTGGTGAGTACTTAATGAACGCCCAGGGCGAAGATGTTGTGGCTGGCATACGCAACACGTCCAAAATCTTGGGTATGAAAGATGAATTGCCTGAGGTTTATGCGCAGTTCGCTGACATCACCGAACGCCTTGAGCAGCATTACAAGGATATGCAGGATGTTGAGTTCACGATCGAGCACAACAAGCTCTGGATGCTCCAGACCCGCAACGGCAAACGCTCCGCGAAGGCTGCCATCAAGGTCGCTCACGATATGGTGGAGGAAGGTCTGATTGATAAGAAAACTGCCCTGAATCGGGTCACCACCGAACAAATTGATCAGATGCTGCATCCTCAGTTCTCCCGCAAGGATATGGATCAAGCCCGCGCTGAAGGACGTTTTTATGCCAAGGGCGTTAATGCCTCGCCAGGCGCCGCTGTTGGTCAGATCTACTTTGATGCGGACTTGGTAGAGAAAATGCACAACGTTGAAAAACAGGATGTCATCATGGTCCGCCCTTTCACCAAGCCGGATGATGTGCATGGTATGCTGGCAGCCAAGGGTATCCTTACCAGTGAAGGTGGCGCCACCTCGCACGCCGCGGTGGTTGCCCGTCAATTTGGTGTGCCCTGCGTGGTTGGTGCTGCCGACATCGCGATCGACATGAACAAGCGCCAGATGACCTGCCGCGGAATTACCGTCAAAGAAGGCGAATGGATCTCCCTCGATGGCACCACTGGTGAGGTCTTTGTTGGTCAGCTCGGTCTTACAACGCCGGACCTCTCAGAGCAGAAAGAACTTATGACCCTCCTTGGTTGGGCGGACGAAGTCTCCCGACTCCAGGTCTGGGCAAATGCGGATTATCCAAAGGATGCCCGACGCGCTCGCTCTTATGGCGCTAAGGGTATTGGACTCTGCCGTACTGAGCATATGTTCTTCGAAGTTACCCGTCTGCCAGATGTGCAAAAGATGATCATGAACTCCGAAGCCACTCAGACCATGCTCAACAACCTTGAACAGCTCGAAAAAGCTTATGCCGCTGGTCGTCTTGAGGGTCGCACCCTTAATGATAAAGATAAGGCTGCTCTAAAAGCTGAGATCGATGCACTCAAGGACAAAATCGAGAATTCTCCCGAATCCAAGGCATACTTTGGCGCTCTGGAGAAGATCCTGCCCCTGCAGCGCAGCGACTTCCACGGTCTGTTCGAAGCGATGACTGGTTTGCCCGTCATCATTCGCCTGATCGATCCTCCTCTGCACGAGTTCCTCCCCAGCATGGAAGACCTCCTGACCGAAGTCGCCACCTTGAAAGCCAAGGGCATTATCGAAGGTCTGGCAGAGAAACAGCACATGCTTGATGTCGTAACAGGCTTGCATGAGAGTAACCCCATGATGGGTCTGCGCGGTATCCGTTTGGGTATTGTCTTCCCCGATATCATGAAGATGCAAGTGCGCGCAATCTTTGAGGCTGCCTGCGACGCCAAACTCAGTGGCTTCGATCCTCACCCAGAAGTGATGATCCCGCTGACCGGTCACGTCAACGAGCTCAAGGAAGTCCAGCCTACTTTGGTACGGATTGCAAAAGACGTGATGGCTGAGAAGGGTGTTGAAGTGAGCTACAAGTTCGGCACCATGATCGAGATCCCGCGTGCTGCAGTGACCGCCGGTGAGATTGCCGAATATGCCGAGTTCTTCTCCTTCGGCACGAATGACCTGACCCAGATGACCTTTGGCTACAGCCGCGACGACGCGGAACGTACCTTCCTGGGTGTGTATGTTGAGAAGGGCATCCTCGAAAAGAATCCTTTCCAGCAGCTTGACCGCGATGGTGTTGGTCGCCTGATGCGACGCGCCGTTGAAGATGGCCGCGCTGTTCGACCAAACCTGGAAGTTGGCATCTGCGGTGAACACGGTGGTGACCCGAGCTCGATCGAGTTCTGCCACCTGATCGGCAACAACTATGTCAGCTGCTCGCCTTTCCGTGTGCCTCTGGCTCGCCTTGCGGCTGCTCAGGCTGCACTGAAGCACGGCTAAACCAATATTGTTCCATAAGAAAACGGCTCCCTCAGGGGAGCCGTTTTTTGATCAGGTATTGCTTTTATCTGTCTTTGCGAACCTCTTTTGTGAAGCAATCTAAACTCTAGGCTGGCCAAGAACACTGGAGGCATCAAGATGCGTTCATCACACGCGAAGCGTATCTACAATACGTATCGTTGTGAACCGCTAACGATCCTTGATGTTGAGAGTTTAGATCACTTCGTCCCTCGCAAAGACAGATTAAGGATAGATCTTCGCTGGGGCAGGATTTCTTTATCTTTGCAGAAGCCATTTCTGTTAATCGCGCCCTACATAACGAGAATGGCTATCATAGCGACCCCTATCAGATGCTTTGTATTTATGCCTGATTATTGCCCATAAATCATGGCGTATCGATTGTAAATCTCAACGATATTACGGATATACACTCTTGTTTCCTGGTATCGAATGGTATTCAGGAATACATCGGGATCATCACCGATTAACGCTGCCCAATTCATGGCGTTTCCAGGACCGGCGTTATAAGCCGCCAATGCCTGGTACTCATCTCCCTCGAACACGTACAGCATCCTCGCCAGGTAGTTGCTTCCAATCTCGAGGTTGTAATAGGGTACATCCAGGTCTGATGCTTCAAAATTAGCCAAAAATCCGGTTTCGGAAGCGATTTGCTCCGCGGTGGCGGGCATCAACTGCATGATCCCGCGCGCGCCTACCCCCGAGGCAGCCTGCGCGCCAAAATGGCTTTCCTGGTAGATCACACTCAGCAGTAATAACTCTGAAAGGTTGTATTTCTCCGCAACAGACTTTATCCATGGCAGGTAATATGCTCCATACTCAATATAGGTGAAATAAGGCGGGTATGCCGCTGAGAATGGCGTGTCTGCATACCCGGAAAGTTTGGCAATAATTTTGCTAGCTTCCAAGGCGGAGCGATAGTAACCTCTCTCCAGGAATACCTTGATCAGTCGGAAGACTTCCAGCGCGTCATCCTGCTTTTCAGTTAGCAGAGTACTAAACGCGGTTGAAGCCTCATCGTACAAACCAAGGCGGTCAAACTCCAGGGCGTGAACAAGCGTTGGATTGTTGAAAAGCTCCGAAGAGTAGTCCAGGTTGGTGCCCATCGGGAGGTTGAAGGCGGTCTTCAGCCACTCTCCTGCCGGTATGCGTAGATCGGGTAGATTGACAGCAAGATCCAACCGTGTTGGCTCTTGGAAAGGCGGGCGATTCTCAAGCAGTTCGGCTGCCCGGATTCCGTAGTATCCATACTGCGCCTGGTTGATCGCGGCTTGCCAGTTGAGCCTGGCTTCGTCAACATTGCCTTGTGCCTGGTTAATCTTGCCCAGCCAAAAGTATCCTGATGAGAGCTCGAATGGCTCAGCGCTCATCGGAATGATGCGGTTAAAGTTTTCTGCAGCCTTTTCGAACTGACCCAATTCATAATAGACAGTTCCCCCGAAGAATAATCCATTAAAAGCCTTCCCGGAGGTCGGGAACTCGAGCGCGATGCGTGTCCAGGTATCTGCCGCCTCTTGCTTTTGATCGTCAAAGAGCAGGTAACTTGCAGCAGTATCAAGCAAATCCGGGGCTTCCTCGCCGGAGTGCAGCTCAGCTGCCAGGTTCAGGGCAGTGTCAATTGCCAACTGGATTTGACCTATATAGCGGTTTTGGGTCTCAATAATGGCTTGAATAGCGTCCATCCGATAAGAACTGGCTGGAAAGGTTCTGATCAGTTCGCTCCAAAGTTCAATCGCTGTCTTATCCTCAGCCGTCCCGCCAGAAAAATTAGCCTGAGTTCGTTCATTCGACTCAAACCCCGCCAAAACCAAACCCTGTGCCCTGGTCGCCAACCCTTTGTAATACAACGCTTTGTCAAGATCGATGTTGTTGTTGGCTGAATAGCGATCAAAAGCTTCGATGGCGAGAGGATATTGCCCGATGTAATAGTTGATCAACCCCCGTTGAAGGTCATTTACTTCCTGCCCGGCATCCAACAGTGCCAATAACGCTGCGTAGCTGTCGTAGGCGTAAGGGAAGTTGTTGACCGCATCCTGATAGTAAACGTAAGCTTCCTCTTCCCGCCCGGTGGCGGTTAATATCCTACCGATCAACAGGTCCATCTGGGCTTTGGTGTAATCGCTGCCAGTTTGGAAGTAGATTTCCTTGTAGATATCAATTGCAGCCTGGTTTTCACCAAGGCTTGCATATCCCGCTGCCACCTTTTGGGTGATATTTGTTGTTGTCGGGGCTGCCAAATACGCTGTCTTGTATGCTTCAATAGCCGCTTCGGCTTGCCCGTCTTCGCTGAGCAAATCGCCAATCTTCTCATAGACATAATGATCAATCACGCCCGCCCTGGCTGCGGCATACGCCTGGAACTTAGTCAGTGCATCATCCTTGCGGTCCTCGGCAAGAGCAATTTCTCCCAGGATGAAGTGAGCCCTGGTTGCTGGCAAAGTATTGGGGTATTTCGTGATTAGTTCCTTGAAAGTGCGTGTGGACTGGTAATAGTCTTCCTGTTTGAAGTATGTCAAACCCTGCCCATAAAGTGCTGCGGCTCTGAACGCATCTGTATCCTCAGGCAGCTTTCCAGAGTAGAGTTTGTATGCCTCGTGATAATCGCCGAAAGACAATGCCAGGTCCGCATCCGTCAGGGTGGCTTCGCCTGTTGGTGCGACCTCGATTGTCTCTGTTGGCTTTATGGTCAGATCCGGAACCGTCACAGTTGCTGTGGAAATGGCAGTCTCAGCAGGTGCGGGCGGTGTTTGGATCGGACCACAGCCACTGGCGAGCAGCATGCTGACAACAACAAGAAGAAAGAAACAACGGTAAGCAGTTTTCATTCCTGACTTATAAACCAAAGGAAAAGGCTTGTCAAATATCCACCGCATAGCAAAACCAAAGAAAAACAGCCTGATGATCAGGCTTTTTGCTTATCCTTCAAAGGGTGGATATAATCACAGGAAACTAACCTGGAGGTACGTATGAAGAGTTGGCAGCACTACTTTGAAGTTATGCAGGGAGTGGTTGAGAGCGTCCTGAAGTCGCAAGAAGAAAGTATAGACAAGGCAGCCAGGATCCTGGCAGACACCACCAAAAACAATGGGATCATTCACCTGTTTGGTTCAGGGCACTCCAGCCTGATCGCCGAAGATGTTTTTTGGCGGGCAGCCACCCTGGCGAATGTTCACGCGATCTTCGAATCAGCGGTTGCGGGCATCAACGAGGTTACCAAAACCAGCAAGATCGAGAAACTGGAAGGCATCGGGAAAGTAATTGTTGAATACAACCGTGTTCTCCCTCCGGATGCGATCATCTGCATTTCCAACTCTGGCAATAATGCCGCCACAGTGGATGTGGCGCTGGCAGCAAAAGAAAGAGGTGTACCGGTGATTGCGATCACAAATGTTACCTATGCTGATCAGCTCACCACCCATCACAGTTGCGGCAAGAAACTGAAGGATATCGCGGATGTTGTCATCGACAACTGCTCTCTTTACGGCGACGCGGCGGTGGAACTGCCAGGGTTCTCGCAGATGGTTGGAGCTACTTCCACGATCCCGGTCGCGTTCATCGTCCCGGCGTTATTGGTGCAGACCTGTGAGAACCTCCTGGAGATGGGAATCCAACCAGATGTATATTACAACGGTCACCTCGCGTACGAAGATCCTGACATCAAATTACACAATGACGCCCTGGTCGACAAGTACTTTTATAGGATCAGAAACTTATGATACGTGTTGCTTTTCATCGTGGAATAAAAATGTAGGGCGAAATTGAACGCACCGAAAATCTAAGTCGTTAATTAACTATCGTGCGTTCAATCCGCCAAACCACGAAAACAAAAAACTGCTCTGGAACAGAGCAGTTTTTCTTAAATAGTATAGTTATTCCTACGCGTACTTGCTGAGCACGGGCGGGATGGTTGCGCGGATGAGATCGAAGGTCTTACGAAAGACCGCCAGTTTCTCCTCATCGCTGCCCACAAACGCGGCGGGATCTTCGAAGCCAATATGGATTTTCTCGCCCTGCTTGAGCCAAAGCGGGCAAGTCTCGTTGGCGTTGTCACAAACGGTAACCACCAGGTCAAAGACCTGATCCGCAAACTCATCCACCGACTTTGATCGACCCTGGTGATAGATGCCTGCTTCCTCGATCACTTGCTGCGCGAAAGGATTAACCATGCCGGTCGGCTCGGTGCCGGCGCTAAAGGCAACCCATTTATCCCAACAGTCGTTATTCACGATTGCCTCAGCTATCTGGCTGCGGGCTGAATTGCCAGTGCACAAAAACAGCACCCTCTTTCTGCCTTTGAGCTCCTCATCGTCCGCGTCCAGTGGTTCAATGTGCGGCGCGACGGTTGCGTTTTCTTCTTCCACGAGGATCTCATCTGCAAAATCGCCTTCATCCATCGCGGATAGGAGCGCTTTCGCCTTCTCGGCATCCTCAGGAGCAACCTGGATGCCAACCGAGCCAAGATCCCCAACGGTAAAGCTGTAGATCAGACCGAGCGTGTCCTGGTCGATGTACACGGGGATACCTTGCGCCTCAAGAAATGCTTTGATTGTCTCCGCATCCAGGCGACCTTGGGCGTTGTAGACAGTTACATATGAATCTAAACCTTCGTGGGCCATCAATAACTCCAGTCTTCGGTACAGCGCTTCCATTCAACCAACTCTTCGGGTTTGAACCAAAGCGCGATCTCATCCTCGGCGTTCTCAGCTGAGTCGGAGGCATGAGTCAAGTTTTTCTGATTCTGAATGCCATAATCAGCGCGGATAGTACCCGGGTCAGCTTCTGTGCCGCGGGTCTTGCCCATGGTCTGGCGGATTGCGGTAATCGCGTCCGGTCCGGTCCAGACCATCGCCATCACGGGGGAGGAGGTGATGAAAGTGATCAAACCGTCAAAAAAAGGTTTTCCGGCGTGAACCGCATAATGCTGTTTTGCGAGTTCCGGGCTGACCTGCAGGAATTTGGCAGCCACAAGCCGCAGCCCCCGGTTTTCAAGCCTGGTGGTGATCTCTCCGATCAATCCACGTTGTACGCCATCTGGTTTTACCAGCACTAATGAACGTTCCATTCCACACTCCATTCAGAGAATTAACTAAAGCGATAAACTGTTGAGTTCATCGTAGATCTCCCAAAAGTCGCCCGCCTCAGGGGAGAGCGTTAATTCGGGGCGTAAGGTTTTCTTTGCGGCTTCAGCCATGGCAGGGTCAGTCTTGTTTTCACGGATCAATGCGAATGCTTGTTCACGTTGACCGTTCTTTAGCAAATCACGGATCTCCTGCCTGAAGCTTTCAGTTGGTTCAGTAATCTCCTCAACTTCAAGAGGTTTCTCAGGAGTTTCCACTGTTTGCTCAAGTTCCAGCGGTTCCTGCTCCTGGAAGTCAGATAATTCCTTCCATTCATACTCCCCGGGCAGGACCGGAGGGGTAAAAACCTGCTCCTCTTCCAAATCTTCGAAGAAGGGAGCCTGGAAATCCATCAAGTCACCAGGCTGAGCCTCATCTGCTGCCTGTTCGGGGCTTGCGGCGAACTTCAGCAACCACTCCGGCAGTTGTGCCTGTGGGGTATCAGCCGTCACATTGACAGGTTGCGTACTTTCTTCCACCGGATGGTCGTTAGTGGAGCCATGGACCGCCACAGGCTGGGTTATTTCTTTTTCTTGCTCAGTCACTGCTAATCTCCAAGGTAATCGCGCAATTTACGCCTCACGCTGGGGTGGCGCAGGCGGGTTAGAGCCTGGGCTTCGATCTGGCGTACGCGTTCGCGGGTTACGCCCATTTTGCGCCCAACTTCCTCCAACGTATATGCCTGCCCATCCAGCAAGCCGTATCGTAGCTGCAAAATGCGCACTTCACGGGGTGGGAGGGAGTCCAGCACTTCCACGAGGTGCTCGCGCAGCAGGTTAAAGGTCGCAGTCTCATCCGGCGGCGGCGCTTCATCGTCTTCGATGAAGTCACCGAGCACGGAATCTTCTTCGTCATCGGTTGGTGTTTCCAGCGAAAGCGGCCGGCGTGCAACCTGGATCATGTTCTCGACTTTTTTCGGGAGTACTTCGAGGGTTTCTGCTAATTCCTCAACCGTTGGTTCCCGCCCCAACTTTTGCGTAAGCTGGTGCTGGACGCGCAGAAGCTTGTTGATTTGGTCGCCCATATGCACAGGCACCCGGATCGTTCTGCCCTGGTCCGCAATCGCGCGGGTAACAGCCTGGCGGATCCACCAGGTGGCATAGGTGCTGAACTTGTGCCCGCGTTGATATTCGAACTTCTTGGTGGCACGGATCAAGCCGATATTTCCCTCCTGGATCAAGTCCAGGAATGGCACGCCGCGTCCCATATATTTCTTGGCAACGCTGATAACCAAGCGGGAATTAGCCGTGATCAGATGGTCGCGCGCGTTGGTGCCGTCCTCAATCAGCTGGCGCAGTTCCATTCGGCGTTTGTTACTCAGGTTCCCTTGGGCGAGCTCAGTTCTTGCCATCCGACCTTGTTCGATCCTCTGAGCCAGAATGACTTCTTCCTCGATGTCATTCAAAAGCGGCACACGGCTGACCTCTTTGAGGTAAAGTCCGATGGTGTCGTCAGTATCGATGCTTGCCAGGTCGTCTACAGCAGGTTCTTCATCTGCTGTATCAGATAGTTCCTCATCGGAGGGCTCATCTCTCGGCATGTCGTCATCGTTGATCACAATGCCGGCATTGCCAAGCGCGTTATAAACACCTTCAAGTTGATCGATGTCCTGCTCGGCTTCCGGGAAAAAATGCAGGATGTCATCGTTTGTCACGTATGACTTTTTTCGAGCAAAATCCAGAAGGCGAGTTAGGGCTGATGATGGGGAATCTTCGTCAATAATAGGTTGGTTGTTTAATCTTGCCATAGATAGCAATATGCCTCTTCTGTAGGGTTAGGTTACGTTTCAATAGAGTACGATATTTTGTGACGAAATTCAAGAGCAAAATGGGATTGGATTCGGGCAGTTTCAGTATTAAAGAGGTAATTAATTGGAAAAACATCAAGAAGATACAAAACACCTCCAGATGGAGGTGTTTTGTATGAACGCATCAGATTAACTGATAAAAGGGGTGCTATTTCTGAATTTCTTGTTTCACAGAAACTGGTGCCAGGATAGAACTTTCCTGGTTGGGTCCTCCCGTGGGGGTTTGATCGTCTTTTTTGTATTTCTTCCAGGCATGCATTGCCAATGATAGAGCGATGACGCCGTAGGAAACAAAGACCCTGAAGTACTCGCCGATCTGCGCATTATCAAACAATTGCTTGCCAGCCTGCGGTGCCACGATAAACAACGTATGGAAAAGGATCACGCCAATGATCGCCTGTTTGTTGGTGGCTTTCTGAACTGACGCACCGCCAACCAACAAGGCTGCGATCGCAAACTGCGCGATCTGCGTGTGAGCGCCGTAGGTTGAAAAAGTGCCAATATTCTGCAAAAAGATCAACTGTCCCCAACTTGCCAGGACGGTTGAGATGATCATTGCGATCACGCGGGTCTGATCCACGTTGATGCCCGAAGCCATTGCCACGCTCTGACTCTGCCCGACCGTGCGCATGTTTTGACCCAGGCGGGTGGAGAGAAGCTTGTGATTGAACCAACATAGTCCCGCAATCAGGAGGAATGGCAGGACTGGCAGCTTGACGAACAGTAATACTTCCTCGATTTGAGGGATAAAGGTCAGAGCGTAGATCACGCCATAAACCACTAAGGCTGCGATCGGCTTGACCAGGGCTTTAGGCTGTGCTTTTTCAATAAAAAGCGACTTGCCGATTTTTACTAATTGGATGACTGCCAAAACGATCAACACCGCAGTCAGCGCATCCAGCAAGCCCAGCCGGTCGGTAGACAGGAACCTCTCGATAACAGGTATGTATGAAATGCCAAAGATCACACCAGCTACACCGAACAAGATCAGGTCGTTCTTTTTAAGTTGATACTTCTTGAGCAGGTGCAAAACAACTTTGACAAGGGTGATAGCAAGAACCACATAGAACAAGACCGTAACAATGTCCACCATTCTGACGGAATCGATCGCGTACTTCAGGTTGCCGGTCAGATCAATGGTATTTTTTACACCCACACCGCCAGAAATGATCAGCTTCGGATTATCAACCGGGATAATTCCACCAATAATCACCAGGAATAATAATTGGTACAACCCATCAGCGAAATAGCCCAGGATAAGCCCGGCAATCATCTCCGCGCCTTTCATGCGGTTGAAAAGTTTGCCAACCAGGTAGCCAAACAGCACAGCCAACGGGGTGGCGATCAGGACGCTCAGCATCATGCCGCCAAAACCGCCAAATCCCCAATAGACCACCCAAAAAACGGCGATTTGCGCTGCAACAGCACCGATAACAATCCCAAAGTTCAGACCCAACCCAGCCAACACAGGGATGATCAGTGCCAGCACTGTGAAGGTGTTTCGGGTGATGCGGGTAAAAACGCCATCCACAATAAATGACAGCGAACTGCCCGAAAGCAAGATAGCCGCAAGACAAATCATCGCGAAGGCGATCATGACTTTATTATCGAAGAGGATGGATCCAGCCTTCTTGAGTAAAGAATTCGCTTTGCTCATTGGTTTCCTCCTTTCGTCTTGGATAAAGCATAGAGGATAATGCCATTCGAAATGATGATTCTCAACACCTCAGGTAAGGTACCAATTTCAATCACTTCATTCACCACAGGCAGGGCGGTTACGAGGATGCCCTGGAAAAGTAAGGTTCCAATCAGCACATGCGAGATCTTCGCCCGTCGTACCGAAGCGCCGCCGATCAGAATGGAGGCGACGCTGGCAAACCCCATCATGAGGGGGGCGTTATAGAGTTGCAAAAAGCCATAGGTTTGAGCGTAGAGAATAATACCAACTGCGCCAAGTACGGTGGAGATTGCAGTTCCCTGGATGCGCTTCTTATCAACGTTGATACCGCTGGAGGTCGTAAAGAGCTGGTTCTCGCCAGCGCCGCTCATCGCGATACCAAGTTTGCTTCTAAAGAAGAGCCAGACAAAGAAGCATAACAACGCGAAAACCAGGATCAATCCAAGAGGTATAGTAAACTCACCAATTCTAAAGGCTAACCATTGCAGTCCCGCCGGTTGTGTGGACTTTACAACGTCTGGATTGCTTAACAAACCTCCAAAGCTGCCTGAAAGACTGGCTGTGTTGCGCAAGCCTCGCCCTTGCAGAGGCCAGCTGAGCTCTCCGTTCTTAAAGGCGAGCGAAAGCCAGACGATGTTCATAAAGGCGATTACAGAGAAACCAACATACGTGGAAACTGTCATCTCCGAGCCTTTGACCCGGTTGAGGAGCATACCATAAAGCGTTCCTAAAACTGCTGCCATGACAACGCCAAATAAGAGCGCCAATAAAAGTGTCAGCCATGGTGCACCAGCGCCTAAAACCTCATTCCAGTTTCTCAAAAAACTGATTTCCATCGAGAGGACTGAACCCAACAGCCCCGCCGAGATACCAAGCGAAATGCCAAAATTCAATCCGATCCCACTTTGGATACCCGGAACCATTGCCAAAACAAGGGTCCCGTACATCAACCAGCGCCTGAGAACATCGCTAAAAATGGCCGCGGGTGAAAAGCCCAACACGATGGAAGTCACAACCAGGAAAACGAAAAACAGGCCGATGATTAATCTTGGCAATCCGATATTGTCATAAAAGTTCTTTAAGGTTTTCATGCGGATACCTCCTCTCCGACGCCTGCCATAGCCAAGCCAAATGCCGCGTCAGAATCGTCAGGTTTCATCACCGAGAAAACTTTTCCTTCAGAGACAATTGCTATGCGGTCGCACAAAGATCTCAGCTCAACAAGTTCCGAACTGATCATCACAATCGTTGTGCCCTCCTCACGGTTTATTTTTGTCAAGTATTCCAAGACCAATTTCTTTGCGCCGATGTCAATCCCGCGTGTCGGTTCCGATACGATCAGGATTTTTGGCTTCATGGTGATTGCCCTGGCAAGGCAAACCTTTTGTTGGTTTCCACCCGAAAGATTGCCAACTGCCTGGGAAGTACCGGTACAGCGAATATCCAGCAATTTGATCATATCCCGGGCATGTTGATCAGCCTTGGCTTTATCAAGGATTTTCATCGGACCGATGCGTTTCAGGAATTCATCCTTGATCTGCATTGCTGAAAAGGTGATATTCCGTTCGATCGATTCCCCGAGCAGCAATCCAACACCTCTGCGGTCTTCTGAGACAAATGCGATGTCATTACGGAGAGCTTCCCCCAATCTTTCGAGATTCAGGCGTTTTCCGAAAGCAAACACATCGCCTTGGGTGTCAAATAAACCCATAATGCCGTTGAGAATGCCAATTTTTCCTTGTCCAGCTAAACCGCCAAATCCAAAAATCTCACCTTCGCGGATTTTGATGTTCATGCCCTTGACGCGTTCCCCCGGCATATCCACGTGATAATCTTTGAATTCAAGCGCGATTTTCTCATCTGACAGGTTGCGATTTTCCAAAAAATTATCGTCAACCAATTTATCAATTTTTCTGCCGATCATGAGTTCGGCAATTTTTGCGAGGGTGATCTCCTCAACTTCTTTTCGAGCGACAAATTCGCCATCCCGTAAAATGGTCATGCTATCTGCCACAGCCATCACCTCGGTCAGGCGGTGGGTGATGAAGATGATCGCGATGCCTTTACTGGCAATCAATCGCATGATTTCCAACAAACGATCCGCCTCACCTTCGGTCAGAACCGCTGTGGGCTCATCAAAAACCAGCAACTTGATACCAGTCTTGTCGATCTCTCGCGCAATCTCGACAAATTGCTTATAACCAATTGGCATTCCTGCCACTTTGGCATATTCTTCAATATTCAGCATCCCAATGCTATCCAGAGCTTTGCGAGCTTCCGCGGACATTTGTGTCCAGTTCATCTTCTCAAGCAAATTGCCAAAAACCTTGCTCAGAGCAGTAGGTTCACCAATTTCTCTGCCAAGCTTGATGTTTTCTGTGACATTGAATTCTGGGATGAGCATGAATTCCTGGTGAACCATGCCAATACCGCAGTCCATGGCGGTATGCGGTGAATCGATGGAGGTCGGTTTTCCGTTGATCAGGATTTCGCCTTCAAAGCCACCAGTCGAATAGATGACGGGCATTCCAAAGAGAATATTCATCAGGGTGGATTTACCGGCGCCGTTCTCTCCAACCAGGGCATGGATTTCGCCAGGCTTCACATGAATGTTGACGCCTTTTAGAACCCGATTGCCATAATATTCTTTAGAAATATTACTCATTGACAGCAAGTATTGATCGTCCAATGCTGTTCCTCTTTCTTCAATTTTCATAAAGAAGTGCCGGCTTGCGCTTTGCAAGCCGGCGCTTTGTGGAGTTTAGTCGTTACTCAAAAGCTTTCTACTTTGAGAAATCATAGAAAGGAGCCAGCAACATCAGGAAGTTGGGCAGGTCGACCCCGTCCTCGTTGTAAGATGTCACGGTGATGTCGCCTACGTTTCTCGCAGCTGCAGCTTCGT
>Ga0228536_1000972_pt1 | contig 36367 bp, 32 predicted proteins | sample SJ1Smetagenome_FD_168611 | JGI IMG/M metagenome (GOLD analysis project Ga0228536, IMG submission 168611) | Enriched culture of PCE-dechlorinating microbial communities from Ithaca, New York, USA - SJ1.S | ecosystem: Engineered > Modeled > Simulated communities (microbial... > Unclassified...
ATCCCAACGGCTAAAAGACCGGGCCTTGCGCCCCGTGCCGTGGGCTTTGTCCAGCTTGGCAAAATCATGTCTCGAAAGAAGTTTGAGCATCTGATGAAAGATTGTGTTACAATGGGCCACAGTCCGAATTCTCCCTATCTAGTCAATGGGTTATGGGTAATTCATTGTACCAGATTTCCGGAGTTTTCGGACTTTTTTTCACTCAGTTAACCGGACAGCAATGGATTGTTTCCTTGTCATTCTGAACGCAGCGCAGCGGCGTGAAGAATCTAACCGTGGCTAAAAGAGAGATTCCTCGCGGGCGCTCGGAATGACAGAATGACTCTGGTGATTGCCTCTTGGTAGTACTCAGGCAGGACGCTATGGGCATAACCTTAATCCGCCCCGACCTTTTTTGCAACGGGAAAGAACGGCCCTCCCCCCGATTCCCCTACTCCAGCACCAGCACCGCGGCCCCGGTAATCCGGCCCTGGCGCAGGCGGTCCAGGGCCTCGCCGGCAGCCTCCAGGGGGAAGGGTTCGATCTCGGTGACCACCGGGATCTGCGGGGCCAGGGCCAGGAACTCCTCCCCGTCGGCCCGGGTCAGGTTGGCCACGGAGCGCACCACCCGCTCCCCCCACAGGATGTCATAGGGAAAGCCGGGGATGTCGCTCATGTGGATGCCGCCGCAGACCACCACGCCTCCCTTGGCCGTGGCCCGCAGGGCCGCGGGGACCAGGGGGCCCACCGGGGCGAAGATGATGGCCGCGTCCAGTTCCTCCGGCGGCATCACGGTGGAGTCTCCGGCCCACACCGCCCCCAGCCGCCGGGCAAAGGCCTGGGCCTCGGCGTCCCCCGGCGCGGTGAAGGCGTACACGCGCTTGTGTTGGAATACCGCGATCTGGGCGGTGATGTGGGCCGCGGCCCCGAAGCCGTAGAGGCCCAGGGTGTCGAACTCCGTCCCGGCCAGCCGATAGGAGCGGTAGCCGATGAGACCGGCGCAGAGCAAGGGCGCGGCGTGGGCCGGGTCGTAGGCCGGCGGCAGCGGAAAGCAGTAGCGCTGGTCGGCCGCGGTATACTCGGCGAAGCCGCCGTTGAGGGTGTAGCCGGTGAACTCCGGGGCGTCGCAGAGGTTTTCCCGGCCCCGTTGGCAGGGGCGGCAGACGCCGCAGGTCCGGCCCAGCCAGGGCACCCCGACCCGGTCGCCGACCCGGAATTTCTCCACCGTCTCGCCCGCCCGTACCACGGTGCCCACGATCTCATGCCCCAGGATCAGGGGCAGGCGGGGGTGGGGCAGCTCGCCGTCGGCCACGTGCAGGTCGGTCCGGCAGACGCCGCAGGCCAGCACCCGCAGGAGCACCTGCTCGGGGTCCGGGACGGGCACCGGCAGCTCCTGAAACGCCAGGGGCTGCCCCGGCGCGCTCAGCACCATGGCGCGCATCGTCTTCGGAATCGTCATAGGTCCTTCCTTCTCCTTAAATCTCGTTCCCCTGCTCCTGCTGGGGCCGCCATTACATACCAAGCTCCCGCTTGGCCACCTTAAAGCATGGCCTGGCGTTAGCGAAAATACCCGTGTCGGGGCGGGTTTCAAACCCGCCCCCACCTGCTCCAGGAGGGGCGAAATCCTCCCCCCAAACCCCTTCCGGGGTTGGGGGTGGGGGTATGGGGGAGGGGGCAGGGGCCCCCGGCCCCTGGCCCCCTCCCCCAAATCTTTCTTCTACCCTGGCCCCCTCCCCCAAAAGGAAGCCCCCTCACACCGCCGCGGCCTTGGCTCCGAACAGGCGTTTCAGGGTCCTGGTGGTCTCCCGGGCGTAGTCGTCGGTGAGTTCGTAGTCCCAGCCGTGGCGGTGGTAGAGCTGGCTCACCATCCGGCGGTAGTTCAGGGCGTCGATGAGGACCCGCCCCACGTAGGAGTTCACCAGCTCGTGCAGCCGTTCCGGGTCCAGGGGCAGGAGCGGCCCCAGAAAGGCCCAGGTGGAGATGCCGGCCTGGTGCAGTTCCCGCAGGGCGTCCAGGCGCCGGGCGATGGGGGGCGCCTGGGGCTCCAGAATCCGCCGCACGGTCTCGTCATCGGTGGTGATGGAAAATCCCACCGTAGCGCTTTCGAAGCTCAAGAGCAGGTCCAGGTCCCGGGTCACCAGGGGGGATTTGGTCAGGATCTCCACCCCCCAGCCATGCTCCCGCAACAATTCCAGGCACCCCCGGGTGAGGCGGTAGCGCGCCTCCACCGGCTGGTAGGCGTCGCACACGCTGGCCAGGAGCGCCGTCCCGGGCTTGCGGCGGCGGCGCAGTTCCGCCTCCAGCACCGCCACGAGATTCACCTTGACCTCGACGTAGCTCCCCCAGGTCGCCCCGGGGTGGTGGCGGGCGTACTTGCCCATGAAGGCGGCATAGCAGTAGCGGCAGCCGTGGGCGCAGCCCAGGTAGGGATTGATGACGAAGTCCACCCCGGGGATGCGGGAGCGCACCAGGGCGGTCTTAATGGTGATTTCGGTGACATCCATGGACCCGAGGCGTCCCTTTTCCCTAGTCCAGACTTTTCCTACTTCCCCACGATGCCGGCCCCCATGGGGCACTCCGGGGGGCGGGGCCGGCCCTGGGCCTCGGCCTGCAACACCTGGAGCAGGCATTGGTACTGGGGCGAGTCCCGCAGGAGCCGGGGACCGATGGCGATCAGTTTCTCCACCTGTTCCTTGCTTAACTTGAACGACGTGGGCAGGTCAAGATAGTCCCGGGGGTCTTCGCCGGGGATCAGGGCCGCGGCCTCGAAGTTGATCTCCACCACGTAGGTGTCCACTTCGGCCTTGAACGGCGCCAGTCGGGGCGCCCCGGGGCAGTATTTGTCCAGCAGCCGCTGGCAGGCCTCCACGTCCTTCTGGTTCTGGACCCGCTCGTACAGCGTGGCGCGCGTCCGGTCGATGCTCTCGAAGCTGTAATTGTCCATGGCGATGGTGGCGGTCTTGGCCGCTACGGTGAGGAGTCCGGGGGGGCTTTCCCGGCGGCTGAGGCGGTCTTCACCCTCGGTGCGGGCGTTGACGATGATCAGCACCAGTTGTTTGATCTTCCCCTGATTGATCTTCTCCCGCAGAAACCCGTGGTCGTAGGCCTCCAGGATGGCGCGCACCCCGATGTTGTCCGCCAGCCCGCCGTCCATCAGGTGCACGTACTCGTTCTGCTTATTCAGATAGAGGTCGAGGTTCTTGGCCGCCTGATATCGCCGGGAGGTCCAGTCCGTGGGCTTCAGGGCCCCCTCATACCACCACGGCGGTTCGTAGCCCTCGGCCGGGGGATAGTTCTGCAGGCTGATGGGGCTCAGCAGGAACGGAAAGGCCGAGGAGGCCGCCACCGCCCGGGACACGGGATACTGATCCAGCCGTGAGCCCAGGGCGTCGAAATAGTCCTGGGTGAAGTCGAAACGCCGCCCGGGCCCCAGGTTGGTGGCATTGAGGATGATGAAGGGCCGCCCCTGTTGTTCCAGTTGGGCGAAGGTGGCGGAGTCGAACAGGTCCCGGTCGTAGAGTTCCGCGGCCAGATCGATCCGCCCGAACCACGGGGAGGCCACCCGCCACAGGTTGATGGGATTCAGCAGCCGGGCCACCAGGGCCCCCTGGATGTTGCGCTCCAGAAACCTGGTGCGGAAGTCCTGGAACAGCCGCTCCCGGAACAGGCCGTAATAGGCCGCGGTGAACGACCCGCCCGACACCGAGGAGATGCAATCCACTTCGTCCAGCAGGGTCTTGTCCTGGCCCTTGACCCGGACCGGGGTCTTCTGCAGTTCCTCCATCACCCCGTAGGCCAGGGCCGCGGCCCGGGTCCCGCCCCCGGAGAAGCTCAGGCAGATGAACAGCTCATCCGTATTTTTGGGGTCGGCCGCCAGATTCTCAAAGCAGTAGCCCCCGTGCCGGATGTAGGTGTGGCTCGGCTGATTGACGGGATAATGGGCACAGCCGGAAACCTGGCCCACCAACAGCAAGACCCAGATCACGGTGAGGATTCGGTGTGCCATCTCACATTTCCTTGAATTCGATGACCAGGGGGTTCAACGCCGAGGTATGCCTCAGGTTGATCTGGTGCCGGGGCGGCGTATAATCCTCCGGCGGCGTCAGGGTGACGGTGTACTCCCCGCCCTCCAGTTCCAGTAAAACGTTGGTGTTCCCCATGGGCTCGCCGTTGATCAACACCTGACGCGGCCGGGGAAACACCACCTGCAAGAACTCGTACGGCATATCGGCTCCCTCCTCTTATGGTCCTTACTCCTCTTGTGGTGAGATGTTGAGCATGCGGGGCGGATCCCCCCCATTCCCCCCTGGCCCTGACAAGGGCAAAATCTAGGATGGGCACCGCCCGCCATCTCCCCTCCTTAACCATGGTGGCGCAGGCATCTTGCCGGGGCATCGTTCCAGCTGACAGCTAATAGCTGACAGCGGGTAGCTGTTTTTACTGCACCTCGACCTCCAACCCCTCCCCCAATCCTTCCGGGCCCTGCACCATCAGCCGGTGGCGGCCCCGGGGCAGGTCCACCGCCACCTCGTAGGGGGGCCCCGCCGCGGCCAATTCCCGGCCGTTGACGAACCACCGCACCGCGGCCAGGGGCCGGCGGCAGACGGCCTTCAGGGTCAGCCGCACGGTCTCGGCCGGCGGGGTGAGCACAAAGCGGTCCCCGCCCAGGGGATAGGCGATGGCCACCGGGGCCTCCGGGACGCCAGCCGCGGTCAGGGGCAGGGCCGTCCCCCGCAACGGGTCCCGGCCCAGCCGCAGCCGCCCGTCGGACGCCGGGAGGGCCGCCTTGGCCGGCGCGGCGGCAAAGACCTGGTCCAGGTCCGCCCCAAAGCCCTGCAGCCGGAACCGCCCGGCCATCTCCTGGAGGTGGCGCTGGTGCAGCCAGCCGGCAAAGTCCGGTGGCATATGATGCCAGGGGGCCCGGTCGTGATGGTAGGTGCAGACCTGCGTGGGCTCCGTCCCGGCGATGAAAATCTCCCGGCGGCGGTGGCGGCAGTCTGGCCCCGCCGGCAGCCCGGAAAAGGAGCACACGCTCAGGTGGGTGACCCCCGGGGGCGCGGTGAAGGGCGGCGGCACTCCCAGGCGATACAGCTCCGCCGCCAGGTCGGCCAGGATGGGGGCCGCGGCCGCGGCTCCGCTCAGCTTGGCGGTGGGCCGGCCGTCGAAGTTCCCCACCCACACCGCCACGGTGTGCTCCGTGGTGTAGCCCACCGTCCAACCGTCGCGATAATGCGTGCTGGTGCCGGTCTTGAGGGCCAGGGAAAACCCGGGGTTCATGGCCGTGGAGCTCCCGAAGGCCCGGGCCCGGGCCAGGGGATCGGCCAGGAAATCGGTGACGATATATGCCGCCGGAGCCGAAACCATTTGCTCCCCCGGGGGCTCGGGTCCATCCCGCCGCAGCCGCAGGGGGCGATACACGCCGCCCTCGGCCAGGGCCCCGTAGGCCGCAGCCAGCTGCAGCAGGCTGACCTCCGGGTTCCCCACCACCAACCCCAGCCCGTAGTGTTCCGGCGGCCGCTCCCGGTGGTTGATGAGGCGCAGGCGGGTCAGGAGGTCGTAAAAGGCCGCCACCCCCACCTGATTCAGCAGGTGCACCGCGGCCAGGTTCAGGGAGTTGCCCAGGGCCTCCCGCAGGGGGATGGGGCCGTGGCTGGCCCGGTCGAAATTGGCCGGGATGAATTCCCCCCGGGGGGTGCGGTAGTGGCGCTCCACGTCCTCCAGGGCGGTGGCCGCGGTGATCCCCGCGTCCAGGGCCTGGGCATAAAGAAAGGGCTTCAGGGTGGAGCCGGGGGAGCGCCAGGCCGCGGCGCCGTTGTTGTACCCCTGGTCCCGGGGGCCGTAGTGGAAGGACCCCGCCAGGGCCAGGACCTCCCGCCCGCGGTTTTTGACGATGACCGCGGCGGCCTGGGTCGCCCCCCCGGCGCGCAGACGCTGCCGGTGCGAGGTCACAATGGCCTGCACCCGGCGCTGCAGGTCCAGGTCCAGGGTGGTGTCGATGGCGGTCCCCGTCCCGGCTCCTGGGCCGGTCTGCCGGAGAACCAGGTCGACGAAGTGGGGCGCCTCGCCCCGGCAGCGGGCCAGGGCCGGGTTGGCGGTCGTGGGGAGCGGCTCCTGGCGGGCCTGGGCCGTCGCCTGGGGGGATATCGCCCCCCGGGCGGCCATACGGCTCAGCACCCCGTTGCGCCGGGCCCGCAGACCCTCCCGGTGCGCCCCGGCGGGGTCCAGGCGGGAGGGGGCCGGGGCCAGGGCCGCCAACGTGGCCGCCTCGGCGGGGCTCAAATCCGCGGCAGGCTTCCCGAAGTAGGCCCGGGCCGCGGTCTCCACCCCCGCCAGCCCTCGGCCCAGGGGCACCAGGTCCAGGTAGCGGCGCAGGATCTCGGTCTTGTTGTAGGCCAACTCCAGGTGCAGGCTGCGGAGCATCTCCAGGGCCTTGCGGCCCACGGTGCGGGGGCCGGGGTCAGCCAGGCGGGCCAGTTGCTGGGTGATGGTGGAGGCCCCGGACACCACCCGTCCGGCCGCCAGATTGCTCCAGGCGGCCCGCAGCAGGGCCAGGGGATCGAGGCCGGGGTGGTACCAGAAGCGGCCGTCCTCCGCGGCCACAAAGGCTTCCGTCACCAGCCGGGGCAGCTCTCCCGGCGGCAGGGGCAGGCGCCGGCGGCCCTGGGCGTCGGGCGCCAGGCGCAGGACCTCGCCGTGGCGGTCCAGTACCAAGGGGCCGGGCGGCGGATTCAGGGCCCCGGGCTCCAGGCGCACCACCATCATTCCGCCCAAGAGGAACATACCCCCCAGGCAGACAAGACCCAGCCAGGTCTTCCAGTGACGTGGCAATAACCTCATGCCCCTAACTCTTGCCCTCCGGGGTTGGGGGAGGGGTGCGGGGAAGGGGGAGGGGCCTCCGGCCCCTGGCCCCCTCCCCGCAACTGCTCCCTACCGGGCCTCGATCCGGACCTCCCCCCGGGGTGAGTAGCCGCACAGGGTGGGCGAGTACATCCCCGCCGCCTTGGTGGGCGGCAGCACGAAGCGGCCGGCGCACACGGCCCGGGCGAAGTATTCGTACTGGTGCGTCCCCGGCCACACCTGGTTGCGGAAGGCCAGGACCCGGTCCTCCCGGATCTCGAAGAAGTTGGGCCGGAACCGGGTGCGCCCCTCCGCGGTGATATAGTCGAACTCCTCCGGGTCGTCCCGGTCCGGGGTGGGCTCCTCGGTGGTGAAGGCGCTGTTCACCGCCACCAGCCCTGCCGGCAGCGGGTCGTCCAGCACGATGTAGCGCTCCGTCTTCCCCGGGAACTCCATGGTCACCGTCACCTTCACCAGGTCGCCCACCTTGATGGCGGCGGAGCCGTCCAGGTTCCGGATGGTCTTCGTGACCTTGACGCCCCGGGACTCACCCGCGTCCAGGTCCAGCCGGGGGGCGGTGAGGGCCAGCGCATAGAGCACGGTCTGCCCCGCCGGGACCTCCAGCTTCAGGGTCGGGGTGCGGCCCAGGCGCGGCGCCTCCAGGGACACGGTGCGGAAGGACCGGGGGTCCAGGGTCAGCTTCTGGGCCGCGCCCCCCGGCTGGCTCACCGTGATCTCCACCGGCTCGGCGCTGAACGCGGCCCCCCGGAGGTAGTTCCCCAGGGCGTACAGGGACCAGCCCGTGTCGCTGGTGGAGGTCCAGATGCCCTGGCTGTCCAGGCCCCCCAGCAGAAACAGGGCCGCCTGGTCGGTGAGGGGATCGCCCGGCAGCAGGTCCTGGGCCGCCAGGAGGGCCAGGGCCGGGGTCCGGTAACGGCCGTAGAAGTCCTCCTCCCCGTCGGGCTCCCCCCCGGGGCCTTTGGCGGCCAGCAGGGCCTTCAGGGCCTTGCGCAGTTCGCCCACCGGCGCCAGCCGGGCCTGGCGGCCCGCCAGCAGGGTCAGCAGCCGGGCCTCCCGGTTCAGCTTGCCGTAATCCCGCCACAGGACCTGAAAGACGTCCTGGGCCAGCTCCTGATTCAGGGCCAGGATATAGGCGGCGAAGGCCTTCAGGGTGGCCGGCGGGTTGGGGCTGCGGACCTGGCTGGTGAGATGGGCCAGGGTCCGTTTCATGGCCCCGTCGTCCACCGCGATCCCCTGCTTCTGGGCCAGGGTCAGGGCCATGGCGGCATAGACCGAGCCCCACCCGTGGGGCTGCGACTGCCCCGGCCAGTAGGCGAAGGCGCCGGTGGGCAGGTTCAGGCTGAGCAGGCGCCCCACGCCTCCCCGCAGGAACTTCTCCGCCTGGGTCGCGTCCATCCCCGGCAACAGCCCGCCGTCCACGGCCTGTTTCAGGGCGGCCAGGGCCATGACCCCGGAGGCGGTCTGCTCCACGCAGCCGTAGGGGTAGGTCAGGAGGTAGTTCAGGGCCGGGCCCAGCCGTAGGAAGGGCGACCCCGACAGCGTCAACACCGCCTGCACCTCCCGGGGGCCCACCTCATTCCAGGCCAGACGCCGCCAGTAGTCCGGCAGCTTCACCTTGACCTCCCCCGACCCGGTGACGGAGCCCAGGCTCACCGCGGTCTCCCGCACATGGCCGGAATTGATGGTCACCTCCTCGGCCACCCGGTCGGTGCGCCCCTGGAAACGGCCCTCAAAGATGGCCCGAACCGCCCCGGCCTGGGGGGCCGCCCCGGCCTGGGGGGCCGGCCCGGCCTGCTTCGCCTCCCCGGCCACGGTGAGGGCCAGGCTGTCGTTGGCCTTCAGGGGGCCTGGCGGCGGCTGGGCGGTGAGCTGCAGGCCGCCCTCGCCCCTGGCGGTGAACTCCACCGGCCCGCCGGCCCCGGTGCTGTTGAAGGCGGCGACCTGGAACCGGAAACTGTCCCCCCGGGTGAAAAAGGCCGGCATCCCGGGCTCCAGGTAGAAGTCCTGGGCGGCCAGCAGGGGCCGCTCCACGCTGGCCAGGCGGGCGCCCCGGTCCAGGGCCACGGTGTAGACCCGATAGGTGGTCAGGGTGTCGGGCAGGGTGAAGCTCAGGTGGGCCTTCCCCGCCGCGTCGGTGCGCAGGGCGGGCCGGAAGCAGGCCACCGGGTCGAAGCGCTTGCGCACCTTCCCCATCAGGCCCTCGGCCCCCGGCTCCAGTCCCCCGCCGCCGGTGAGGGGCTCGTTCTTGGCAAAATAAAAGGGTGTCTGGTGCATCAACAGGGTCCGCAGCTCGCCGGTGAACACCCCCAAAGGCCGGTCGAACTTCAACAGCGCCTCCAGGGTGGGGGTCTTGAAGGCGGTCAGGGCCAGGACCCGCTCGTCCACCACCGCCACGGCCAACTCCGCCTCGGCCCCCTGGCCGTCCGGGGTCGAAACGGTGAACTCCAGTTCCACCGCGGCCCCGGGTTCTGCCTTCAGGTCCTTGGTCCCGGGGTTGATCTTCACCGTCAGGGGCGCCGCCTCCAGGCGCACCGGCAGATTCAGGGTGTTCCAGAAGAAGCCCGGGGCCTCGGTGTCGTAGCGGCCGGCGAAGACCGGAAATTCCCCCCGGGGCACCAGGGCCACCACCGAGACATAGACGTTGGGGGCGTAGTCGGCCTTGATGGGCAGCTCCAGGGTCTGCCCGCCGCCCCGGGCGGCCACCACCCGGTGCTCCAGGATGTCCCCCTGTTCCGCCGTCACCAGGTAGTAGGACGCCGGCCGCCGGGGCCCGGGCCGCAGCCGGGCCGTCTGCCCCGGTTCGTACGCGGCCCGGTCCGCGCCCAGGGGCAGGGCCTGGTAGGGCTTGTCCCGGTTGTCGTAATCCTGCCAGTAGAGGTCCCCGCTGGCTTCATAGACCGTGGCCGACCCGAAGCTGCGGCCCGACTCGTCCGTATACAGGAAGGCGATCTGGTAGTCGCCGCCGTAGGCGAAATCGAAAGTGAAGGTCGCCTCTCCCTTTTCCAGGGTGAGATCGGTGGCCATCACCCGCCGCCAGATGTCCTGGTAGTCCCAAAAGATATCCCCGGCCTCGTTGCGCTTGGCCACGTAGGTCCCGCCCCGCTGCATGACCTCGGCCCGCAGCTGCCCCCGGGACAATTTCTTCCCCTTCCGGACCACCACCGCCTTCAGGGCCTGGGACTCCCCCGCCGGCACCACCCGGGAGTGGGGGCTCAGCCCCACCAGGATGTCGGGCTCGGCCTGAAAGACCTTGGTGGACGCCACCGCCCGGCCGTCAAAGTCCACCACCGTGGCCACCACGCTCAACCCCTGCCGTCCCGTCAGCACCGCCCGGTCCAGGGGGAACTCCACCTCGGTGCGGCCCGCCTCATCCAACACCGCCTGCCCGGATTCGATCAGGCCGCCCTTGTCCTTCTCCTCCCACCCGAAGGCCAGGTCGTCGAACCCCGCCACCCGGTAGCTGGTGGGGGCCTGGTAGATCTTCCAGCGCACCTGCCCGTGCTTCACCGGCCCCCCGGCGTAATACGCCCCGGAGACCGCAATGCGCACGAACTCCTGCTCCCCCGGTCGGTTGACCATGTCCTTGAGGGGGCGGGAGGTGCGCTGAAAACCGATCTCCACGAAGTGCCGGGGCGGCTTGAACTCCTGGACCTGGAAGGTGCAGGCGGCCGTGAAGGGTTTCGCCGGCGCGGCTGCGGGGGGGCGCTCCTCGTCCTCGGACTCGCCCGCCGGGGTCTCGGCCGCGGCCGGGTCTGCCAGCCCCGGATCGAAATTCATGTTCAGGGTGTAGACCCCCAGGGGCCAATGCGGCTGCACCGGGATCTCCCCGGCCGCGGTGCCGAAGTCGCTCAGGGGGATCTCCCCGGTGTGCACCGTCTCGCCCTTGGGGCTCACCAGGGTAAAGTCGGCCGTCAATTCCCCCGGCACCGTGATGCGGCCACGCTGGTACTCCCGCACCGCCCCCTTGAAATGCACCGTGTCCCCGGGGCGGTAGACCCCCCGCTCGGTGAACAGCGACCCGCTCAGGGTGCGCCAGGGGGTGTCGCCGCTCACCTGCCGCAGGCCCTCGGGCTTCAGCCCGCCGGTGGGTTTGACTTCGATGTAGGCGGCGTCGTCCCCGCTCACCGCCGCCAGGAAGGCCAGGTCGCCGGGGGCCAGCCGCCGTGTCACCGGGGCGCCGCCGCCCTCCCGCAGGGCCAGGCCCTCCAGCTCCGCCCCCCGCCACAACAGGATGCCGTTACCGTCCGCGGCCCCCAGGGGAAAGACCTCCCCCTCCCGGGTCCAGGCGAACAGCCGCGCCTCCTTCACCGGCGCCCCGGCCTTCAGGGACGTCACCCACACCAGCAGGTGGTCCGGGCTGAGCTTGTAGGTCAGCCCCAGGTCGGTGATCTGGAACAACCGGGTGTCGGCCGCGGCCGCGCCCTCGGGCACTGCCGCCGCCAGGCGGATGAGCTCCAACGCCCCCGCGGTCTTGTCGGCCCGGAAGCTCAAGGGCAGGGAAAAGGGCCGGGCCTGGTTGGCCTCGCCGGTGGTGGAGAAGAGCTGCTTATCCTGGCGCAGAGGCGTCCACAGCGGCGCCAGGGCCCGGGGCACCCGTCCCTCGGCCTGCTTGACCGCCTCCTGCAGGCGGCCGCTGAATGTCTCCCAGTCCTCCCCCGCGGCCGGGCCCGCCAGGGCCACCGGCAGCAGCAACGGCGGCACCCGCAGGCCCTCGTAGCGCACCGCGGCGACGTTGCGCACCCGCACCTGGAGGAGCTGCCGCGAGTCCCGCTCGATGACGCTCTTGGGGTCGAGAAATTCCACCATAGGAGGCCGATCCGGCAGGAAGAACCCGTCCACGGTGCGCCGGTAGGTGCGGCCCTCCACCCTCAGAGTCTCCGGCAGGGCCACCCGGTAGCGGGCTCCGTACTTGAAATTGCCCTTGAGCGCCAGGACGCCCTCGTCGCTGACGCGGGAGCGCTGCCAGTCGATCTTCACCGGGGGCAAGAGCTGCAGGCGGTGCTGCAGGATCTCCCGGGGGATATAGTGCGAGAAGGTGAGGCGCACCTCCTCCCGCTCGGGGTCGGGGTCGATATTGTGAATGGTGAAGTGCTCGGCGGCCGCCGCGGCCCCGGGAGCCTCTTTCGGAGCCGCCGCGGCCCCGCCGGCCCCCAGGGTCTGCGCCAGGATGATGGCGACCGACATCAACCCCACAACGAGGTGGCGCCGGGGGGACATACCGCTCCGGACGCAGACCGCGCCGTGGGTCCTGCCCGCCCCGGGCCAAGAGAAATTGACGTCCATGGCATTCCTCCGAAAGGGGGGCCGGCGGCGACCGCCAGCTAATGTCAGGGATATGCTACGCTCCGGTGACTCCATGATAAGGCCACTGGGCCCCCAGTGCAATGACAATTATGACCCCCCGGATAATGGGCCCGGCGGTCCCGGCGGCGGCGGGGTTGCCGGGTTTCCTGCAAACAGATATAGGCATGTTATCATACGGTTAGGTCATTCTCGGGTATGACTGGAAAATGCCCTGGCGCGGCTGGACAATCGCAGCAGCAGTGTTTATACTGACCGGCAGAACAAAATGTTTAGGAAACGGCAAGACATACAAGGAAGAGTCACCATGCTCTGTGATCAGTGTAAAACCACGATGGCACCGGGGGAGGAGCGGGAGCACAACGGACGGCTCTTGTGTGAAGACTGCTTTATTGACACCGTCATGCCGAAGGTCAGGAAGATGTTTTATGAAAACGATCCGGCCGAGTTTATGCGGAGAATGAATAGCTCGTACAGCGCCCATCCGCAAAGATACCAGTGAACCTGGAAACACTTAATATCTCGGCAAGCACCTTTTTCAGTTCGGAGGGCGGGAAATCGCCGCGCCTTTCGCCTGACGCCGCTGAGGGCCCTGTTCCCATAGGAGATTAGACAATAATATCAGTCTAATACAATCTTCTCCGGTCTGTTGGGAAAATATCATGGTGCCCCTGGACAATCGCAGCAGCAATACTTATCATAAAAAAAATTGTGTAGGTATCCTGCCTTCTGTTATCATTAATAACGCTTTCAGCAAAATGAAGGAATTGTGCCATGCCCGCAAGGTCTGGCAAGGACAGTCCTTTTGTGCCTATAAAGAGGGATTTTGCATAGAACTGAAAGCTGACGGCTGATCGCTGAACGCTGTGTGTCTGGGATCGCCCCAGGGAAGGAGGGCCCCATGACAACCGTATTGTTTGTCGACAACGACCCCCACATCCGCCTCCTGTGCCAGGAAGAATTCCAGGAGGAAGGCTACCAGGTGGTGGTGGCGGGGAGCGCTCGGGAAACCTTCGACCTCATGGAGTCCGCCGATCCGGACGTGGTCGTTCTGGAGCTGCTTCTCCCCGACATGTCCGGGATGGAGGCGTTGCGGATCATCAAAGGTTCGCGGCAGGATACCCCGGTGATCTTCTATTCCACCTACACCCTGTCGATGACCGAGCCGGGTCTGCACGCCGATGGGTCGCTGCTGAAATCGCACGACACCCGGGACCTCAAAGATGCGGTGCGGGACTTGGTGGCGCGGCGGTCCCGGAGCACCCCCCCCCGGTCGGCGCCGAACCGCTCCCATACCACCTAAGCCCCGGAGGAGGCTCCCATGGCCCTGATGGAGATCAGCGTCGTACCTTTGGGTTTGGGTCAGGTGAGCGTGGGCGACTACATCGCCGACCTCATCCGCTACCTGCGGGAACGAGGCATCCCCCACCGCCTCACCGACATGGGGACCATCGTTGAAGGCGACGCGGCGTTTTTGCTCACCGTGGCCCGGGACCTGCACGAGCTGCCCTTCCGGCGCCAGGTGCAGCGGGTGGTTACCGACATCAAAATCGACGACCGGCGCGACAAACCGGTACACCTGGAGGATAAGGTCCAAGCCGTAGGTCGGCGACTGTAATCGAGATCTCATGGTGAACTTCAAAAAAGACTACTACCAGACATTGGGCGTGGGGCGTAACGCCACCGACGACGACATCAAAAAGGCCTACCGGCAACTGGCCTTGAAATACCACCCGGATCGCAATCCCGGCAACAAAGAGGCGGAGGAAAGCTTCAAGGAGGCCTCCGAGGCCTACGAAGTCCTGCGCGACCCCCAAAAACGCCGCCTGTACGACCAGTACGGCCATGAAGGGCTGAAGGATTCCGGTTTCACCGGGTTCGCCGACTTCAGCGACATCTTCGGGGCCTTCGGCGACATCTTCGAGGACCTCTTCGGGTTCCGGGACTTCCGCACCCGGCGGCCGGGTCCCGCCACCGGCAGCGACCGGCGCTACGACCTGGAGATCGATTTCCTCGACGCCGCCCTGGGCACCGAAGTCACCATCGAGGTCCCCCGCACCGGGAACTGCCGCCAGTGCGGCGGCAGCGGCCAGCGCCCCGGCACCCAGAAGATCCCCTGCCCCCAGTGCGGCGGCCGCGGGGCCATCACCCAGACCCACGGCTTCCTGCGCATCTCCACCACCTGCCCCCGCTGCCGGGGGGCGGGCGAATTCATCGCCGAGCCCTGCTCCGCCTGCCAGGGCCAGGGCCGGGTGGCGGAAAAAAAGAAGCTCCTGGTCAAGATCCCCCCCGGGGTGGACAACGACACCCACCTCATCATGTCCGGCGAGGGCGAGGCCGGCATGCTGGGCGGCCCCCCCGGCGACCTCTACATCGTCATCCACGTCCGGCCCCACGAGCTGTTCCGGCGTGAAGGCAACGACCTCATCCTGCGGCTGCCCATCTCCTTCACCCAGGCCGCCCTGGGAGACCGCCTCAACATCCCCACCCTGAACGGGGAACGGGAATTCACCATTCCTCCCGGCACCCAACCGGGGGAGGTCATCCGCCTGCGGGGCGAGGGCATTCCCGCCCTCAAGGGCTATGGCCGGGGGGACCTGCGGGTGGAGGTCCAGGTGGCCATCCCCCGCACCCTGAGTGACAAACAGCGGGAGCTGTTGACCGAACTGGCCCGGGACGAGGCCCCGGAACGCACCTTCAGACCCGCCGCCGAAAAGGAATCCCCCGGCATCCTGCAGAAGGTCTGGCAAACCATCAAGGGCTACATGTAAACCGGGTGAGACAAGTTTTTCCCGCTCCGGCCCCCCCGGGACGGAGAGATTTTTCTTTTCCCGGATCAGGCTTTATGATATAATTCACATGAACGACTCCGGTGACGCCTCCGGCGCCCGCGAGAGGTCATAACCGCCGGTAATTTCGATTCCGGCGACGGAACCGCGAGACTGAGACACGCCCACCGGCGGCGGGAGAATGACATCGTGACGGAAAATGCACCGCTGACTTCCTGGGATATCCTCCGGGACCCGAATCGCATCATGATGGAAGAAGATTACGGGTCAACGATGGGACTGCTGATTTACGCCCTCAGCTTCGGGGTGGAAATCGGCTTGCTGTTTGTCGTGGCACTGACCTACCTGCGCGGCTAAGCGGCTGTACCGCTGCGGCAGCCACCATGCTGCCCAGAGGCCGGCGAGGCGGCGGGCAGGTCCAGGCGCAGCACGCCCGGAGGATACCCGGGGGCAGGAAAATGGCCCTTGACCCCCTTGACTCCGGCGTCCGCCAGAGTATCTTATTTTCAAGGAACCGGGACACTTGTTCGTGCAGCACAAGGCCCTAGGTTTAATCGGCCGGCAGACCGGCACGAGCGGTCTGCGAGTTCGAGGGTACAGACCTAAGGGAGGCCTTGAAAATGATCAATGAACTATTAGCCCCCGGCGGCAGCCTGGAAATGGTGGAGGCCGTCCTGGACAGCGGCGCCGACGCCGTCTATGTGGGCGCCAAAGGATTCAGCCGGCGCAAATGCGCCTGGGAGATGGAGGACAGTCAGATCGGCGAGGCGGTGAAGATCGCCGACCGCGGCCCCGGCAAGATCCGGGTCGCCCTCAACGCCGAGGTGCCCCCCGAGAAGTTCGAGCTCGTCCTCGCCAAGGTGGGCAAATATCGCAACTACGGCATCGAAGGGGTCATCGTCAAGACCCCGGCCCTGATCCAACTGATCCATGCCCGCTACCCGGACCTCGTCATCCACGCCAGCGTCGGCTGCAATATCCAGACGCAGGCGGAGATGGCCCGGTACAAAGAGTTGGGGGTCACCCAGATCGTCGCCTCCACCGAAATCGACACGGTGGAGAAGCTGACCCGCTTCAAACGGGAGGCCGACGAACTGGGCATCAAGACCGAAATCCTGATCCACGGCAACCGCTGCATCGGCGGGGTGGGCAACTGCATCTTCCATGAACTCATCGCCGATTCCTATGTCCGCAAGGTCTATCAGGACGAAGACGGCAACGAGATCGTGGAGTACGAAGGCTGGCCGGATCGCAGCGGCAGCTGTTTCCGCCTCTGCCTCCTCACCGACGAGCAGCGCCACAAGGTCCTGGGTCGGCGGGGACGCAGCCGGGAGGAGATCGACGTCGTCAACAACCGCATCCGCCTCAAACCCAACGTGGCCTTTGCCATCCTGGGAGAAGAACTCAAACAGTACCTCGATCTGGGGCTGGCGACCGTGAAGATGCAGGGCCGGGAGTACGCCGTCGCCATGATCAGCAAGATGACCGACTGTTATCGCCGGCTGATCGATGCCCACGCCCGGGGAGAGGACATCAACTCCCCCTTCTACCAACGGATTCAGGATCGTCTGGCGGAACTGGTGGCGGAACGTGACCGGGCGCGGTGGGACAAGACCAAAGAATTGCACCGCAATATCGTTGGCTTATAAACCCGTCGGGCTGACGCAGCATAAAAAGCCTGTCCCTGGGAAGGGATAGGCTTTTTTCGTGGGAACCGGAGGGCGCCATGCACCCCAAAGACCACCCGGGCCGGGGCAAACCGGTCCGAGGGAACCGGGACCGCAACTATCCCTTTCATCTCCCCTTCCGGGACCTGGCGGCCCTGGTGCGGCAACGGGGGGTCAGCCTGAGTTCCAAACCCGGCGGGGGACGACGCCGCCGGTTTCAGGACGAGGACCTGCTGTTCGCCGCCGAAATGCAGGAAGTCCAACCCCTCCCCCGGGAAGGGGCCTTTGCCGTGCCCCTGACCCCGGACCCCGCTCCCGGCAGTGCCCCCGGGAACGAGGACGACGAGGCCCTGGCCTGTCTCACCGACCTGGTGGCCGGAAAGGGCAAGTTCGAACTGGAGTTTACCGATGAGTACGTGGAGGGGCGCGTGGCCGGCCTCAACCCCCGGTTGCTGGCCGCTCTGAAGGCGGGGGCCCTGCCCCTCCAGGACTGGTGCGACCTGCACGGCCTCACTACGGCCGAGGCCCGGGTCCACCTGGAAGACTTCCTGGAACGGTCCGCCCGGCGCGGCCTCCGCTGCGTGTTGGTGGTGCACGGGCGGGGCCGGGGCTCTCCCGGTCACCTGCCCGTGCTCAAACAGAATCTGAACCTTTGGTTGGCCGCCAAACGCTTCCGGCGCCAGGTGTTGGCCTTTGTCACCGCCCAGCCCTACGACGGCGGGGGCGGGGCCCTCTACCTGCTGCTGCGCCGGCCGGCGGCCTGAACCATCGCAGATGGAACCACCGGAGACGGAACCACCGACGATGACACCAACGATGCGCCGCCGCCTGGCCGTGGTCCTCTGGGTCCTGGTGTTGGGCTGCAGTTTCTACAACCTGCCCAACTACCCCACCCTGTGGTGGGATGAAGGCATCTTTTGCGAGACCGCCGCCAACCTGGCGCAGCATGGACGCTACGCCCTCACCCTGCAGAGCCCCGATCGGCTGCAGGACTTCGACAACCGCATCAGCGCCGGGCCGGTGGTCATCGCCCCGGTGGCCCTGGCCTTTAAACTCCTGGGGGTCGAGGTCGTCAACGCCCGTCTGGTGGCGGCCCTGTTCCTGGTGGCGGCGCTCGTCTTCCTCCACCGGGCCGGCCGTCTGCTGGTGGGACCCAGCGCCGCCCTGCTGGGCGTGGGCCTGGCCCTGGGCTGCACCGACCTGCTCTATTGGGGCCGCTGCGTCCTGGGAGATATCCCCGCCCTGGGATGTTTCCTGGGGGGCACCTACTTTTTCCTCCGGGGGCTGCAACAAACCCGGCTCAGGTATTACCTGGCCGCCGGCCTCGGTCTCGGACTGGCCTGCGCCGCCAAGGAATTCTACGCCTTTACGGTCTTCCCGCCCCTGGCGGTGCTGGCCCTGACCCACCGCCACGACGGGCGCCGGCTCCTTCAGGCCGGGGGCCTCCTGGCCCTGGGCGCCTTCCTCCCCCTGGCGGCCTATGTCGCCCTCAAGGCCGTGGTCCTGCACAGCCTGTGGGGGGCGGTGCTCCACTTCGTCCACCAGAAGCAGCTGTTGTGCCACGAATTCTTCACGCCCTTCACCATCGGCCGGGTCTATCCCGAAAGCTGGGCCTACCTGCTCAGCCATCCCCTGTGGCTCACCGGGGTGCTGGGCCTCTGGTGGACCCGGAGGCATGTGCTGGCCACCCCCGGGGGCCTGAACTGGGCGGTCAATTTCGGCCTCTGGAGCCTGTTTTATCTCCTGGCGGTCTATTGGCAGCGCTTTGCCCTCCCGGCCCTGCTGTTGGCCGGCCCCCTGGCCGCCGCGGCCCTCATCGAGGCGGCCCGCCGCCTCACCGCCAGCGTCTCCCGCCCGCCCCGGCCCTGGCTTCAGGCCGGCGTCCTGGCGGCCTTGGTGGCCCTCCTGTTCCCCTGGCCCCTGACGGGCAACCTCAAGCAGATCATCTGCCGGACCAAGGACAGCCCCTACCGCCTGGAGGAGTATCTCCAGGAGCACGTGCCCACCACGCTACTCATCGAAACCCCGGAGTACGAGCTGCCCTTCCTGGACGACGCGCACCGCTTTCACCTGCTGCCGGAATATTACTTCCTGGAGTCCACCGATAATGACATCAAGCTGCTGAACCCCTCGCCCCAGGCCTACGACTTCCTCAGTGTCCAGGCCGACCTGCTGATCCTGGGGAGTTTCGGCAAAAGCGTCTTCCGGCAGATCTACCCCCCGGAGAAGGTCAACCGGCACTACCGGAAGATTGCCACCATCGATTACTATGATATCTATCTGCGCCAACCGGTCGGCGGGGAAGGTCTGGCGCGGCGGCCGCAGTTCCGGTGAGGCGGGCCGGAGGAGCCGGGACCGATAAGAACGGCCGCCCCGCGCTCGACGGGACGGCCGTTGCCAATTCTAGCCATAACTAAAGAGATCGCGGTTTCCGGAAGTTTTTTCTTGGTCGGGGCCGGGTGTCCCGGCCCTCATGGTCGGCGGGGGGAAATTAGGTTCGCGACCGGCTGGAATTTCTCCTGCCCGTCATTGCGAGGCCCCGCCCGGGGCCCTGCGCCTCACCGGGGGTGACCCCCGAGAAAAAACCTGCGTGACTCGCGAGATGCTCCCGGAAACTCCGGAGCCCTATTTCTTGTAGGCCCCGCTGCAGATAATGACGTCGTCCACCTTTTCGAAGTACACCGTCTTGGGGTCCACGGCCTTGGTGGTGGGGTTTTCCCATTTGTAGTCCACCCAGCCGTTGCCCTTGTCCTTGGCGATCTTGACGATATCCACGGCGAAGAGCTTGCCGTCGGCGTCCTTGACCACCATGAAGTCCTTCCCCACCAGGTCGGCCTTGGGGTGAGCCAACATCTTGCCATTCAGATCCAGCACGTAGATGTAAAGGTCGTCTTTGACAAACTGTCCTTTGGGATTGCTGAATTCCTTCAGAGACTTATCCTTGCCGCTGGCCTTGACGAAATCCTTGGCCTTTTGTACCCAGCCCTTGGCGTCGTCGGGGGTGGCTGCCCCCAGGGCCATGGAGGTGCACACGGTCAGACTGAACAGAACCAACATCAGGATGACAGCCTTTTTCGTCATACAGTACCTTTCTTGGTGTGGGTTTGTCGGCACATTTGCGTCACTCACCGGTTAGCGGGCTCCTCGCGGTTTTGATGGACCACCTCCCTTTGTGAAAATGTAGTGATCAGACTGCCATACCCCTAATTGCCTGTCAAGACAAATATAATTTTGTGAAAGATTGCTCAAAACCATGGATGTATCTTGAACCGTGAGTAAAGAACCTTACCGGTTGTTGAAAGACCTTGCCTGCCGTTGGGGTCATTGGGAGCGCCGGAAAGCCTCATGAACCTGTCTCACCACCCCGGATTTTTTGTTGGCGTACTCATCGTTGCTAATAAACCACATGAATTCCCTCGGTTCCCTCTTTCCCGGCAGAGGGCGGGGATTGACGTTGGAAAGGTCTGCCGAAGCTGTTTGTAAAACCAAAGTTGTTTATCGGGGGATACCTGTGGTAAGGTAGTCGGAAGCGACCCTCTCTGATATAGTAAAGCTATCATCGTAGGTCGGCCGCTTCGAACCATGGTCCGGCAGTACAAGGATGGCATCAAGTCACCTCGATACCGCGACAACCGATTGCCTCTCACTGTCTTGGAGATACTTCATCTGGCTGCCAGCCGACTGCTGCCAGCCACAAGCTAACAGCTCACAGCTTCCCAGGAGGTGATCTTCGGCTAAGCGAGCCCGGTCTTCACCACGGTTACAGTCACAGTACTGACAGGTCAGGCAGCGGGCGCCGGGCGACCTGGTCCCCGGGACAGGGCCCGGGCGCCGCACGGGTGGCCAGCGCCGCCCGAAGGAGGTAGGTATGGCCGAGGAAGTGACTCTCAGCGTGATCAAGGCGGATGTCGGCGGTTTTGTGGGTCATTCGGGGATGCACCCCGACTTGTTGGAAGAGGGCGGACGGCGCTTGGCCGTGGCCCAGACCCAGGGAGTGCTCATCGATTATCACGTGACGGCCTGCGGTGATGATCTGGAACTCATCATGACCCATCGCCGGGGCGTGGATGATTCCCAGATTCACCAGTTGGCCTGGGAGGTCTTCGAGGCCTGCACCGAGATCGCCCGGCAGCTCAAACTCTACGGCGCCGGGCAGGACCTGCTGGCCGACGCCTTTGCCGGCAATATCCGGGGCATGGGCCCGGGAGTGGCGGAGATGGTCATCGCCGAACGCGAGGCCGAACCGGTCATCATCTTCATGGCCGACAAGACCTCGGCGGGGGCCTGGAACCTGCCCCTCTACAAGATCTTCGCCGACCCCTTCAACACCGCCGGGCTGGTCATCGCCCCCAGCATGCACGACGGCTTCCGCTTCGAGGTCCACGATGTCAAGGGGCACCAGCGCATCTTCTTCGACACCCCGGCGGAACTCTACGACCTCCTGGTCTTCATCGGGGCCGCCGGTCGTTATCTGATCAAGGCCGTGTACAGCAAAGACGGGGACATCGCCGCGGTGTCCTCCACGGAGCGTCTGGCCCTGATCGCCGGCAAGTACGTGGGCAAGGACGACCCCGTCTGCGTGGTGCGCTGCCAGGGAAAATTCCCCGCCGTGGGCGAGGTCCTGGAGCCCTTCACCATGCCCCACATCGTCGAGGGCTGGATGCGCGGCTCCCACTACGGCCCGCTGATGCCGGTGTCGGTGCCCCACGCCACCCCCAGCCGCTTCGACGGCCCCCCCCGGGTCATCTCCCTGGGCTTTCAACTGGCCGGGGGGCATCTGGTCGGACCCCGGGACATGTTCGACGACCCCGGTTTCGACCTGGCCCGGGAGCGCTGCAACGATTTGGCCAACCTGATGCGGCGCCACGGCCCCTTTGAACCGCATCGGCTGCCCATGGAAGAGATGGAATATACCACCCTGCCGCAGGTCATGGACCGGCTCAAGGAGCGCTGGGAGCGCCTGCCAACCTGAGCGCGGCCCGGGGCCGCCGCATCGCGGGTAGGTCGATCCGATCTTGGCCGGGGGGCGGGCCGCCGCCCCCCGCGTGAACCTAATTCCGGGGTCGAAATCTTTTCCTTGTAACCGGAAACCGGAAGCTGGAAACTAATAGATATCCTCTTGACAAGAATTGATTACTTTGTTACTTTGTTTGTTATAGTTAGCATGTCAGACTGGCGCAGGGCCTCCGCCTTGCCACAAAATCGGGAGGAGATGCTAAGGATGCGTGCCTCTCGATTTTTTTGTTTGACTGCCTAACCAGGTCCTGCCGGCGCAGGGAACTAATGTTTACACTATGTGAAGGAGTGGCAGTATGAAGGAGACAGGTAAGGTGAAGTGGTTTAATGATGCCAAAGGTTTTGGTTTCATTACCCGGGAGAATGGCCCTGATGTATTTGTACACCATACGGCGATCCAGGACCAGGGCTTCCGTTCCCTGGCGGAAGGTCAGGAGGTCGAATTCGAGGTGGTTCAAGGACAAAAAGGGCCCCAGGCCCAGAACGTGATCAAATTATAATCTGCTGCGGCCTAATTCCCTGAAGAACTCCGGGGCGTAACGGCCGCGGAGTTCTGGCTTTTATATATCTGAGGAGGAAGACCATGGCCAAAAGCCGGTATGGCTGGCAAAAGCGTGCCAAGGAGTTAGCCCGCAAACAGAAAAACGAAGAAAAGATGAAACGCCGCCAGAATAAAGGTCAAGAAAGACCTGAATCGGACTTGTTGGAACCGGAAACCGCGGAACAAGATACAGAAACTGAGGGCAACGCCAGTCTTGCTGAATAACATATCTCCTCAACTCTGCTATTTTGATCGATGTTGTGGGAAGTTCTGGGAAGGCATGACAAGGAGAAAAACATGAGCATCAAACTGTATGCTGGCAATTTGCCCTTTACCATGACCGATGACGAATTGCGTGAGCTGTTCGCCGAAGCCGGCCAGGTATCGTCCGCCAAAGTCATCACCGACCGGACTACGGGGCAATCGCGAGGCTTCGGCTTTGTGGAGATGGAAACCAAACTGGAAGGCCAAAAGGCCATCTCCATGATCAATGGCCGCACCATCGACGGCCGCGCCTTGACGGTCAACGAAGCCCGGCCGCAAGCCAAGGGCGGTTTTGGCGGGGGCCGGGGCGGCGGCGGCGGGGGCCGGGGGGGCGGCCGCCGGGGCTACTAGGCTGCTTAAATATGTATTCACCAAGGCACGGATGGGGATCCCCCACCCGTGCCTCACCTGTTTCCCCCCTCCCCCCGCGTAGTCTTACCCCCCAAGGACCACCCCCATGCAGGATTGGAATCTGGTGGTGACCAGCCACATGTACCAGGAGCGGCGGCTCCGGGAGGAATTGGCCGCCCAGGGGGATTTCCAACCCACCGGCTTCACCGCGGTGCTCCTGGGCCGGGTCCCCGACGTGCCCGCCTTCCTGGACTACCTCCTGGGCCGCTGGCTCCGGCAGGCCTATTTCCCCACCCTCCTGAGCCGCGTCGTCCCGGTGCGGCGGGTCTTTCCCTTCACCCCCGAGGACCTGGCCTCCCAGGTCGCCCACACCGCCCTGGCCTGGCTCCCGGAGATCGGGGACGCCCCCTTCTACGTCCGCATGCAGCGCCGGGGCTATAAGGGCATCATCTCCAGCCAGGCGGTGGAGCAGGCCGTGGACCAGATCCTGGCGGAGGACTGTCGGCGCCGGGGTCGGCAGTGCCGCATCGACTTCGCCGCCGCCGAGTTCATCGTGGCGGTCCAGACCGTCCACAGCCAATGCGGCGTCGGGCTGGTGAGCCGCCGGATGCAGGAGACCTACCCCTTCATCCGCATCACCTGAACGCTGAAGGTCATTTTCAGGCGACGTTTAGGGATGAAGCGTCCGGGGTCTCGTCACGCCTCTGCACTTCCAGGCCGCCCCCTCCCCCAATCACTCGGGGCTGAACAGGGCCGCCCGGAAGTGCGGATTGGCCAGAATCTCGGGGCCGGTGCCGGACAGGGCCAGGCGGCCGTTCTCCAGCAGGAAGGCCCGGTCCGCCACGTTGAGGATGCGCTTGACGTGCTGCCCGGCAATGACCAGGGTGCGGCCCGAGCGCCGCAGGCTGCGGAAGGCGTCGCAGAACAGGCCGGTGAACCGGGGCGACAGCCCCAGAAAGGGATCGTCCAGGAGCAGCAGGCGGGCCGGGGACATCAGGGCCCGCCCCAGGGTGACCAGCCGCTGCTGCCCGCCGCTCAGGTCCCCGGCCAGGGCGCGGCTGCGTTCGCTCAGCTGCGGAAACAGGTCGTAGACCAGCGCCAGCCGCGCCGCCAGGGCGCTCCGGTCCAGGTAGGCCCCCACCTCCAGGTTTTCCCGCACGCTCATGTGGGGAAAGACCTTCATGCCCTCCGGCACGTACACCACCCCCCGCTGCACGATCTCCCACACCGGCAGATTGGCGAGGTCCCGGCCCTCAAAGCGGATGCGGCCCGACGCCACCGGCAGCAGGCCCCCCACCGCCTTCAGGATGGTGGTCTTGCCGGCCCCGTTGGGGCCCACCAGGGCCACCACCTGCTCGGGCCAGACCTCCAGGGAAACCCCCTGGAGATAGGGCTGACTGTTGTACGACACGTACAGGTCGTCGATCTGGAGCAAGGGGGAGGCTTTCGGCGTCACAGGCTGAGCTCCTCGTAGTCCCCGGCTTGGCCCACCCCCAGGTAGGCGGCCAGGACGTCGGGATGGTTGAGGACCTCCTTGGGCGGCCCCAGGGCGATGACCCGGCCCCGGTCCAGGGCCAACAGCCGCGAGGACACCCGGGCCGTCAGGGTCAGGAAATGATCGATGACCAGGAGGCTCAGGCCCCGGGCCTGCAGCCGCAGAATCAGGTCGGCGGCCTCGCCCACCGCCTTGGGACTGAGACCCGCGGCGATCTCGTCCAACAGCAGGACCCGGGGACGGGTGGCCAGGGCCCGGGCCACCTCCAGGCGGCGCTGCTCCGACAGGGTGAGGTCCCGCCCCGGCCGGTGCGCCTTGGCCCCCAGGCCCACCACCGCCAGCAGCTCGTGAATGGTGCGGTCCTGGCTGCCCTCCGCCTCCTGCCGATTCTTCCCGAACCACAGGGCGATGCGGACGTTCTCCGCCGCGGTCATCTCCGGGAAGGGCTGGGGAATCTGAAAGGTGCGCACCAAACCGGACCGGCACAGCCGGTGCGGCGGCCACCCGGTGACGTCCCGGCCCTGCAGCCGCACCCGACCCCGGGTGGGCTTCAGACCCCCGGAGATCAGGCGGAACAGGGTGGTCTTGCCGGCCCCGTTGGGGCCCACCACCCCCACGATCTCCCCGGGGGCCAGGGTCAGATCGACCTCCGCCAGTAGGCACCGGCCCTGCAGGCAGAGGCTGAGACCCTCGACGGCTAATATGGGCGGCGGGGCGCTCGGAGCCACGTCACGATCCCTCCGGGGAAGAAAAACACGGTGAGGATGATCATCACCCCGTACACGGCGCTGTGTCCCTGGGGAAAGATGGGGTGCAGCAGGAGCTGGTCCAGCGGGTAGAGCAGGAAGGCCCCCGCCACCGGCCCCCAGGGGGTGAAGCGGCCCCCGAACAGGCACAGGACCAGGGGGAAGGCCGCCAGATGCAGGCTGAAGACCAGGGTGGGCTCGATCTGCCCAATAAGATGGGCGTACACCGCCCCGCACAGGCCGGTGAGGCCGGCGGACAGGGTCAGGGCCAGACAGCGGTGCCAACCCGGGTTCAGCCCCAGGGCTGCGGCCGCGGCTTCGTTCTCCCGCAGCGCCCGCAGGGCCCAGCCCCACCGCGAGCGCAGCACCCCGGCATGCACCAGGGCGACGCCCAGCAGCAACAGCACCAGATAGTAGTACTGCCCCCCCAGACTCCCGCCGTCCAGCAGCCGGCGGCCCCCCACCACCAGCGAGGGCAGGCGGCTGATGCCGGCAATCCCCATGGAGCCGGAGGTCACCGTATCCCAGTTGTCCACGATGACCTTGGGGATCTCCAGGGCCGCCAGGGACGCCAGGGCAAAGTAGGCCCCCCGCAGCCGGGGGAAGGCCGCGGCCCACAGGCACCCGTACACCCCCCCGGCCAGGGCCCCCAGGGGCACCGCCAGGAGCACCGGGAGAGCCAGCCACTGCTCCAGCAGGACCGCCCCGTAGGCCCCCAGCCCGAAAAAGGCGGCGTGCCCCAAAGACAGGCTGCCGGTCAGGGCGAAGATGTTCCAGGCCAGGGCCAGGGCCGCAAAGAAACTCGTATAACCCAACACCTGGAGCCACACCTCCGCCCCGGGCGCGGCCAAAGGCCACAGACCCAGGACCAGGACGGCCCCCCAGGGCAGTATGGTGGCGACGGACAGGCGCATGGATTATAGCTCTTAGCTCTTAGCTCTTAGCTCTCAGCGGTCAGCGGTCAGCTCTCCGCGTCTTTGACCACCCGACCGGCAGCAGGTCATACCGATGGCCCAGGCATCCTGCCTGTGCCTGTCTGGCCGGGCTGCAAGCCCGGGCCACCGCCCCCTTTCGCCCTTCGCCGTTCCCCTTCTTTTCCTACGGCACCATCGGCGTCCGGCGGGCGAACAGGCCCTGGGGCCGGCAGATCAACAGGGCCATGAGCAGCCCGGCGCTGATCAACTCCCGCCAGGAGGCCCCGATGGTGTAGGCCGCCACCGACTCCGCCAGACCCAGGAGCCACCCCCCCAGCAGCACTCCCCGGATGCGGCCCACCCCCGCAAAGATGGCGATGGTGACGGCCAGCAGGGTGGCCTCCAGACCCCCGGCGGGATGCAGGTACAGGGTGCGGGCGAACAGGGGGCCGGCCAGCCCGATGAGCATCCCCCCCACCAGAAAGGCCACCAGGCTCATGTGCTCGACGTTGATGCCGGCCAGCAGGGCGGCTTCCCGGTCCTGGATGGTGGCCCGCAACGCCTGCCCCACCACCGTATGCCGCATCAGCAGGTGCACCAGGGCCGTGGCGGCCAGGGAAAAACCCAGAAGAATCACCTGGTCGCCGGTGAGCATCACGGTGGTACTGAGGCCCGCCAGGACGTTGACCGCGCCCCCGCTGATCAGGCGGTAGTCGGCGGAGAACAGGCCCAGCATGACGTTCTGGAGCACCAGGGCCAGGCCGAAGGTCACCAGCAGGGAATTGAGCTCGAAGGGGGCCGGCAGCCGCCGCAGCAGCAGGCGCAGCAAAAGCGCCAGCCCCGGCCCGGCCAGCAGGCAGACGGGCAGGATGGCGGCGAAGGACCACCCCGCCAGCTTCCACAGCAGGTAGGCCAGATACCCGCTCAACAGGATGAGTTCGCCGTGCGCCAGGTTGAACGCATGGGTGATGCCGAAGATCAGGGCGAACCCCAAGGCCACCAGGGCGTAAAAGGACCCCAGGGAGACTCCGGAGATGATCATTTGGAAAAACATGGAGCCGTTGACTTCCTGTTTCAGGTTGCGTTCCCGGGGAAACTTACCATCGGTCCGGGCGGGGGGGGGAACCGCGCCTTCCCCCCCCGGATCTTCCTTGGCTGACCGCTGACCGCTAACCGCTAATAGCTAATAGCTAACAGCTAACAGCTGAGTTGCTGCCACTTGCCCCCGGCCCGGCCAGCAGGCCGACGGGCAGGATGGCGGCGAAGGACCACTGGAAAAACATGGAGCCGTTGACTTCCTGTTTCAGGTTGCGTTCCCGGGGGAACTTACCATCGGTCCGGGCGGGGGGGAACCGCGCCTTCCCCCCCTGATCTTCCTTGGCTGACCGCTGACCGCTGACCGCTGACAGCTAACCGCTAACAGCTAATAGCTGAGTTGCTGCCACTTGCCCCCGGCCCGGTCCGGCGGGAACAGCGGGACGAGTTTCCCCTTCTGGACCTGGACCACCACCTGGCGGTAGTGGCGGGGATCACCCCGGGAATCGAACTGCAGACGCTCCATGGGCAGAAGCAGGTCGAGCCGGTGCAGCTCCCGGCCCACCTCGTCGCCGCTCAGGGCCCGGCCGTCCAGGAGCACCCGTTCCACCGCCGCCAGCAAGGCCCGGGCCGCGACGTAGCCGTGCATGGTGGTGGAAGAGGGGGCCTGTCCGAAGCGGGCGCTGAACCCCTGGACCAGGGCCGCGGACGCGGCTTCGGTGCCCGGCAGGGTGATGCCGGGACTCCAGGCGCACGTCCCCAGGAGACCCTCGGCGGCCGGGCCCACCTCCCGGATGAAGCTCTCGTACGCCACTCCCCAGGGGGCGAGGCAGGCCTTCAGGGGTAGGGCCAGTTCCCGCAACTGCCGGGCCAGGATCAGGTTGTCGGGATAAAAGCCCCCGGACACCACCGCGTCCACCCGGGCGGACTTGGCCTTCAGGAGAAAGACGGAAAAGTCCGGGGAGCCGGACCGGCACTTCTCCATCAGGGGCACGGCGATGCCCGCCTGCTCCAGCATCTTCTTGGCCAGCACGGCGAACTCGGTGGAGCCGGGGGTGGCCATGTAAATGATGGCGACCCGTTCGGGCTTGACCACCTCGGTCAAAAACCGGGTGAGAGGCTCCAGGATGCCGTCCAGTTTGGCTACCCGGAAGAAATACGGGTTGTCCCGGCCCTGGGTCAGGGCCCGCAGCAGGCTGGCCGCGGCCACATACGGGGTGCGATGCCGGGCCGCCAACTCGCTCACCGGGGCCACCAGGGAGTCCACGTAGCCCCCCACCAGCCCCACCACCTTCTCCCGCACCAGCAGGTCCTGGGTCTGCGTCAGGGCCACCTCGGGGCGGCTCTGATCATCCCGGGACACGAGTTCCACCGGCCGTCCGGCCAAGCCCCCGGTCAGGTTGATTTCCTCGACGGCGTAAACCACGCCCTGATGAATCTCCCACCCGTGCAAGGCCAAGGTGCCGCTCAAGGGGTCGATTTCACCCAGGCGAATGGGTGCCGGGGGCTCCCCTGCGCCCGACCCCGTAACCGCGCCCCCGACCAGACCCCAGGCCAGGGCGGACAGACAGAGGAACCGAAACAACATGGAAATCATGGCCGACAGCTTCCGGTGAGGGGAAAAAAGAAACCGGCGACGGCAATTTTCGCCGGGATTAACCTCCCGCAACGCGGGGACAATGTAAAATAAATCACAATCATCGCCCGGCGGCAAGGGAAAAGCCCCCGGCCCCGGGAAAATGACCTGCCGCCCGCCGGGCCTGGCAGAATAATGAACATCATGTTCAAAAACTGAAACAGCCACGGCCCCGGTTGATGAAAACATCAATGATATCCATTTGTTTAAAAATCTTGACATTGGCATTTAAGTTGCACTATTATGATCCGGAGGGGTGTGGAATCCCCTGCACCCCCCGGTATTATTCCCAACCCCGGGCTGCAGCTTGGTCTGCTTCACATCCCCACACCCCGGCGGGAACGGGTTAGGGTGTCAGGGAATCGCGTTCACGCTCCCGGTCGTCAATCTCTCATCAGGCAATCACGGCAGATGGCACACAGAAGCACGCTACCGATACTGGGGCTGATCATTATGCTGCTCCTGACGTGTGTCGGCGTCCCCCCCACCGCCGCCGGGGGCCCGCCCGTGGGCCGCTTTACCCAGGTGACCGGCGAGGTGGATACCCTGCCCGACGCCCAACTCCCCGCCCAGAACGTCAAAGTGGCCGACGGCGTCCATAACGGCGATCTGGTCCGGACCAAGACTCAGTCCCGGGCGGAGATCACCTTCCTGGACGAGTCCCTGTTGCGCATCACCCCCGGCAGCCGGGTCACCATCGAGGGCTACGCCTTCGATGCCGCCGGCCGCCGGGAGGCCACCATCAGCGTCTCGGTGGGGATGATCTTCACCGAAATCAAGCGTCTGCTCAAACCGGGCCCCTCGCAGATCACCGTGCAAACCGAGACCACCATCATCGGCATCCGGGGCACCAAGACCTACACCCTCTGTTACCCGGGGTTCACCGACGTCTTCAACGAAGCGGGCAGCATCACCGCCCGTCACCGCAATCCCGCCATCGCCGGGGAGGTGAAGGCCGGCACCATGGAATGGTTTCGGGTGGCCGCGGATCAGCCCCCCACCCCGCCCCAGCCCTTTACCCGGGATCAGTTGCAGTACCTGAACCACCTCATGCAGATCGGCGTCACCGGCAATCCCGGCGCCAGTTCGGGCCCGGCGCTGCTGCAGCATCGCGTTCTCATGGTGCAGCCCGGCGTCCAACGGGGCCTGGGGCTGCCCGGCGGCGGCGCCATCCCCACCATCCCGCCCGTGGTGACGAAGCCACCCGCCCCCTCTCCGGCCCCCGCGGCAACGCCGACAACCACGCCCCCCGCCGGTCCCCATTGAGGCAGCCCGGACCGCGGCCGTCCCCCGATTTTCCCCCTTGCGAAAAATCTTCTTTTATGATCTATTCAGATATCTGTAATCCTTCCTAAAATTCTATTTCTCAGGAACAGTGTCCAGCCCATCATGATTGAGGTCAAGGATCTTACCAAGTACTATGGTCCCACGTTGGCCATCAGCCGCCTGAACTTTGAGGTGGCCCAAGGCGAAATCGTGGGGTTTCTGGGGCCCAACGCCGCCGGCAAGACCACTACGCTGAAGATCCTGGCGGGCTACATGCCCCCCACCGCGGGATCGGCCGCCGTCAACGGCTTCGACTGCATCGGTCAATCCCGGGACGTGCGGCATTCCCTGGGCTATCTCCCCGAGAACGTGCCCCTCTATACCGACCTGACCACGGCCCAGTTCCTGGATTTTGCCGCCCGGGCCAAGGGCCTGGAGGGCAGTCGCCGCGCCGGGGAGATCGACCGGGTGGTGGCGGAGTGCGGCCTCACCGAGGTCCGCCACACCCTCATCGCCTCCCTCTCCAAGGGCTTCCGGCAGCGGGTGGGGCTGGCCCAGGCCCTCCTGGGGCGGCCGCCGGTGCTCATCCTGGACGAACCCACCATCGGGTTGGATCCGGCCCAGATCGTGGAGATCCGGGGGCTCATCCGGGAGTTGGCCGGGGCCCACACGGTCATCCTGAGCAGCCACATCCTGCCGGAGGTCAGCCAGCTCTGCAGCCGGGTGATCATCATCAACCACGGCCAGATCGTGGCCTCCGACACCCCCGCCAACCTCACCCGGCAATTGGGGGGCAGCGCCCGCGTGCGCCTCGCCGTGGGCGGGCCCGAGGACGCGGTGCTCACTGCCCTCAGCGGCGCCCCGGGGGTCAGAAAGGCCCTGGCCGAGGGCGGCGGAACCTTTACGGTGGAGGTGGAACCCGGGGTCGAGGTGCGCCCCGACCTGGCCCGCCTCCTGGTCGGCCGGGGCTGGGACCTGCTGGAGCTCAAGGCCCAGGAGTTCACCCTGGAGGATGTCTTTATCAACCTGGTAACGGAAGAGGACGTGCACCCGTGAGCGGTTGCCTGGCAGTCTGGCGCAAAGAGCTGATGGTCTATTTCTCCACCCCCATCTTCTACCTCACGGGGGTGGTGTTCCTGCTCCTGGGAGGGTATTTCTTCTACGCCAACGTGGCGTATTACACCGTCCTGAGTTTTCAGGCCGGCCAAAACCCCTACCTGGCGGAATATCTCAACCCGGCCGGCATGGTCTTCCGGCCCCTGATGGTCAACCTGGCGGTGATCTTTCTGTTCATCGTGCCCCTGCTCACCATGCGCTTGCTGGCCGAGGAGAAGAAGAACGGCACCGCCGAACTGCTCTTCACCCTGCCCCTCACCGACTGGGGCATCATCCTGGGGAAATTCCTGGCCGCCCTCCTGATCTACCTGATCCTGCTCCTCATGACCCTGGGATATGCCGTGGGCCTGGCCTTCATCACCCCCGTGGACTGGGGCGGCATTCTGGTGGGCTACCTGGGGCTGGTGCTCCTGGGCGGCACCTTCCTGGCCCTGGGCCTCTTCAGTTCCAGCCTCACCGAAAACCAGATCGTGGCCGCGGTCATCACCTTCGGCCTGCTCCTGTTCTTCTGGGTCACGGGCTGGTTTCAGGAGATCGGCGCGGTGCGCTGGCAGGGGTTGTTCAAACACCTGTCCATGCTCGACCACTTCGAGCCCTTCGCCCGGGGCGTCATCGACAGCCGCCACCTGGTCTTCTTCGGCAGCATGATGTATCTCTTTCTGTTTCTCACCAAGCGGACGCTGGAATCCCGGCGCTGGAGAGGTTGAGCATGAGCCTACGCGATTTCACGGGCCGCCGGACGTGGGTCTACGGCTCCGGCTCGGCCGCGGCCGTCATCATGGTCCTGGGCATCCTGGTGATCCTGGGGCTGCTGGGGGAACGCTACAGCTGGCGCTGGGACGCCACCCGGGACCAGAGCCAGTCCCTCACCGCGGCCACCCGCAACCTGCTCCGGGAGGTCAAACAACCCCTGCAGCTGGTGGTCTTCTATGCCGAGGGCCAGCCGGAACGGGATACCGCCAAGGTGGTCCTGGACAATATGCACTATCAGAACCGGGAGATCTCCCACCGCTTCGTGGACCCCGAACGCGACCCCCTGGAGGCCAAACGGGCCGGCTACCGCTACCCCGGCAACGTCCTGGTGGAGTATGAGGGCAAGTCGCAGCTGGCCAACACCGCCACCGAAACCGATCTGGCCGCGGCCATCCGGCGGTTGCTGTACCCCCAGAGCAAGAAGGTCTATTTCCTCACCGGCCACGGCGAGCGGACCCTGAAGGAGGCGGCCGGCAGCTCCCTCCAGGCGGCCTCCCAGGCCCTGGAGAAGGGCGGCCTCGCCGTGGCGGAGCTGAACTTGGCCCAGGCCGGGGCCGTGCCCCCGGATGCCACCCTGGTCATCCTGGCGGGCCCCGAAAAGCCCCTCTTTCCCGCCGAACTCAAGGCCCTGACGGATTATCTGGGCCGGGGCGGCCGGGTCCTGGCCCTCCTGGAGCCCTTCCACGACGCCGGTCTCAAGGAGATGTTGGCCAGCTACGGCATCGGTCTGGACGACTTCATGGTCCTGGACGCCAATCAGGTCAGCCGGGCCCTGGGGGCCTCGGTGACCATGCCCATGGTGGTCCAGTACGGCCTGCACAAGATCACCCAGGACCTCACCAACGTCATGACCCTCTTCCCCCTGGCCCGGCCCCTGGTCCTGGCCAAGGAGGCCCCGGCCGGAGTGCATCTCACCGCCCTGGCCACCACCACGGCCACCAGTTGGGCCAAGAAGGGCCAGGACTGGCTCAAGAGCGGCAAGGCCAACTTCGATCCGGCCACCGACCGCAAGGGGCCCTTCACCCTGGCGGCCCTGGCCCAGAAGCGCCTCACCGGACCGGCCGCCGCCCCGGCAGCACCCGCCACCCCGCCTAAAGCGGGCCCGGCCGCGGACCCACCGGCGCCCCCGGACCAGGACGCCGTCTTGGTGGTCTACGGGGACGTGGATTTCGCCGATAACCGCTACTTCAACATCTCCGGCAACGGCGACCTGTTCCTCAACACGGTGAACTTCCTGGCCCGGGAGGAGGGCCAGATCACCGTGCGCACCCTCGATAAGAAGAGCCAGCCCCTCATCCTCACCGGCACCCAGAGCCTCGCCCTGCTCCTGGTGGTGGTGGTCTTCCCCCTGGGGCTGATCGCCGCCGGCGTCCGGGCCTACGCCCGGCGGAGGGCGCGGCGGTGATCGCCCGACGCCTCCTCCCCTATCTGGCCGTCCTGGTGGCCCTGGCCGCGGGCTGGCTCCTGTCCCAGGTCTACCAGGCCCGCCAGGAGAGCCGGGAAAAGGAGACCAGGAAGATCTTCCGCCTCCAGGCGGCCGACATCACCGCGGTGAGTCTGAAAAAGGCGGGCGCCGAGCTCGAGCTGCGCAAAAACGGCGACTGGCGGCTGGTCCGGCCGGTGGCGGCCAAGGCCGATACCGCCACCCTGAACTCCCTCCTCACCACCCTGGCGGGCCTGGACAAACAGCGGGCCCTGAGCGTGCCGGAGAGCGAACTGGCCGCCTTCGGGCTGGATAAGCCCGCCTTCGTGGTGGAGTTCACCGCCGGGACCGCCGCCCACGTCCTCAAGGTGGGGTCCAAGACCCCGGGCGCCCGGACCTACTACGCCCTGGCCGATGCCGACCCCCAGGTGCAGATCATCCAGTCCTTTGACAAGGAATCCCTGGACCGCAACCTCACCAGCCTGCGGGACAAGACCATCTTCACCTTCGACCCCGCCAAGGTCACGGCCCTGGCCCTCAAGACCCCCACCGTCAAGATGACCCTGTCCCGGGCCGCTGAGAAGTGGAGCGCCGCCGAAGACCCCAAGGCCCAACTCCGGGAGGACAAGGTGGCGGCCTTCCTGCGGCAGCTCACCATGCTCCGGGCCCGGGAGTTCGCCGCCGACCAGGCCGCCGACCTGAAACGCTACGGGCTGGCCCCGGAGGCCGTCACCATCGCCGTCACCCAGGGGCAGGACACCCAGACCCTACGGGTGGGCCGGCCGGTGGGCGAACGCCGCTACGCCCGCAAGGAGGGCAGCCCCGCCGTCATGGTCCTGGGCCCCGAGGCCCTGACCCAGGTGCCGGCCTCCCTGAGCTCCTGGGAGGACCGCCGCCTCTGGAAAGGCCCGGAGACCGCGGTGCACCGGCTCACCTGGGGGCCGCCGCCGACCCCCACCACCGCCGTGAAGACCCCGGAAGGCTGGAAGCTCACCGAACCCGGCGGCCAGACCCGTGACCTCCCGGAGATGCGGCTCCAGATGATCCTGTTCAAACTCAAGGAGCTGGAGTACTCCCAACTGCCGCCCACCGGGACCCCGCCCGCCGGAACGCCCGCCTTCACGGTGGCGCTGACCGGCGAGGCCGACGCCCCCCTGGCCGCCCTGGAGGCCTTCCCGGCCACCGCCGCCGGCCTCGTGCCGGTGCGGGTCAGCCGGGGGGAGGAAAAGTTCACCGCCCTGGTGCCCGACAAAATCTGGGGCGACTGGACCAAGGAGCTGGACACCCTCATCGCCGACGTCAAGCCCTAAAGATCAGGGAGGAGTTAGCGGGGAGGGGGCCGGACGCCCCAGGCCCGCCGGCCGCCGTCCCCGGCCCCCTCCCCGCACCCCACCCCCCACCCCGGAAAGCCTTGCGGCCGGGAAAGCCCCCGTTTTCCCGGCCTTGCCCGCGGTTGCCTCCCCCTGCCTGTTCCCCGAACCCCGAAAACCTGATTACGCCTTCCGTTGCACGGCTTCCCGCCCCCCCTGTCCCGGGCCCGGAAACCTCAGGCCCGGGCCCCAAAAAAAAAGCAGGGCCGCAGCGGCCCTGCCCGTGACTCTGCCTCCGGCGGTTTACCGGCCGAACTTCCTCCTCCAGCCCCACAATCCCAACAGGGCCGGGCCCAGGAGATAGACCGTCCCCGGCACGGGGATGACATTGCAGCTCACCGAGAGGTTGTCGATGGCCCAGCTTTCATCCGTCCCCCCCTGCCAGCCGCCCCCGCTGGCAAAGAAGGCCACGGTGAGAGTGCTGGCGGTGTGGGTGATGTTGTGTAACAGCGGTTCCTGGGACATGTCGTAGCCGGATTCGGGGTAGCCGTTACTGAAACCCAGGTCAACATTGGGGGTCGCGGTCAGCTTCCCGGTCGTGTAGCTGGCCGTGCCGAGGGCATGGGCAAAGGTGGCCGTAAACACGGTGACCCCGTCCACGGAGACATTGAAGTAGTCGGGGGCGTATCCGCTGTTGGCGGTATCATCCCAGGAATTGATCACCGCCAGGAGAAAATCCAGGTCGATGTAGGTATGGGCCGGCAGTCCCGTCAGGGTGAGAACCGTGGCGACGGGAGGGTGGGCAGAAGTGTTCTCCAGGAATTTGCCGCTGAACGTGCTGGTCGGCGAGCCGAAGCCAGCAAAACCCTGCACGCCCACCGTGGTGGTGATGCCCGAGAAATTGGAGGAGATGCTGCCGTCGAAATCTTCGGAGAAGATCAGGGTTGCGGCATGCGCCCCCCAGGGGAGCGACAGGACCATGACGATTGCCAGAAGCGGGGCGACCTTCAAATATGTTCTCATCCTTGTCCTCCTTGCAGGTTTTGTCGCCAGGATGGTGCATTATCTGCTGGCAGTTTTCTGCAATATAAGTGCCAGCATTAATTATAAAGTTATTTTAATGGGTTTGCCGTGCAGGATGAGATTCCTGGTCAAAATAATGATAATATTTTGAAACAGATAAGTGGAGATAAATGCTATCTGCTTGATAAATAAGACATATCAATGTTTAAATAATTTAACAAAACCTGCAACAAATCTCTTATATGTTTATTATTGTTTTTTTATTAACTAGTTAGTCTATTGTCGATTGTGATCACGTCAAAATCTCTCTCCATCGCGTTCAGGGTTTTGGACATCAACCGCCACTTTCACCCATGGCCCTGCCTTTTTTCTCCCTAAGCCCCGCCATCTCCGCCTCCTCCCTTCCCTCTTTCCCCCTTCCCTCGTCTCCCGTTTGCCGTTTTTGTGACATCCTCCCCAGCCGTTCTGGCCTCTGCCCCGCTCCCCTGATACACTCCTGACTCATAAGCCCCTAGTATCCCAGGCATAAAGGGTGGCCCCGGCATCTTGCCGGTGCATGCAGGCCCGGCCCCGGCCGGGCCACCTCAAACTATGAACTACGAACTACGAACTAATAACCAAGCACTCACCGCCGCCAACCTTCCCCCCGCGCCGCCGGGCCGGGCCGCGAGATAAAAAGGGAGCCTTGCCATGAAACTCAGCACCCGCTGCACCCTCTGCAACCACCCGGACCGGGAGCGCATCAACTACCTGATCATGCTCGAACGGGTCCGGGTCCAGGACCTGTGCGAGCACTACGGCTTCTCCGAATCCGCCGTCTACCGCCACCGGCACCACCTGGAGGCGTCCCTGGAGCAGGCCCGGGAGGCCCAGCGCCGCCTGGT